>Ga0065711_1000932_pt1 | contig 51829 bp, 29 predicted proteins | sample Hoacrofraction12_FD_59098 | JGI IMG/M metagenome (GOLD analysis project Ga0065711, IMG submission 59098) | Hoatzin crop microbial communities from Cojedes, Venezuela - Epithelial fraction 12 v2 (version 2) | ecosystem: Host-associated > Birds > Digestive system > Esophagus > Crop | place... | reverse complement strand
GATATTCAAGACCCGCCTGGACAAGGTCCTGTGCAGCTTGCTGTAGGTGACCCTGCTTCGGCAGGAGGGTTGGACTAGATGACCCACAGAGGGCCCTGCCAACCCCTACTATTCTGTGATTCTGTTTACATCCTCAGGTAGAGCCAGGTCTGACACCAAGTTCTGGATTTCAGAAACTCAGATCTGCCTGAAAACCTCACCAGCTTATCAGGAGCTCTGCATGGAACCAGAGAGCCAGAGCTCACTGCTTGGCCACAGGCACAAATCCATAAGAGTCTAGGGTGAAAGCAAGGAGATTTCAGACGTAAGTCCTGGAAAGTGGAAAGATTAAACCACTCTGTTCCTTTTGGTTTTGACAGGTAAGCACTTTCTAAAAGACCATCCCATCAAAAATTTCCAAACCAAATCTACACCTGACACTCTAAAAACTTCAGTCAATTATGGGGCAATCAATTATTGGTCTTAAGTCACATTTTGCCAAAATCTATATAATCTAGCTTGTATTCTAACATATATAGCAATTTTTCATGTTATATATTTTGGTGTATAATCACAGAAGGTGGGTTTAAAAGTTCAACACCTATTGACAGGAGAATAAATTTTGCCTTTATGCAAGCACCTACATTATATCAGCCATGATTTAAGTGCAGGCACTTGCACAGGAAATCAAAGTGCCTCAGCCTCTAAGAAGGTGATTAATTGATATTTCTTCCACTGCTGAACTTTCACTTTACACAGGGCCCCTGGGTTCCTTTCACACTAAGTCCCCTTTTTTCTCTCCTTGGGAATAGCTCCAACATTCCCGTTTGGAGCAGATAGAGATGCACTTTGCTAACGTGGGCTCTCACAAGCTTACAATCTCTGCTAGAGATGCATCCATCGGAATAACAGTCCTCATCTTCACTGCAAGACGTTAGCAACAAAATTGTGCTTCAAAAGCACTTAAAACTTTGGCCATATGTTTATAACCTTGTTTTTGCAAATTCTCTTTAAAGAAAAAAAGTACAAAAAAAGAGGAATCCTGAAGTTAGCAGCTGTTTCAGCTAGAAAGGTATTTCACACATTGAGAACCTGCTTACACAAAGCTATTATTGTGTTTATATAGACAAAAATCTGGTTTCCTAATTAGCACTAGGAGGCATGTAAAGCAGGCTAGATGCTGCCTGGCCAGTATTCAGAAGACCGCAAGTTTAAAGTATTTGTTTAGGTTTTTTTCCCCGAAGGAAAGTCTCTTGAAGAAATGAATCCTCCTACATTAAAACAATGACTTTACATATGGTTCATCAAAATGCCGCCACAATGAAATGTTTCTTTTACTGTTCTGCTTAATTAAAACCAGATATGAAATGTATAATTCCCCAAACCTTACATTCAGTGTTAATTAACTAGTGAACAAAACACAAAACCCTCCACTCAAAGCAATAAAGAATACTCACTAATCCTGTGGGATTCAGCAAAATAAGACCTGCTGAAACTTTAAAGTCAAAGTTAACATGGAGTATAGCTACAGCCTATTTCTGTTGACATAAATTCAGTTGCTAACAATTTTCTTATTAAAAATAAACAGATCATCATTTTCAGAGAAGCATCTGGATGCCGGGGATATTTTAAGAAAGGGTGGAAGTAAACTAAGTTGTGTCCTAGTAGGCTGGGTTCATGGCTAATAGAGACACACAGGCGTTAACAACAGTTTAAAATCAAGCGTTTGTCTTTTCTCTACTCTAGGGGAATTTACTTAGCTACTCATCTTCCACCCCCTCTACTAAAACCCTTTTCTGCCACACTACAAATGAAGTATCAACAGCTACTTTCCTGGTTTGTTAAGGCAATCTCCAGTCCCATTCAGCCAACCTATACCAATATTCCCTTGCGACCATTTCTTCTCTTAGATTATGAGGTCTCTGAACTCTCAGTTTCAGGAAAGCATTCAATCAATTTAGATACAAGTCCCTCTGAACTTCCCCATCCTACCATCTCATAGATATTTGACCAGCTTCTGGTGCACATATGGAAGGGCATCCTGGAGAAGATCTTCGCAGCACAACATTCTTACACTAACTTTTTTTATATGGCACCTGTGCTTCCAGGGCTGGACTCTAGTGAGACCATAGTCCAAGGAGAAATATGAAAAAAATATTACCCAAAGCTTCTGTGAATTTCCAGAATCATCTGGTAAACTCCGACACATTCACAGCTTGAACTTTTTGTTCAGAAGATGTAGGGAACAATAATACTCCTTTTTAAAAAAAGTGTTAAATCCTATATTACAGCAGTCAAGGGTTAGGATTTGTCAGGTGTCTCCGTTCCTTCCCACAGCAAAAGTTGTGCCACTCTGAGGACCCCACATATTTCCAAAAGAGACTCTAAGAGAAAGGAACTTGAACAAAAAAGTCAAGAGATGAAAAATGGATTCATAAACTCTGATGGATTGAGTTAAAGGATTTTATTAACAGTGCAGGGGTAAAATCAGGTGCAGTTCAAGCTATTAAAGTTGTAGTGGGCACTACTTCATGCTAACGTTCAGCACACCACCAACGGAGTTAAGATATCACTGCGCTCTGGATGAATTATCAGCTATAATGCCCAACATCAACTGCCATAAACACAAGAAATTGAGACGTATCCTTGTCCAGCTCACTCTGGAATGCATTTAAGTTTTGACATTCATAGCATAGGTACAGCACCTTAGCCCTCAGACTCTAAAAGCTGAAATAACATGCAAGGCACAGGTATGTGAATCAGTTTATGAACATAGCGTTTTCAAAGAATATAGTAAATCTGCATATTTTAATTTTAGCTTCTAAAAAGACAACAGCATGTACACAACCCTTTTGTGCAGATGAATTTCTATCTTGCTTTTCCGCTGTTTCTGATCATTTGCTCTGCACTTTCGCTGTTCTCCCTAGGCTGTTCCCCTTCACCTTCTCTGTAGACACTCAGCTCTTCAGTTCTGCATTCAACAGCACTTCAGGGCCTTAGAGTTAACTAGCTGAAACACCTAGGGCAGCAACACCTCCAATTTAGCCTGAAATTCTGGATCTGTTTGACTCTAAGCCAAGCCATCAGCAATGAGACCAAAAAGTCATCTTAGACCTCCATAGGGCTCACAACGTTTTGAAGCTTTCTGCGAAGCCACAAGACAGTCATTAATGTCACGCCAAATTTCCGTAACAATATTCTGTGTTCATCACAGCAGTGGGCTACCTGCACAGGAAAGAAACCGGACCAGAAGTGCTCAAGCAAATCAAAATGTCATGGAGAGAGAAGTGCTCCTTGTCCATTCACACACCTGATGCCAGGTACACAGAATTGGGAAAATTAAGACTTTTAAAGCACACCTTCACACTCCTCGGCATCTTTCATGACCAGAGGCAGAATATAACACAACTGAGGTGAAGGAAACATTTATTAGCTAAAAGCAATAGCACAAGTGTATGGACTCTTTGTTTTCATGTTGAGGAGATTCAAAATTACATCAAATACAGCAACAGTGAGAACACTGGATTCTCTAGTGTCATGACCTAAAATATATTCAGATTAGGACTTCTCTATTGTACTCACTGGAAAAAATATTCAACCTTTGAGGTGTTTCTTACAAATTTCTTAAATGAATTATCATAAGCAACATTACAGTGCAAAACCAAATTACAGAATATAAATGAAGATGCACAAAGCCTTGAGAAGTGAAATGGATAAACAACAGCAGCAGCATATGAAAGAAGGTGACATATAAACTGAATTCTGAAACTTTCCTTGTTGTTTTTTTTATAACTTACTCTAAAAAAAAATATTCTGTGATCAAAATTACCACCTAGCCTGCACCTGCAGTACATATGGCAGAGGCTGAAAATCAGAAAAAAATAAAAAGACAGCATCCTATCCTCAGGGAAAAACATAGCTGTGCCCCTCACACAGAGCAAGGCTTGGCCAAGCAAGTATTCCTCACTCGATGCTACTGCTCGCCCAGGGCAGAGCTACTTATGTGACAAGGTCTTGCAAGGCAGGTCCTCCACCCTCCAACCACCAGACTACAACAAGCACACACAGGTGTTTTGTCCCTCAAGTTCAGAGTTCTATATTGAAAGGGTAAAACCAGGTTTATTTTGAATAATGACTGGATAAAAGCCCATTTCTGCCTGAGCTCCAGCACCCAGCTGCACAGTGGGCTGAGCACCCCAGCATGCAGGTGCAAGGGCTGCACGGGGAAGCAGCAGCTCCATCAGTGTGTGGCACGGTGAGGTGTGGACTCGAGGCACCAACAGGCACGGCCAGGAAGGAAAGCAGAGAACTGCACCACAGCTTCGCTGCCACGAGCACCACCTCCTTACATTTCATTAAGTCCAATTTTGTTTCCGGTGGTTCATAACTTGACATTTTAAATTGCACCAGGCTCAGAGGTGGCGTGTGTCATGTCAGGCTGCATACCATTTGTTTTCCCTCTGCTTATGAAAGACAACGCTAATTAAGGCAGAAATTAGATCCTAAATACTGAACTATTGTGTTTTCCAGGGAACTTCGTGCATTTTTTTTTCATATGTGGATTCTGACAAGAGGAGAATGGTTGTGATTTGGTTTCTTATTTTTTAAGAGATAACACCTGTTTTAAGATATTTCTGAATGACATAATCACTTTGAATGCTGTCACCGCAAGTTACTCAGGCAGCACAAGGTCTCAGAACACGTTGATCATTTCTTGTCCACAGGCTCCAGAAGAGACCACAGAGCATTTTATCCAGCCTATAAATGTACAACAGCCATACTGGAAGCAGAGCTCCTGGCATCTGTCCTGGTGTCAGGTTGTGGGGCTTTATTCCGCAAGAGGAAGCTCATTCTTCTGTAGCAAATGGCACTGTAATGACAATAAATACAGGAGCCATCTGGAACTGGGAGATGCTTTTCTCAAGAGGATTTTTAAACTACTTCGGAACAGCACTTGTTACAGTCTGAAGTTTTGCATTACTTGCCTTCTCAAATAAGAACCAAGAAGTTTAAAGAATCTCACTAAAAATCAAAGGAACTGTCATCAAGAATTGCAAAACCTGTAAGTCCTGCTCCCTTTAAGCTGTCTAAGACAAGAGGCCAGTATCTAGCTTTGAGAACAAAAAGACTGCAAAATTCAGGATCTTGGGCACAGGTAGAAACCCTTATCCCCTGGAATGCACGTCCCATCTAGGGGACCTTAGTGTCCTTTGCAAGCAGCAGTTAAATTTCAAGATGTTACTTCTAGCACACATGAGGACACCATAACATAAGTGAACACAGAGGCCATGCAGCAAAGCAATAGAGAAGTTCCATTAGCCTCTTCTGAGATTATTATAGACCCACCTGCCAAGCAGAGCACCCAGAGACAAGGGATCAGGGCAGCAAATGTGGAGTGTCCTTCCGCAGCTCCTGGAGGATCCACAGGGAGTGGGAGCTGAGCAAAACCGATTGGGAGCACATGGGATGACAGTAATATTCTTGTATTAAGGAATAAAGGACATGACGACTCCTCCAGCTTCCTTCTAATGGGAGTTGAACTGGGCCCTTGGTGAAGAGGCAGTCTACGAATATGGAGTAGCATGCAAGACCCAAGCACAAGACAGGCTCTTTCAGGTGCATCTGATGTTGGATTTCTAGCACCTCACATCTAAGGAGCTACAAGATGTCTCTGTCCTCTCACAGACTGAACTGCCTTGTAATCCCTTTGCACTTTGGAATGCACGTTGTCCTATGGCTCTACACTTAAATGCCAAAACGCCTACATGCTTCTGCTCAAGACCTCCAATCTACCCCAGCTTCTAACATGTAACTATTTTCAAAGCTATTTTACCTGTAGTTTTTCCAACTCCTCAACTACAGCATTAAATCCTCTCTTCCAATTAATTTTGCAGTCTTTCCATTAAGATTTTGAGTGAACTATTAATCAGAAGATTGAGACTCTTAACAAATTAATGGTTTTATGGTCATAGCTGTTATTAATAGAGTATTTTTTGCTGCGCTCTTTATAACGTATTATTTTATGTTTTTACCAATATTTTACACCTAGCTTGTTGCATTCCCAATTGCTTTTACTTTTTAATAAAAAACAAGACGAAAGATATTCACAAGTGAAATATTTTTTTTTTAATACGAGTGCAGGTTTTTAAAGGAAAAGATGCTTAAAGATATTAGATATTCAACAAAAAAAGGATGGAAACTCAAAACAGAGTGTATTTCTTTTCCCCTTGTTAATAGTTTCCATGGCATCTCTGTTTGCCTTGCATCACATTGCAGCACAAATGTGGCAGCATTGGAAGATATTAAGCGTAACCAAAGATGTCTTACAAACCTCACCCTGTTGCTGGGCATGTTATCTTTCCATGGTCTCTTGTCAATAGGACCAGCAATGCACCACGTTCCCTGCGCTGCGTTCAACCTGGAAGCCACAATGAAGCCCTGAGAAAACAGACCCCAGGAGCCAAGACCAAAGGGCTGAGAAAGCCCAAAGGGGTCTGAACTCTGATCCAAAGTCCTCGGCTCATATGCATTCCCCAGACTATTCTTAAAAGCACCTTCTGCTTTGCCTCATCCATGAAGTAACTATTCCATAGCCAGCAATAACCGCTCTGTCTGGTATCCATCTCTTATCAGATGGTCCCAGTGCATCTTCTGAATGCCAAAAACCTCTATAGCTGCTGTGTCAATAGACAAGAAAACCTAAACATGCTGCATTTAGAGAGAGAATATCTTTTCTGGGGATGTGAAGAATACCTATGCATATTAAACAGCTCATTAGCGGTTACTAAACTGCAGGGCAGAATAAATTTTGGTTGAAAACATATTTTGCCTTTCCCTTCTCCCATTTGGCAGGTGAGACGTGTTCCTGACAAGTTCTGTGCACTACACCTCAAGGAGACAGTGCTGAGTATGCCAGAACGTTATAAAGCTGTGTTTACTGTGATCACCAATAAACGAATTAAGATTCTTTTAAAAGTGATGGAAATAGCCTATTTATAGTTGAAAGCATATGTACAAGCCTCAGAGGAAGATTGCAATTACATTTTCCATTTAAAAATGTCATTGTCTCCCCTGACCTTTTGTTGCTTTCTCATGCCCTTCAAAGCAAAATGAATTCGCGAGAAGTGCCAGATAGAAAACTTCAGCAGTTCTGCTGTCAAATTGCAGAGCAGAGGCTCCAGCAGCACGAGCATTTCCATCGGCGCTATCAGAGAGACCTTCTCTCTGAATGTGCTGTAACTTCTAACCATCATCACAACCGACGCAACACTGAAGGATTTGGCGAATACACCACAGCGCCCTGTGGGGTCAGGCTGGGATTTGCAAGCTGTGCAAGCCTGCCTGAGCCAGCTGTGATGGAGATGAGGCACAGGGGCCACACAGCTGGATGCACTGCAGGGACAGTCAGTCACTTTTGGACTGGCATTTAGCCACCATGAAAATCTCTCCTTGCTTCCATGGTAAGAGGCCACCCTGCAAGCAGTATAATATGACCATAACCACGCTCACAGCTTCCCAGTGACACTAATGCAAAACCCGTGTGCTTCTCTATTCATTCCCCTTCGCATTTCCACAGTCTAAGCAAAGGTCAACTGGTTTGTAATCAATCCCTGCACGTGCAGGAACACTGGCACTGCCACCCGCAGCTCTCCAAAGACTGCATGGAGGAAGGGAAGAGCAGAAGCAGGGACCAGCCACCCCTCCCAGCCCCTTGAGTAGGACATCACGGGGCACACGCTCAGACCCACAAGGGGCTGAAGACCTCAGGACCTTCCAGTCCAAGTGGCTCATGCTACCTCAACCAAAGGGCAGTTCACCTTTTGGCATAAAAGCCCAGTATGCCCCTCCCTTCTCCTTTCCCACCCTGTCCTGCTTTTCCCCTCCTGCTTGCCTGTTTTTTTGGTTTTTTGCAATGTTTTCAGTAAAACTGTGATTCAGGACGCACAGTTGGATGTACGCTTCCCCAGGTCTCTGGGAAGCCCCTAAAGCAGCTGTCTTGCCTATGAGGCATAATCAAGCCCAGTTTGATTATGATATTTTCAATAAATCACTAGAGATGACTTGTGCTATATTTTTAGATGATTTAGTGTTTGCTATTAGCTAATATGCTTCCTAAAAAAACTTGAAGTATTGCACAGTTAAAAATCAGCAGCAGTTCAGAAGTCTCTGGCATGGGTCGGGCTTTGCTCCCTGTGGACAGAAATTAAGGGACTGCTAATGCAAGCTAATGGTTGGTTTAGCCTCTCTGTAATCCAGTTCAGCTCTGCATTACATCCTGGAACAAGTGTCTATAGATTGGCTAGACAAGCACTTACACACATTAGCTAACTCAGGTTAATGAGCAATCAATTCACTTAAATTGAAACAAGGACTCAGCCTCTCCAGCCTGAATATGGCCATCGCTGGGTCTGCTGAACTACCGTTCTGCCCCTTGCCCTCTTCTTTACTCTTACAAATCATGAGCATGAAATATCATCCAATAAAATAAATGCAAAGCAACAGGCAATAGTCTTCAGGTGATAAATTATTCTCTCATTTACATCAAGGTAATCCCAGACTAACTCATTCGACTTCAGCCAAATTAAGCTGTACCTATCCTACAGTAAGCAAGAATTCAAACGACTTTTCATTGTTTCAAGTCCATCCCCCAAGCCCACTGCACTCAAATCACTGCAGCGGTGCTCTCCAGAGCACCTGGATGTTCACAGGCTTCGGACAACTCTATGCAGATTTCTGTTAAACAGTGTCTTTCAAAGGTTTCTTTATGATGAAGCACGCCATTAAAAGGCTTAAATGATGTTAATAGCATGAATGCTTGCTCACTCTCAGTTCTAAGTCCTCTGCCTGAGCCTGCAGCTGATCTGTGACTGGCAGCAGAGCACAGGACCATTGCACTGGCATTCCAACACTTCGGAGGATCCAGCTGCACAGAAAACACTGCAAACATGCCCCACGCACCCCCGGTAAAAAACTATGAGAGTTAGGTCATAGACATTTTCCTGTTCAATTACAAAATGCGTCTCAGCTTCCAGATCAGCATTTTTAATATAGCTCAAATTAGCTTAGCTATAGCTCAGAAAACACTTCGCTGTTTCAGGCTGTTAACCACAATGTCTTATAAAATGAAGCATGTTTACTGTCATTTTGGAAAAGTCGTTCTTCCTTTATGAATTTGGCAATGAAGGATTCAAAAGATACCAGTGTGGGATTGTTATCACGCACAAGCCAAAGCCGTCAGGCTTCATTACTTCCAAGGCAAAAATTACAGAATAACGTATTAAATGCTTGAATAAAAAACACGTAGCGCTGCCGTTGTCCCGCGGCAATGGGATGACACCAGTCGCCGGTGCCTTGTACTGCACAGCCTGCCCTGCGCTGTGACACGGAGCCTGCAGCTGATGGATGCAGCATCCCCCAGCCACGGCCGCTCTGTGCTTGCAGCAGCCCCCAGGAATGCTGCCAGCGGTGGGAGGGGGCTGCGTCTTCCTGCGTGGTGGGAAACCAGCAAGCTGGGTCCGAGGCCAAAACAAGGGTTTCACTGCTTTTTAAAAAATGTATACATTTCAAAAGAAAAAAACCAAACCACCACCACATACACACACCCCCCCCACAAGCCACACCTTTCTTGCTCAAGAGAGGGGAGAAACCCACACTTTCAACGGTTTTATTGGGATGCTGCAGTCAAAAATTGACTTTTTGGGAACAACATTAACCAGCTGTGGTCCTTGTTGCAGCTTTCTGCCTGCCTCGTTCTTTGAAGTTTTGTTTGTGGTTATTTCTTTGGGTTGGGGGGAGTCCTCCCCTCTCTCTTCAACAAACAAGTTGCAGGGCTTTGACAAGCAGGTTGTACAGCTGAAGACACTCCATTCTGTGATTTCTGGATATTCCCCCTTCTGCTGCAGCCCTGACCTCACTATACAACACACAAAAATTCAGAGACAAACATTCCTAAACCCTTCTCTTAGACCCTCACCAAACTCCTGAGGCCCCCAGTTCCCTCAGTTAATTAGTGGTCTCTCTGGTGGGATCCACGCCAGAGCCTGGTACTGCTCCTTTCCATCCACCCCCAGCCTTCCTGTTCTTCACCCTCTCCTTCCCCCACTGTGTCTCCTCCCTCCCTTTTATCCTCCCACACTATCTCCTCAGCTCTTTCATCATTTGAAGGGAAAACCGTTGGCAGAGTGGCTCAGCCACCAGCCCAGCTCTCTCAGAGACAATAACATCCCTATCGAGGGGCTACAGGATAGATTTGGGTCCCGATTTGTACACCTGGGTAGTAGATGCCTGTTTACAGCCTGACTTAGCATTGCATTTTCCATTTTCCTCTAAACAGTTTATTTTCCAAAAATAATCAGCCATGGTGAAGTTTACCCCCAGGCAGCACACATGCATGAGACCCATTCACTTAAGCGCAGCTTAAGCCTTACTTTGATGGTTTAACAGGAATTTACATGGTACACACGACTTGTTCAAGTTCCCTACACAGTGAAGATTTCACCCTCTTTGCACTTCAAAGTCTCAGCTTTCCCATCCAGCTTTTCAGAGCGTGCATCCCATTGTGCTCTTAACACTTTTCAACCCTTTCAAATTGCACCGTGGTATCTCGCTGAGCTATAACAACATCAGCCCATGACCAGCAGGGATCAGCGAGTCAACTGGAAACGCAGGGTAACTCCAAGCACCAACATCAAGCAGAAGTCCTACATTGCTCTCAGCAGCATCTCACAGTACCGTGCAAACAGCTTCCAGATGTGAGATCCTACTACAGAGCCACACCTTCAAAATATCGGTCGTTTTGAAGAAAGAAAGGAAAACTTTTTAAGATTGACTTCATGCTCTCATTGCTGGCGAAAGAAGCACTTGCTTGTATTGCTCACTTCATGCAAACAAAAGCTTTTACCACATTCTCCTGCTTCCCACATTGAAAGGCGAGATAATTATGAAGGCCTTTTGGCACTGGCACCTAGACTAGAACAGCTGTTTTCAGGAGAAGGGCTTCAAGTTAGCCGAGAGTAGAAGAGTGTGGCCCTAACATAGCCCCAAAGAGAAGAGCAGGCACCTCCTGTAGCACAGAAGTGCACAGAATGCTAAAACAAATAAATCCAAGCTCCTATAATTAAGGTATTTAAGTCTATGACAGACCAACCATCAAGGAGTGTGTATTTTCTTTTATGTCTCTTAATTAAAAATTTGTCAGAAACTTAGGGCTGATTTTCAGAAGTGCCCAGCGCTCCCTGTCTCCTGTTGTGAATGTTAATGACCAGGTTTTTCAAAAGGATTCTGAACAACATGCTTTCTTTAAAGAAAAAAAAAAAAGGTTTATTTTGTGCATAGTACATACCTGTTTTATCAGGCCAACAGACTTCACAACACCCATCTTAGACCATGAGCTCCATGAGCATACTTTAGTGCTTATAAAATCCAGTTTATGGAGTAGAGGACTCTGAAAAACGTCTGTAGGAAACACTGTGGACTGATCCCATCCCTGTCTAGGACTGAGGAGTCATATTTTGGCATGGATGCTGCAGTTCTGCCCCATGTTCTGAGGTTTCAAAAAGTAAGAAAAGCCATCACTCTTTCTAAAGAGAGAAATGACTGAAGAAGGCAGCAGTTACAGCGGTAGACCTGGATTCAAGTCTCTTTGCCTAAAGAGAATTTACTGATTATCACCCTTGGAGAGACTGCAAATGCCCCGAATCTCATGCCTGGGTCATGGGGATGCTTTTGAACCATTCTGCTGCAGTAGTTTCATTAATCTCAAATCTTCCTCGGATGAAAATTGCACCTTAGTGGCTGGGGCAGGCTTTTTACCTCTACCCTCCCAAAACTTGCCCTATTTTGTACTAGATTTTATATTGATAGACAAGTCAATCATGGGCTGGGATCTAGATGTTCCCAGAGCCACACAACAATAGGGTCTTTCTCAAAACTTCAACCTCAACAAATAATATTTTATTCTTTCAAATAAAGTAGAAAAATTTGTACAGAAGAGCCTACAGCGTAACCTGATGCTAGAGCATGGAAAGTAGGGAAAATAGCTGAACCCAAATCTCCTGCTTCCCTACATGTTAAGCCACTGAACTGCTTCAGAGGGTTGCACAGAGTTCACCAAGTAGCTTGTTTTTAGGAACCCATGAGCAAGTGTCTATATCAACAGGAGTTTGGCTTGGTTCAGAGCAGACTTATAAAGCCAATATAACTCCAGCAAACCTGAATCTTCTGGTACTTTCCTAGCTGAATCAAAGTCTGTGTCTGTCCAAATCACAGCCCGCCCCAGGGAAAAGGCAAATTGCTGGGGCAGGGCTGCTGCGTTCCTGATCACCCCAGAGGGAGACAAAAGGTTCTGGTCCACTCCAAGCTTACTCAGCTTCTAGCAGGGTGGTGGGAAGTCTCCGATGCACCAGTTTAGGAGTTTCTCTGTGGACTCCACTGTGCCTACAGCCGAACTGGACCAAATGAAAATGTTCAAACACATTTTGAGCAGCCTGCCACAACTTTTAGCTGCTAACGACCTCAGTTAGCAAGTTCCCCTTTCTTGAAGAATTAGACTAAAAAAAATAGCTTCACAAAGTAAACTGATGAAGTGATGCTTTGTGCTAGATTTTTGAGACACCATTAGGCATAGTATGATGAACACTGGGGTGGCTTGATACCCAGCTTTGTGTGGCCTCAGGTACTTCCAGTTTCTCTTCCCCATTAATACAAAGATTGCACTGCTCAAGGGTCATTCTGCTTAACATTTCTTAATTGAAGGCTTTTCCAGCTATTTGCCTATTTCGCACTGATTGCATCCACTAAACGTAGCTTTGTAATCCTAGCTCATTTAGCAGTCCAGCCAGCAGCAGCCGCCTCCTGGTCTTGCCTGTCCCAAAAGCAGCTCTGAGCTCAGGCAGAATTAATCCAGAGAAAGCAACTTCTGGTTACAGCCCTCAAAAGTATCAGACTGTAAAAATAAGCATCTGCTACTACACAGGTGTTTTAGGCAGAAAACAAAGGTAGAAAGAATTGAGGAAGGCAGAACTGGAACATAATTTTTTAAAAGAGAGGGAAAGAAATAGTAATAAATAAGGAGGAAAAAAAGGTGAAGACATATCAGGAGCAAGAGGAAGAAAGGAACTACCCCAAAATAAAAAGCCAGAATGTGAGATGTGCCCAGCTCTCCCCAACTCCAAGTCAGACATTCCTGAAAACAAAGTCCCCATTTCTGCCTGAAGCAAGAAAACAGACCTACATCTTCTTCCTGATCTCTCCTGAGAAAAATCACTGGCCACCTCTTAGCCATCTTCCCTTTCAGCTTCCATCGCAACTGTTACGGACCATTTCACATCACCCAGCTGCAGTCAGCGCTACTGGCTCTAATCATCTGTCCCAAATCTCAAAGTGCCTTCTTCTGGCCCCTCCACATAAAAAGATGTCCCACGTTGGACAGAGAAGCAGCACAGCGTTATTTGACCCTTTCAGGGCTTTGGCCTGCTCTTTTGGTTCTAATAATTTATTTTGCACACACATGTGCAAACAGGAAGCCTTCATGCTAACATCAGGGATAGCTACATCTCCCTTGGATCCTGACGTGCCAGTGAAACAACAAATGGCTTTTCCTAGACCCATACACTGGTGGCATAAGCTCTTTGTCCTCTTGAAGCAGTATTTTAGCAGTTTTCTTACATGTCCACTCTGCTGATGCAGTTTTCAATAATTTGCTTGGATAGCACTACATATCTCTAATATATTTTTCAAATTAAATATTAAGAGACATTAAACATCATCTCTTGTGGAGTAGTTAAGAATTGCCCAGTGTGTTGGAAGTTTTTTTCGGCAATACAGACTAAGTGACAAGGTTGGGCAAGGGGATGGTGGTTTGGGGTTTATTGTCCTCCTAGAATGTTTACAGGCAAGAAGAACTACCAGGAGTTAAGCAGCTCATGGCATGAATCAATCTTAATTGCTTTCTACATTTTACAAAAGCAAAGGAAAAAAAAAGCCTTGACCGTACCAAGAAAAGCTACCAGAAAAATATAACTTCTCCTTAGAACAATTTGACCTCCACGCACCTTTCTGTAATCCCAGATATACTTATCAATCATAGTAGGTGAAAGAAAATGAATCTGTCAAAACAGTGACATTGCTAAAATTATAGTCAGCTGTGTCATTTGCTAATTTGCCCGGTATTTCTCATTTTCAGTTTTTGAGGATTTATCAAATACATACTTCATCCAAGAGACAAAATACTTAACCCTTACCCACCATCCTCCATTTCGCTAGTAAAGACTTAAGCTGGAATTTATTCTTGATCAGGAGCCTGGGACTTCTGTGAGAGGCTTTCCAGAGGAACCTTGCCTGTCCCAAGACCTTCAGGGACTTCAAATTACCTGTCCATAAAGCAAGGCCAACATCTCATTCTAGGGAGGTGGTGTCACTTCAGCTATCAAAACTGGAGAAATACATCACATAAGCAGAATAAATCCTTTTTAAAAGAATTTTAGAGTGCTCTCCCTTTGCTCATGCTATTTAGCTCCATTTAAGTAATGTTTTCATTGAGTTTTAAAATGAACAAACAGTGAAGAGCAGATTTTGCTATCAGTACAGCGCTTCCCTACATTTCACTGCTTACGCAGAATTTTACCAGTCTGAATGATGTACAATGACTCTGTACCAGTGGGATATCTGAGCAATAACAAGCAGAAACCATATGTTCCAGTTTGGACCATCTCTGCTCCAGTCTGCTTTTAGGTATGTGCACCCTTTCCACTGGCTAAATTGTGCACAGCACATGAACATCTGAGGCTGATATCTGACATCCAGCTGGAACAAAATGTTTCTGTTGAAAGTAACTAGAAGCACAATACTTACAAAAATTAGTCTCCAGACTTCCACGTCTTGCAGAGAAATTAATGCATTATTCAGAGTGTGAAGCTTAGTCTTGGCTACATCAGAACAGCAGCACAGGAGAAACTGGGATGTAGAAGAAAACATTTAAGGTTTTATTACTTCATTTAGAAGTAAAAAAATTCAAAATCTAAATAAAACATGATTCCACCAGAAAAGAAAAAAATCCCCCTCCTGCCACTAGCAGTTTTTGAATTAAATCTTTTGACTGCTTAATTTGCATTCACCTAAATAGGTTCGTTAGTGGCTAGGTACCAAGGCTTTTGACTATATAGAAATACACGAAATATTAGTAGCACAACTTAAAGCTACTCTAATATAAGGGTTTCACCTGTTTCTAAAATGGGATCATTTTCATTAGAAAATCCTTCAAAGACAGGTGGGGATATTTTTTTTCTTTTCTAGCAAGAACAGGACTCATTTGCATGTAAGGCAGGGCTAATTCCTGAGCAAACAAATGAAAACTTTTTGAGCAAAAATATTCGTGTATAAAAAAACCAAATTCTTCGCATTCATGTTTTGCATGCCTTGATTTTAGAAATAAATCCAGATTAATGGACAGTTACCTGAATACAAACATATCTCAAGTAAAGAGCAAAAATGCTCATTGCAACATTTTAGTGTGTTATGGCAATTCGTATTGAGTTGTTGGCTTCCATCCCATTCCTCAGCAGTCAGGTATCTACATCCCTACTCGAAAAACAAACTTGAGCGTCATGAAGAGCCAGAGTATTGCACAGAGGAGGAGGATATGGAGAGACCAGAAACAAGTCCTGTTGGTGGTACAAGTGGTCACCAGCACAGGAGCTCCATCCTACTGTCATCTATTCACTACCCACGCTGCAGGTACACAGAGATGTAACTCCTCCCAGCCCATTAGTCCGAGGCATTTGACAAGCATTTAAGTTACCTGAAGGAAATAAAATTAGCACTGCTTACAGCTGTCCAGAAGGAAACCAGTAAGAAAACACAGCTGTGGACCACATGGTTTATTGGCGAGTGCTGTGCACTGATTTGATACAGCAGCCATGACCCTGTATTCAGGACCACCTTATACTTTTTTGAACGTGATGCACAGTTTGCTTTGAAGAAAAGTGTGCTTAAGCAGCTGAGCAGAGATGGCCATAACTTGTGTTTCATCTTCCAAATTTCATTTCTTTAACGACAAGCCCAGCATGACATTAACAAAGTGGATCAGGGATCGTTACTCAGTGTTATTCTACATATTCAATGTCATTGCAAGTCTTCACTCTTGCAGAAGAGCTGAATTTATGGTACATAAATTTAGGAAGTAAAGAAATGGGTCAGTTGTGTCTGATCTGGTTTTAAACAACTGCACTCTGGAGTGATTCAAATCCTCTTGGATTCTTGGCATTAGGGATAATTGTATCATCATTTATTACCCTGCTTGGTAGCCACACAAATAGGAGAGGTATTAAATCAGTGCCATGGTAGCACTGTTAGAGCACCTGAGCCATGTGAGCCGTTTTCATCACGTTTTTAAGAGACTGCAATAAATACAGCAATCTGTGAGCATCGCCGCCTGCCAGGAGGTGGGAAGGTCCATCACCCCTGTGACACAGGAGGATAGGAATTAGCTGAGCACACCAGTGGAGCAGGCTGGCATCGAGAACAGATGTGGATGGGTAACAGGAAGAGAACAGCCAGTCTCATCACCATGCTCCTTGCACACTGGCAAACTCAATGTTCGCTCCCTTTCCAATGGGAAATAAATATCTCTTCCTTCCCTAGTGAAGTCAATAGCTAATATCAGGCGCTAAAAGTTGGACAGTCACTTTTGCTGGAACGATTCCCCTTGTTATGAGGGGTTGGATGTCCAGCTGACCAGAAAGACCGACACCATGAAGCCTTTCTGAATCGGAGCAGGAATTTGAGTGAGGGTCTCCCACATCCCAGCTGAGTGCTATAACACCAGGACTCTGGGCTCTTCTGGGGGCTACATCTTCTCCCTTTCCTCTGACAAAACATCTTCTGATTTTGACTATCATTTCTGAGGCAAGCCCTAGATATTCGAAAAGCTGCATAAGTAAAATGACCCCATTCTGACCTTAAACAGAAGTACTCTCACTGCTCTGAAGATGATGGTAGTCAACTATCACTTTTGTTTCCAAAGTTGTTCAGCTTCTTAAAATAAGGACAAAGTACCTTGGTTAAAACTGAAAAATAGCTGCTTAAGAACTTCAGTAGTAACTTTAATAATGTTCTATAAATGAGACAATACATTCAAGGGACAGTAATCACTATCTGCAATTGCATATCATGAAACGGATAGTAAAAAAAATGGAAAATAACTGACTTCGTGGGCATATATTTTGACTCCTTCACATTAAGTACCAAGTCACAGGTGAGGTGTTTTTTTTTAATAAACTGCACATTTAAACAATAGGACTTTTTACACAAGATTCAACAACAGTTCTCATAACCCCTTAATATCATACGAGTATCTTTCTTCACATAGTGTTAGGAACTTTTGCATTTTCACCTTGTTTTTAAATTTCACTGTTTTTTAATTTGTAGAAATATAAAAGTTAATTTAACTCCAACTTAAGAATGTTTTACGCTTATCTTTGATAGCAACAGAGAAGAACTCAAAGAGCCAAAAAACTGAAGTGCAAGAAGCATGGACTCCACATGACCTTTTGTCATCTCACTGCTCTAATTTATGACTTTAGTGGTTATACACAATTTTCAAAGCTTTATGTTTGCAAAGACAGATGATACAAGGTAATCGAACTAACCTACTCTACTGTGTTCCAACCCTACCTTTTAAGCAAAAAAGCCCCAAACCACCACCACAAAAAAAACCTCCCTCTATTTAGCCTCTTATGCTCAAGAAACACATTATAGGAATTTAACTCCCTGATTTTTAGATATCCTCAGACATTTCAAAGCAATGAAGTATGTCAGCAAAATTGTACCCAAGTATTAGCAGCTATAAAATTAGGGGTCACTTTTCAAAATTAGCTAGCTTGAAAATATCATCACATTCCATATCTTCATACAAAGTATTGAAATGCAGACTAACAACAAGGTCTTTTTAAAGCAAGAAAGATAAGCAGAGTCAAAGATTCTCATTAGGACCAAATTGGTCTGCAATAGGTGCAAACACCTAAATTACACTACAGGACAAAGCCAACTAATGAAGGCAAGTTTCACCACGTTTTCTTAAGGTTTGGAAAAAAGTGCCCTTTCTCCTACTGCTAATGCAAACCATATCGCAACCTTTAAATGCCCTTAAAGAGGAAATAAGGTAATCCCTGCATAATTTCATTAAACTATGTTTCTTTCCCTAAATCATTGGGTTCGAGTCTTTAAGATCCAAACAGCCCATGGAGTGGTGAGCTGCTGCTCAAAGTACCTGCAGACATACAAGGTATGGTCTCTGGTCTGCTTTCTTACATGACCATATTTACTTTGATTCTCTTGCTGTAAATGGTTTTGAGAACAGACTCCCTAACACATTCCAGAAGAGTTCCTTCTTCTGCATAAAACATGAAATTGTCAAGCACAGAGGCCTGCACAGTTCACTGCAGCCAGCAGAAGCCATTGATTCTTGCATTTATTTCCTCTATATTTCAAATCTACTCCTCACGCTGCTTGTCACGTAGGGTTGACATATGTCACAGGATGCCATTATACACTATGGCAATGCGTAGCCATCAAGTGCCATCCAAAAGAGAATAATACATTTAAAATACTCCTATGCACACTGGGTTTTGTTTGCTGTGGCCTCATAATTGCCAGAAATCAACAGTCATTGCAACTATTCAGAGAATACAAAACAGCTCTTATTTTAAAGATAAGAAAAACTGAACTAAGTTGAACATGCACTACCAGAATGATAAATCTTCGTAGCTTGTTTTACATACTGGTCTTTTTAATACATAATTTATTTGCATTCTTCTGCATTTATGAAAATGTAGTTTTCTTTTAGGAAAAAAAAGTAGAACTACCTCATTGGCAGAATATGATTTGATGCTACACAGTGGTCAGACCGCAGGATGGAAAACCAGGATGCCCTGCTTCTGCCTTGGTGCTGCCATCATGGACTGTGCTGGAGCAGGTTTAATTGCCCTCTGCCTTGGGTCACCACATAATAAAATGACTGCACTGTTAACTCTGCTTACAGTAATGCTCCACAACCGGTCTCTCAGGCTTAGGTATCCTCATGTTGCAAGAAGTTACTCCTGGCTACAGACCATGCAGGAGACGGTGCAAGTAGAAAGGCAGGTGAGAGTTGCCTCCATATTCATTTGGGGATGACAGTGATGTAAAACAGAGGTGTTGCACCACCAGCACATTGAAATTCTTAAAGCAGAACTGTGCCCAAGGACACATGAGATGTTACAGAAAGAGAACTTCAGACCTGAAAGAACTGATGGAGATCAGATAGAGTCAACAGAAAGCGCAAGCACATCAGTACGACACAGCCTGCAAAGGTAGATTTCTTCTTACTAGCTCTGTCAAGCACTGTAAATTGTAAATTAATCCCACTCTTAAGTGGGAAGAGAATTCAGACTTCATATATATTCAGGAATAATGTGGGATTATATACTACAAAGTGATTTCTTGTAGTATTGAATAGTGCCAAGTACTAGCAAAATGTGCCAAATTAAAGTGAAAGGGAAGAAAAGGCCAGAAACTCTCTTCTGAGACAAGTTACCCAGCATGGAACCCACAAATTTCAAACATGTCAGGATGTTATCCAGAAAAATCCAAATAAATCAATGAGGCTTTCTTGCTCAGCAGATCCTGCATCCAGCAATCCTTCACCATGTATACAAAAATAGGTAACTCCCAAAAGGGTTGCCCCTTTGGAGGGTCTTTTTGGCTTTTGCTGTACCTTCAGTAGTATTTATGTTATAAAAGTGTGTTTGCTTAAATTGTTTTTAAGACTGGTACTAAAATACTAATTTGTTGGCTCAGAAGTGTACCTTTGGAATAACTGTGTAAGTGTTCTTTGGACTAACTGTACTATCACAGAGAAAGGTCTTTTCTGCAATGTCCTCACTCCTTACAGTTTTGCAAGAGGGAAGTAAATACTGGAAAACTCTTCTGTTCTCTGTAATAACAACAGTTCTACCTTTAGCAAACACCCAATCTGTGCTTAAGCTGTCTGCATGGCCATTTACAGTTACACAAATTGACATGCACGTGCTCTTCACCAAGGGACACCAGTTGCCTGTGCAAGTACACGCATCTTTGTTTCAAAACTAGGCCAGTAAGAAGGGACAGGAGGGATCTCACCACTTGCTTACCTTCCCCTTGTCAAAAGAAGAATCAAGTATACTAAAGATAGTCCCAAAACCTAGATGCTCTTTCACACCTCACTAGAGATTTCTTTAAAATCTTCAGCAACAGAGCAAGAAGACAACAGACTCATTTGCAAGTCACAAATATTTCATTCTTCTCAGAGGAGCCCACAGATCCCGCACCCTGCCCCTCCAGTACCAAGTGTCTTCTGAGCATGCAGTCATGAATACACAAGGTCCATCTTTGCTTACCCAGCAGCATGGGGCACCTCTTACCTCAGGCGAGTGAGGCCCACCCCCATCAGACCTTTATAAACCTTGCAAATTCTTTCTTTGTTGTGTTGTCTTCATAGTGACACGTCAACATGTAACAATTTGTAAAGTAGAGGGAAGAAGTTTACTTAGGTAAGCTTCTTAGTAAAATTTTAAATAAGTTATCTGTTACAAAAGTTTTTTTAGTTGGTGGAGAACCCAAGAAAAGCACCAGAGCTGCCTCTGCCCAGACAATCCTGTGCATAAAAATACTGAGGTCAGCGAACATCCCTGCAGATCTGCATCCTCCACAGGGGCTTGAAGGCTCTTGAGCTTCCTTCACATAATGATAGTAGCTCTTGGTTAACATCTCCCTCAACAGAAAGAGGCGCACTGAAATTTTAGGAAATGCGCTGTCACTATCTGAAGTCCTGTTCCTGAGAAGTTTAGTCATGTCGTTCTGAATATACAACCAGACTGCAAGAAGCTGCAACCCCTCATATCTGTGAAAGAAAAATTCCCTTCTAGAAGTGCAGTGGGAAAAAGTTCATTACCCAAGCATGTTAAAAAAACCTACTTAACCTTGGAAGCATCTTTAGAGGCTTATTTAACATAATCTGACATACTCACAGGTGGAAATACTTTTTAAGAACTTAGTAATAGCAAGTATTTCAGAGTTACACTCCATCAGCTTCTGTTGTAGGAAGTAAGAATATGACACATGAATTATACTGAATTATGCTCGAGGGCTAAGGCTGCCTTCAGGCATCTTTAACTTCCACGACCAGTACTTACACTGCCAATAAGCCATACTGACCTTGCAGAGATTATGGGGGAAGTCTTTACATAATGACGAACTGGTCTTGCTCTTTGTTGACTTGCGACATCGTCATTGGGGGGGAAAGACAGCTCCAGTACACTAGAGCCGTACAGGTTTTGCTTTACTGCTAGGTACATGCACTTTCTGCCAGCTGTTGTCTATGCCTAATGCTATCCAAACAACTAGGTAAAAACAGCACACCCAAAATGATCATTAATCAGAATTACACCTTTAAACATCATGGGTTACTTTGTCACACAGCTTGATAACCCCATCCTTTTCAGCTGAAAGTTTCAACAAAATTCTTGCTGACCTCAGTAATGTCTCAAAGCCAAGAAACGACCTAGAACACAATGAAATTTATCAGCTTTGCTCTTCTGAGCCTAATACTCTTTAACATTTTTATACACACCTATCATCTTAAACAATTGCTCTAAGTTTTGACCAAGATTTCCTTCTTCCTTTTCAGACACAACAAAGATAATAGTATGAGGCTTGGTACCCTGACTTTCTTAAATGCAGAATCTTTTTTCTTCCTTGATGGTGTTTCATATCTACGACACTCTCTTCCCACCATGCCAAGGGCGTACAAATTTGGTACTGGTATAGATGCTCAGAAATGTGTTGGCTGGTCAGCAACTTCCAAGTATTTTTCCAGAAGCTTCACACACAGTTTCTAGCTTGTGTTTTATTTATAAACTTTAATAAATGAAGTCCTTCATATTTTTTACCAAGGGTTTCTATTAATATGTTCCATTAATATATAAAATGTCACGCTAGGTTAGTGAATTGACTTATATTTCTTAGTGTCAATAATAACTACCACATAGCTCAGAGTAATTACATAAGCTGAGCTTTACAAAATATCTTAAATGTAATGAGGAATGCTCTTCTGTATGCAGTAGACACTGTTTACACAGTGTAACAGTCAGATTGGTAAGTACTCCCACAAGTCACTAGACTCGTGTTAACCGTACCAGGAAAAGTAGATGTCAGCAGGACACACCTTTCTGAAATACAGAAATAGCTCCAGAGGAATTCTCTTTTGTTTTATAGAATCCAGATCTGTAGAGACTGCAGTTCACATGCACGTCATTTATTTAGCGTAACAGAGTTATCTTCTTAATGGATTTCTTGACCAAATGCCCCTATAACAGTGTTCTGCAGCCTCCCTCATCTCTATACGTGTATCCTGTATATCCCACAGCACTGTCACATGCTGCCTGAAAAGCTGTCTTTCTCCTAAAATGACTCAGCCACAACAGCAGCAAGTCACAAGAGCCTTCTCTCACTAAAAGGCAAACTCTGAACTCTGCACAGCAAAGGCTCATTGCAAAAGGCAGCTCTGCTGGATGCAAGACTTTGGCGTGGCCCCCCATGACACTGCTGTGTCTGCTCAGACTTCTGCCACATGACCTCAAGGCTAAACACAGCTCCCGAGGACTATTACGCAAATCCTAAACCCCCATTTCCCATGTTACAAGCCAAATACACTTAACCAGCTGAGGTGAGCACCCGCTCACTCAGATTAGAAAAGCAGTCTTTCCCCAAGATGCCAATTTATTTACTTGTTGTAGCATGGCAACGATGTTCACCCAACTATCCACTGTGGGTGACTCTAGAGAAGTTTGTGGAAATATAACCGTAGAATTGCTTCCAATACTTAACAGCTATATGTTTTTGTTTCAACAGTTGTAATGAGACCCCGAATGTTTCATAAGGATATTCATAGAACACATAACCCTTTATTATTTTATTACCTATCTATTAAAGGATGGGTATTTCACCATTTTGTATCATCCACCTCAAAAATAGAACAATTTTCTAGACACTATCAGCTCCTTTCTTCTCACTGCATAAGGAAATTTTACTCAATTAGGGCTGAAAAAATAAATTGTCATTCTCAAAAGCATTAATAACCTGATTGGATTAATCTAAGGGTAGTTACTAAGGTCTCAGTGCTGCCACTAAGTCAACAGGAACCATTTTGTGAGATTCAATATGCACTGAATGTGGCTTTTGCCCCTAAATTATTATTAACTATCAGAATAATATATCTGCCAGATACAAAGAATGCCTGCAGAAGTCACTGTATGAATGAAAGCAACGTATTCTTTGATTTTTGAACTCTGTGTCTGCCACTGAATGCCACAAATCCACAAGACGTCCCTGACTCCTGGTCTCTGCATTTGAACAGCTAAAAAAGAAGTTATGTGTAAACTCATCTGGCTCACACAGCAGACAGCTCTGCATTGAGTATTCACCAGGGGAAACTCATGTGTGCTGTTTATTCCAGCATGCGTTTAGAATATATTTTGCTCCTGATAAAGCAGTGACAGGACTACGTGGATAACAAGTGCAAAGAAACTGAAACTTCTGTCCTTTAGTTAAACAATTTTCCTTTTCTTTGTCTTCAAACACAGAGTTAACGCATGTCTGCAACCTTGAGAAGGGCAGCAATGTCCCATCACAATCACAGTTATCAGAGGCCAAGAGTCCCTTCTTTAATGTGACACATATTTGGATCTAAGATTAAAATTAAAAGTAAAAAGGGATTACATTATCATTCTTGTCTTGATATTCCAGTTAAACATTCCCTCTTATGGTCTCTTCTGCATTTCTCAGATATTCCCAGAATACAGCCTAGATCACAAAATAGAAAAGACTGAAAAAATGTGGAAAAATTATATCAGCTTAATCTTCCTGGTTAAAAAACATTATTTTAGAAACATGAACCTATTTTAGATAAAATTTGGATTCTTTCTTTCTTTTATATCCTCTCCTTACCTTTAAAGACTAAAGGCAGTCCAGTAGCTCAGTCCCAAGGATGGAGTGGGGCCCAGTGGTGCTGCTCAGCCATCCACAACTTGGCCTGCCCTTCGATTCCTTCTGTAGGAGGAAAAGATGCAAGTCACCCAGAGAAAAGGTGCAGTCCTATTCTCTCCCTTGGGCTCCTATAACCACCTTGTTTCAATACAAGGGCAAAACTCCATCTCCATCCCAGCTCCATCATTTTCCTGAAAGACCTACCCAGAAGAGCACAGAAGCCATATCCTTCAGCACACCTGGTGCTGCAGTGAAAACACGCACAGAATCCGAAAAACTAAAAAACTAAATGTCCCTATATTCCTACATGTTGTTGAGCCATGAAAAGGGCTCTGGATTCTGAGTCAGCACACCTGAACATCTCCCTGTACTCTAAGAAAACGTATCTCCACTTCTCCTCTTGCTCCTCACCTGTGGAAACCTGACCATGGTTAGGCCACTAATGTATTGAGAGTATTGCCTGTTAAGCTGATTAGTTCCCTTTCCTCCTTTATCACCTTCCTCCTGTCTTACTCCTATGTTGCAAGATTTTTTTCAGCAAAACCCACCTTCTTTGTCCTGTCTTGAGCACAACAAACCAGCAGGTCATCTAGTCCATGACTAGACCTCCAAGGCACTGGGAATAACCTGATTGTTAATAACACAGTCTACATTATCAGCCTCTTGTGACAGAAAATCTTACTGTTCCACACATACTACCCGTCTTTAGGGCAACAAGTGACACTTGCTGGAGCCATCAGGCATTGCTGCTACACTTAATACTATTTGCAATTTTAAAGATGCAAAAAGTCCAACAATAACAGAAGAGAGAAATGTCTGCTTCATGCTTTACAGGATTACACATGATCCATTCATTTTCTTTGAAGTTACTTTAGATGACATAAATACTACTGGTGTTGGCATACTGTACAGTGCATAGAAGTTAAGGCTGGCTGCAGCAAGGAGAATGAATACAGCCCTTTTGCTCTTATAAACAAACGGAAAGTGATGTTAGTCTGGAATTTTAAATATCCCCAATCATCGAGACCATTGCAATACAAAGTATGCTGGTCTCTGCAAAGTGATGTTACAGGCTCTCGCCATTTCTTCTCTTTATGGATGCTTTGTTCACATAGCTTAATGACAGATATGTCACATGCATTAAAACTGCCTCTACTTTTGTTGCTTTTCTTCCTTTGTGTTTCAGCAAAGACAACAGTGACCTTGCATAATCACCTAGCCACTGCTTTTCAGTTTATCTGGCAATTAAAACAAGGTGTCCTGAAGAGAAGACATTGGACGAAATACTAGAAGTCAGTCATATCCAATAAAATTACTTAAACCATAGCTCATTCTAACCCAAGATTACCTTACTGTGTCTATCCATTAACAATATTTCACTCTCTGCCTATGACTTCAGTTAATGAAGGAACATTTCTTGTCTATTCTTTCTTACTAAGGATTACTGTTGCAGCAGTACTGCAGAGTATTTGCACACATGGGGTTTGCTGTTTACTTAACACAAGTCGACCCAGCCAGATCTCCAGGATTATTTTATGCAACAATTATGCTTTCAAAGATTTTTTGCAAAGGTAATCTCTAAGAAGAGACAAGGCTGGGACATGGGGAGCAGACCCTCCCTACTGCACCTCTTCCTGCAACAGCAAATCAGTCACCGGTCCAACAGACCTCCACTGTTCCCAGGCAAATGATGGGTCTGTTGGTTGTGACAAACTCTGCTGGGATAGATGGTTACCCCCAAAGATAAGATACTGGCTGCCTGAGAGGTCTTCCAGGCAAGGAGTAGAAAAAGCATTGGTGTGGTACAAAGAGTTTGCTCAGTTTTGAGAAACAGAAGCTAAACTGCAGGAGCAGTTGTGGCACAGGACAAGTATATCGAACAGCAGAGAGAGCAAGAAGACAAGAAGGTTATTGTAAGGAATTAAGACCCAACCCCCAAAATGTACACATAAATAGCTAGTTCCTACCATGCAGAAAGTAATTTATGGACCACTGGGACCTGGATTTTAGCCACGAAGTTGAATCCATTCACCTAAGTGTTTAGGGAGAGTAACTAGGTACATGTCATCATCTCTGCACAATAAACATAACAGGGATGTCCCCTGAAATCTGTTGCATTATGGCAAGTGTCAGGCTTTGACATTTTTTTCTGCCTTCTGATGAGCCAGAAAGAAGTTTCAACTGTTTGACAAAATCATTCCCCCACCAATTTGCTGGTTTCTTCCCTCCCTAACCAACACTCCTGCACAGCCCTGACCACAGAGCGAGCACTTAGGAAAAACAAGCGGCCTTCACAGTGGTATTTGGACACACGATGACTGCATGCCCAGCTCCAGTGCGAAGTCCTACACCCGAATTCGGAAAGGGCTGTCCCCATCTTCAGGCTATTTAGTAACCATGCCGGGAGATGTCCATCTTTTGCAGGAAGGCACCTAACAGCAGGAGGACAAAAAGCAAACAGCAGCATCTTCCTACAAATAACCATTTCTGCTGCCTGAAAAGACCCCACTCTGCAAAAAAGGAGTTGGAGCAGCCCCCAAGTACACCTGTGCCTACACGCCCAGGTGAGGACTCCAAGCTTCAAGAGGAAATATATTCAACTACAGATCATGTCTGTGTCAAACACAGGCAGTAGAAGAAATCACTTAAATGGTTATCAGGAGAGCTCAATGCACTTTTTATCATTCTTCTACTTTGCAGAAATGCCAGCCGCCCCAAATGGGTTATACACAGCATGTGCAACATGTACATGGGGGAAGGGAGCAACATAAATTAAAATACATCTTTCATATCAGCACAGAAAGGGAGACTAGTTCTGTAACTGCCACAGACTTTCAAACCGCTGAGCAAGAATGCCATCTACAGGCCTACATTACAATTCTTCTCTGCTAAGGATGTACCAGAAGTAGAAACAAACATGAAGTGAGTATTCAGCGTAGCTTATGTTAATAGGACTTTCATATGCTAATGGAAAATTCATTAAAAATAAACAAATACAAAAGTAAAATACTTGGAACTCCTTTCAAAAAAAAAAATCAAAGACTACAGACCCTAAAATACTAAATCTTTCATAGAATAACCTAGAGAGGATCATTATCATTACAGCACTGTGTTCTGCATACATATTTTATGAAGAAACTTTTCTGCACGTACTTCAGAGGTTAGCAGTGCATTGCATTTTGTCTGCTGCTTGATTTAACCAAATGCAATGCCTTGAGGCATTTGTCAAAATCAGGAAAGAGAAAAATATTACTATTGTTAACCTCAGACTGTGATACATACGGTCTTTCCTAAAGGGGAGTTGTCTTGCTTTTGAGTCCTGCTTATCAGACCCTATTGAATTGTTTTCATATTAATACCAAAATAGTTAAAACTAATATAATTCTACCTTTATGTTTCTTTCATGCAAAACTTCCATATTGATAACTCTAGACCTGGTGACACTTGTCTATGGTCAGTAAAAACAGACTGAGCAAAACATTGAGTTATGCCAGAAATTTTAAGTACAGCACAAACAGAGAAAAATATATAATAAAGTGAGACACTAAAACATCTGAAAGTTATGAGAAATTACCAAGTTTTCAAACAAAGATTCTGAAACAATTTCTCATCCAACAACCTCTGGCAGATATGGCTGACGCTGGCCCACACAGCGCCCCAGACTTCAGTAGATTTTCATTTAACGAAATATAAGCAGATGAACACACTCTTGGAAAACTGGAAACAATAATCCATGTGGGGATTACTGTTTACGTGTAGTTGCAGTGACCCAGAGAAGTGCTAATACCTTCTTACTAAGTCTGAATAAGACTAAAATCCCAGATCGGTTCTCCAGGGTTAATATATTGGTTAGGAGGAAGACAGCATAAGAAGTTTGCCTCACAGAGCATACTTCACTAAAACCTGTCTGCTGCAGTGCCCTGGCTCTTAAGAGTGAAGGCTAGTTCACATGACCTCATCAAGATATGTAAGAAATAAGCACGCCATACTTTATTACATAAAGCTTTACCAGCTTTCCCGATCTCCACACGTTCACCTCAAAATGGAGGGGAGCCAAAAACACTATCAGCGTTACAGGTGTGCAGGTTGTACCTTATTGCCATCTCTCTCTTCTTCCTCCAAGGAAGATCAGAAACAGAAAACAAAGCCCAGATCTCATACAGAAAGAAAAATCTTTCCTCAACAGCTCTTCTGCCAGCTATGTAGGCTAAAGATGACGAAAAGTATTAGCTGGAACCTAGCGTGAGCACTGTGGAATTTGTACCTTGAAACCACCAGAGCTCACGGAAAGCTAAGAACATCTGCCCTCTCCCTCAATGGGGTTAATTTGGTTACTCCTGGTTGCAGACAAGCAAGAAAAGATCAGATTGACTATCATGTTTGCACCCTGCCCAAACACGTGCTACCAGAGCAAATTAAAAGCTAGACTCTTCAAAGGGCAAATTATGCACTATTACGCCCTTTTTATCCGTGCAAAGTCATGTCTTGAGATACAGAAGTGCTAGGACAGAGTGACAAGGGGAACTGGAGTCCTGTCAGTAGCCTGAACAAAAGCAGGTAAATCAGCAAATGCCCCAGGATTTCCAGTATTTTTTTGCTAAATAGAGTTGTGACAAAAAATATCTTTTCTAAAGCTCAAAGTGTCTTGTAAAACTGAATTTCTTTGCCCAATTCTTCACTGTTATACATCCACTTCACTGACACTTATTCGCCTGTAACCTCATGCAGTTTGTCCTGTAAAGAATATATCAATTTAAGCTGCTATTTGATCTAAAAATACTGGGTTTTTTCCCTTACTCTTCCTCCCCCCACCTTCTCTCTCTTCCTATTTCAAATTATTCCAAGCTTCAAACTCATGTTTCTTCCATTTTATTATTCAGTTTGTATGGCTGTCAGACAAATGAATTCCCTTTGATTTGTTTGGGGTTTTTGAGTGTGTGAATATATTAATTCCTTGAATTGCAGGCACTGTTGTTTGTTTAATTTTGTAAATAACGTTCTGTGATTACTCAGTGTTGTCGTCTCGCAAATAAAATTAAATGGCAAACTTTTTATTGGAGAATGATTTACTTAGTTTTACTCATGGGAACTGGACTTAAACATGGCAGAAATATTATATTACAGGAACTAAAGTTCTCTATTACTTTTATATATACCATGTTCTTTGTAAAATCTGCCACCATGTATAACACGTGCTACACGGTGGCACATCCTAGATTCAATTTAGCTTCATATGACCCAGCTAGGAACAATATCAAATAACAGATGTTTCTCTTTTTCTGATTATCCTGGAAAGTTTGTCTTCTGGCTGAATATTTAGCACACACAATTTTGGTTGTTTTGTCCTCTCACATCTTGACTGCAGTCTCTGCGAGCTGCCTACTATGAGAAAGTCCAGACAAAGACAAAAAGATAATCAAGATTAGACAGTTATGCATAAAAAAAAAAAAAGAACTGAGCCATCCTTCTGAAGTGAATAACAAAGCAGCAAATTATGAAAAGATTTCTCAACCAGCATAAAACAACCTCACTGGCTAACAGGCAGTGAGAAAAAAGAGGGCACCTCTTCACACTGCCTTCAGCCCCACCATCAGCCAACTCTTCCAGCTCCTCCACCACCAACTCACAAGGTCTAGAGATCCCTACTCATCATCCAGATCCAGACTATTTTTTCCCCAGAAAATTTAGTGCTTCCTCCAGAAAGAGTGTTAGATTATAAGGCTGCTGATGGAAGATTGCTGGTGGTTCATCTGCACTTTCTCAGCAAAACAAAGGTTGATAATCTCCCTTCTTATTTCTAGAATTTAATGACACATATTGAGTTATCGGACACAACACTTCAAGGCTAAAAATAATTCACTTCAGGCTGTGGAAATCTGTATTTTCCCCAGAGATGGGGATCAGCAGCACAGCTAGCAGAACTGAACAAGATCCTGCAATGGGATGCCCCAGGTTGGCCCTGAAACTGTTGGAAGCATCTACGAGGCTTCCCAGGGCGGTCTCGGCATGCAAGCACCCACATCGTATCACCAGTTTTCATATTTTCAAGGCAGAGAAGATACCAATGCAACAGGTAGATCCCAAGGTGCACAAAATATAACAGTGATTTACCATTTGGTCACATATAATATTGTGATAGTTTCTGCGCTTTGTCCAGAAAGTGTTTTATTCCTGCTCTTCTGTCCCCCACAACATACGTTGTTAATTTGGGGACTTTTACTAACACGCATATCTCAAGTCAAGAGAAAACTGGTGTCAATTGATGTGAGAAGTACCAGAGCATGAAATTCACTGCAGTCGTAACGGGTACCTCTTAATAGCACTGTGATGATCAGGAGCTGATGTGAACTCTTTGCTCCTCACTCATTTCCAGTTATCATGGGCTAATCATTAGTTCAAACTCTCTCACCCATAACCATGAGGGGGACTCTTCCAGCAGAAGCACCCAATCATTACCCATTTTACAGGCTTCACAGTGCTCCCTAAGGGCGACTGAATAATTTGTTTCGAATAATCTGCAGGAATTTACCATTTTTTAATGTATAATTAAGCAAGGAATCATTCTCTGCTCTTCTAAACATATTCTGCTGACAAGTTTCTTCTGGGTGGTAAATGCAAGTTCTTATAGTTGCCAGCACCACGCCTACTTAAAAAGTTAATCCATTCCCCTTTGAAGGTTAAGAAAATGCTCAGGAAAACAAGATATGAGGGCTTAGGTATAGTAGGAGGTTCCAAATCACTGGAGCTCTGCTTATTACAGAGCTCTGCTGCTTCTGCAGCAGCAAAACACTGCACATGAATTTACTTCAGAGGGGCTGTCCTGACCTCCATCCGCCTTCTCTAACAATGATGGTTCTTTTCTAAGTGGCAGGTGTTCACCCTGCTACTGTTTCACATTAACTCTTTGTGAAAGCACTTTTTCAATCTGATGTTAGGATAAGGCATTACCACAGCGCTAGGACAGGGAGAGAGGACCTTGGGGTGAGGGAGGGCCAGGAACACTTATGTGGGTAAATGTGTCAACGCAGAGATGACAGATCTGTTTAATAAGACATAAAACAAAGAGCTAGGAGTGCTAGATCCATGATTTAGGACCCTCATCCTACCCGTATCAACTGCTCTGGAGCCCTTGGCGCTTTCCTTCATGGTGGTAGGCACATGCACCCCTCACTGCTTTCCTGAAGCCAGCCAGGAGATGCTAACAACTATAAGACTCCACCAGCAACACAGTGCACTAGGTGACTGGGCACTATCAGAAGGATATTACTTTTCAATACCTTTGTAGTTAAGGTACAAAGGCAACGAGACACTATAGACAGGAATTCAAGAAGTTCCACCTTCAGATCCAGTTTCTGCTAAAGGAAAAAAAACAAACCTCAAACAGATTCTATTTAAACTTCTAAACTTAAGTGTCATTTATCTTCAACTTCCCCTTTGGTTATTGAAGGCGAGGCAGGTAATCTCCATGTCCTGGTGTGTCTAGATATAGAATAAGAATCTAAAGAAAGAAGTTTAAGATCCACTCAGGAACAATAATTCATAAGAATTATAGACTTCAAAAACAGGTCTTGGTGGTAGAGGTGAAATAAATGGTCACTCCTGGGGGGACTTACTCTGAAGGCTTACTAAAATTCTGTCTCTGCAGAACTCATTTCAATCTACTATCCCTCTTTTCAGAAAAGTCTTATTGTTTTGGAACATCCCCCGAGTTAGAGCTTAAGATTAGCAAGATGCTCTCAGCTGCAGACTGACGATAACTCTAATTTCTTCCAAAATATACAACTTCTAAGCATGCCAAGAAGCATACAGAGATGAGGGTATACTTGTTTCCCTTGGATATAAATTATGTAGAAACTGGAGCTTTACTTCACACCGATATAAGCGTCTGAAGACGTGTTTCTTTATACACAGTAGTAGTATCATGTCAGAGAGGAAGGAAAGGGCTGACTACACCAGAGAAATTCAAGCTCCTAGTTCCCTAAGTAGGTCCCATAACTTGAGAGAGGAAAACATTTATTCTGTTTCAAGAGAACAGATCAAAATACTCCCCGTGCACACGTAAGAAGCCACACCAAGAAAATGCTTTAAACAGAATTTCTGCTGGCTCTGCACCTCCGTAGTGCCTCCTATAGGAGTCATTACATCAACATCCATATATTGCCCATATGCATTTCTAAACTAGTTACTGCCACCTTACCACAAAAGGCAGAGAAAAGAATTTAATTACAAAATTATTTTATTAGACCACAGTAGAACCACCCATAAAGCATGGCTTAAAAAGCCTTATGCAACTCCAGATTTATTTACTAACCTTTTTCCACCCCCCACCCCCCTCCCCCCAGGGTAACATGTCATGTACACAGCCATGACTTCGGCTTGTCAAAGAATTTTGGTACCAAGACCTACCCTGGAAAACCAAAGAAAGCATTACTGCTTCCTAGGGAGCACAATCCTGCAACTCATTCACCAATAAAATGCCCGAATGCCATTCAATTTAGAAATTGATTTACCAGTCTTTCTCCCTGTATAAGTTTACACTGAGAAAGCCAGAGACTATGCAGTGCTTATATGTATAAACTGTAAGTCTATGTACAAGCCATAAATAGACTAAATATCTATATGGAATTGCATACACCCTCTTTCAAAGGCTGAATGAGAAGATAATCAACTATAAACACGTTTACTTATGTTCAAAGTTGCAAGTTACATCTCTAAGCTTTGTAATCCAGGTTACAGCTGTTAAATGTCAGCAGACCTGAGAGCAAGCTTACCTTTGGTCTGTCAGCAGTTGCCGATGTTTGCAACAGCCTTTGACTCCACCTAAACACAGCAGTAGAGTTACTTTCAGATATGGGTTTGAACCTACCAGGAAGATCGATGGAGGCAGACTCAGATGTTTAAGGGCTGAATCAACTCGCTGTTCCCACTACTTATAATTGAAAGGGACTAGCAGAACTGTGTTAATTGTAGTTCTTCTCCCAGCTATTACACAGCTTCCTTTTAATTGCCATTCTTGAGATTCAGGGAAATCTGGCCTCTCCTGCTAATCAAATTTTCTGTGCAAAACCACTCTGAGTTATTTATTCTGAACTACCCTGGAAAGCTATATGAAGGGACGATTCTATTATTTATTTTTATACTCTTTCTTTCATAAGTTACACATTATTTCTTAGCATTCATTTATCAGTCAAGCCAGTAAAGTGTTGCTTGTTGCTTTTCAGATTACAAAAATATACTGAAATTATATGAACTAATAATAATTATTTTATTTCCTTAGTACCGGAATCAGACATGCCTGAGAATAATGAGCCAAACTCCAGTTTCTTCATCGCCAACCAGAACTGTGGAACGGAGTCCCCCAAGTTAATAACACCGAGGACTTGGCCAAGATGAATTACCTTTTCTTATGCAGCCGAGATGCTTGAATCTGCCAAAGCCCTTTGGGTGCCCAGATCCCATTCATTTCAGCACACAATGGTTTACAAATCCTGGTTTGGACTGAACTGTAAGGCAGCTCTGAAAAATCTCTGAAATTGTATTTGAAGAGCCATCTCTTCTGTTCCCGCGAAAAACATGGATGGCGAGAACAGAAGCCCATTCGGCCAGCCACCTCACTCTGATCAAAGCATGGTGCAGGGAGGGAGATCTTCACTGACACCCAAGCTGCATCTTTCCTTACCCTTTTGCAAAATTAATTTTTCCTAGGGAAAAGGAGCCATCATCCCCAGCTACAGTTACAAAGGTGAGTAATAGCCCATGTATAAAGTATGACAAGGCAGGAGAGCCTCCATGCTTGACAGCATTACTTAGGAAAGAGCCATTTCTACCTCTAAAATACAAAATGAAGTGAAATGACTAGCCTCATGCTCAGACCAAGCGTCCCCCTGGATGCTTGACTATGGAAAAGGTTTCATTAACTTGGCATGAGCCATCCTCCAGGACTGGATGGAGATTCACTTTGCTAGTTTTGGATGGGATGGAACAGAAAGTGGGCAGAGACTGATACTGCCTCTTACCTATCTAGAGCCTTCACCCACCTACTCGTTCAGAAGTGTTCTTGTATCAAATTAATTGACATAACAATTAACCAGACCCGAGAGTACTTGTTCTTGTAGCGGGAATGTATATTTAGTGTCTGCTATTAATGAGCTCTTGGAAAATTTCCCCTAAGATTTCTTCGGGCAGGGATACAAGATCTGTTATATCCATAAAACACAATAGCTTGCAGCTGTGTTAACATTCTTAGAAGCACATTAATGACACTATATCATTAAGCAACTTAAAGAGAGCAAACCATTACAAAACCCACCCCAGACGCAACTGGGTTTTCCGTCTCCTAACAGAAGCCCAGCTATCTGCTGGTTGACAGCATTGTTTGGGACTTCGCCAAGTCTCCCTGCCCCATTCCCACAGCCCCCCCAGCCACAAAGCAGCCTGATGAGGTTTCTCTCCCCTAACCCCTCCTTAACAGAGGCAAACTCAACAGCAACCCTCTGCAAGATGCCAGAGCGCCAAAGCAGGCACTGACTGACTCACCAGGCTGAAGGTACAAGGCACAGAGGCATTTGGGGGAGATCCAAGGTCTCCAGCACAGCTGGAAGCCCCTACCATGCACAGCAGAGATGTCTGCAGCCATGTATCTCAGACAGGCTCATCATTGACTTTGTTTTCTCTTCCTAAATCAGAGGTTAGGTATGCTGCCAAGAGATCAGTCTTCAAATGTAATTGCTGCTCTCTTTATGCAAAAGTTGTTCCTAGAATCTATGTAATCTCATGGTGAACTGCCATGATTATTCTCCCCACAGTTTACCTTAGTAATCTGAACGTAAAAGGAAAATACTCATTTGCACCATATAGATTACAGACCACACAAAGCTTGAGCTGTTGTGCAAAACGCAGGAGCATTGCTTGTATTTTCCATCAGAAACTCTGGTTTTATGACTTAGCCCATCGTGAAGGTACCACTACCACCCCAGTTTCATAACTGCACCTTAAACTTTGCTCAATGTTGAGTTTATGCCCTGCAGCATTGCCCTGAAAATGGTCACAAAGGAGGGGCTGGAGCTGCTGGACAAAACAAGAGGTAGACAAAAGGCAGAAGGGAGACCTCCAATGGAGACATGATGAGCTGAACAGATGAGCTTGGGGAAAAAAATCAGCGGGGTACAAGCAGCAGCAAGCAGGGTCAGGGGGCACAAAGAAGGAAAGGAAAGAAAAAGAAGAGTGCTGTGCTGGCAGGAGGGAGCTATCAGGGGCCATAAATGGAAACAATGGCTGAAGGGGAGAAAAAAAAAATGCATGCATTCTCTAGGGGGACATGAATGAGACCTGTCTAGAGGAGATGCAGCCAGTAGGATAATGAGCTCAGACAACACCGAGAAGCACCCAGCGTATACAAAGTTCATCTGTCCCTGGGAAAGCACAAAAACATCAGCAGGACCAACAGATCCTTTCCAAGATCCCCCCTTATTCACTGTCAGCAGAAATTCTGGAACACATCCCGTAGAAGTGATCCCGTATCGTAGGAGAGTTTCATCAGTTTCAAAGAGGGCCGCTAAGCACCTAGAAGTTGACTCAAGCACACATAGCCTTATTTTTACTGGAATTATCCAAATACGAAAGAAAGTTACGTCAAGTAATCAAGCAGGCTAATCCCCTGGAAATGACAAACCATAAAACTCTATGTTGCAAGTAGAACGTCCCATCAGCATCACTATTGTCCACAATATAAAAAAATTTTTAAAAATCACTTTTGCTTATAGTCAAAGAAAAAATTCATTGACAGATGGTCATCCTAAGTGTTATGGTTTGTCTCTATATATAATGAAAAATCTATAAACCTTCTATTGTGCAGTAGAGGAGAGAGGCTGGAACACCTGTTTCAAATTATTATGGTACTATAAACATTCTTGGAAATTGGAAAGGCCTGTGTTTTAAGAAAGTGAGAAGCACCATTGCCAGCTAAACTAAATTGAGTAGGCTTGGGTCCAGTAAGCAGTGAAAGAGAGAATTATGTGTATAGCCACTGGCATACAACTGATAAGAAAACCGAGTGGGCAAAAAGTTAAAATCTAACACTGCAGAAATCCTGTCATTTTATGAAGTATATACATAAATTAGCTGTGCAAGTTGTATTTCATAATGTACTTCCAATGTTTTCTTTTCAGGCTTGTCGTCTCTGGAATCCCTTCACAGCAAAATGGATCACATGAAATGTCCAAATTAAGAGAAACATTAGGTAGGTTTGGCTGAAAGTGCTCATCCGATATCCAGCAAAGAGTGATTGAATTTTATTTTACTCTAAGGGATGCAAGTTGTTGCCATTTCAACACTTCTTCCAACCCCATTCCAAAGATGGATCCAAGTTCACGTCAGTATGCAATAAAGTTGTCAGCGCCTTTTGCTGATTCCTTCCAGAAAGCATCTGCCTCCTCACAGCTCTCAACTAAATGCTGACAAAATACTGCGAGGCTGCATGTCCGATGGTTAACCAAGAAAGCCTCTTGCCATTGGCAAACATCTAGGACACATAGATGTTGTCCCAGGGCCCTTACGCACAGCAGGTCGAACATGTGGAAGTGCACACATTTCAGTCTCATCGCATAGGTTTGCGTCTGTCATTCTGCTTCCACACCATGAAATGAGAGCTACTGGCATACTTATCAAGCAAATTAAAAAGCAAAACATCTTTTAAGTCAGTCTGTAATTTCATAAGTTGGACAGATACAAGCGGCTCTGCTGAAGCATCATTCAGTGACACAGGCTTCTGCATTCACAGCAGCTACACAGATGGCATAATGAGACGTGAAAGAATACAAAAGAAATAGGGAACGTTTTATTATGCAAATATATTAAATTTACGATTTGTGTTCCCAGGTACTTCAACATTTTTAGTCAGGCATCCGTATGCCACCTTTTAACATGGGGAACTGCTTACACAAAACATATCCAGACCATAGCTGGGTCTCCTTTACACTGCTCTCACATGCCTTTTGCTGGTATTGCTCCTCTTGTGTAGTATATAGTATTAAATTGGTGTCACAGCAAACCAGAATAATGAAATCAAGGAAATTCTAAGTTTTTGTGTACTCTTCTCGTTACCCATAGGGGGAAAACACAAGATTTTAAAGTAGAGCTGTGTCTGAAAGCCCAGTTCAAGCACTCATCTAAAGAAATGTGTGCAAGCAGCACCGTGAGTGTTAAAAGCAAGGATGGGGAGAGCCAAGCATCCCCTGGGCAAAGCCTGGGGATGACCGGGAGCAGATGAGCAATCTGTGGACAAGGAGCTGTGGGCACAGATGCTCCCAGCTCACAGGAGCGGCTATTGTATCTATCACTCACCAGGGACATCATCCCACCCGCAGCTTCTGAGCTTTTGAGATGGGGTTTTTTGGTAACAACCACTCTCAGCCAGACTTGCAGTATATTATGAATAACCACTTAAGAACTTGAGTTGCTTGTGTCCAGACTAGCCATAATTTTCATCTCTATGAGAGACTTTTGCATTACTATACATCTATCTTGCGTGCTTTATTTGTTTTATGTTTGTTTTAATATTTCTACTACTACACAAGCCAGCTGTCGCTGTCCTCTTATAGCTCTAGGAACAGCAACTCAATAGCTCTTTCTGGTTATAGTTTAACCCAGGAATATTGACAGTGAAGTGAAAGCGAACAGAGCAGAAAGGTATGGATCCTTTGACTTTTTCCTCCCACACACTTTACAAAAGGATTTGAGTATAGCACTCAACCTACAGAGGCAAGCTCCTCTGGCTCCTGCATCAATGTAGCCCCATCAAATTTGTTAAGCTTTAACTCGAGCTAAGATAAAGAGTATTCAGTTATTCATGAATGCTTTACAGTCTTTGTTTGAGCAAAAGAAAAAAAATAATTATTTGAAGGTGCACAAATGCCATACTGATTGGTACATCTTATTACTCTACTTGAACTAAAAATAAAGGACTTGTTTATAATTGGTCTGGCAGAAAAAATTCAACAAGTCTTCCTCTAAATACAAGCAGCAGTGTTGCATGCTTTTCAGATTTGTCTTTCAAAGCCAGACACTGGGATTACAAAACTGACACCCACCTCTTTCCTGTTTAAGATTATGTGCAGGCTCAATTTTTTTTTTTAATTCAAGTACAATGTAGAAGTCATATAAGTGTGCCTTTCAGTTGTCCTGAATCTTGAATCAGAGTTTAAAAGCTATTTAAACATAACTATCTGTTCTGGGCACAGAAATTATTATGGAGGGTAATCCTGTTTCTTCTTCCCAGAATGTTAATGAGAATTATGGAGTATTTTTATAAATTATATTGACTTTATATGCTTTTACTTTACACGTTATGACATCTGGTCAAGTTTTCAGCTCACCATACTCCTGAATAATTCTACATAAGTCCATTTCACAAAGGCCAAATGTAACTCTTGACAGTAGCTATGCAGAAGGACAGACCCTGAGAACAGCAGGCACCTGCAGGTCGAGCAAAGTCAATCCCAAAAAACACTTGGCAGGACACTTCCATAGCCAAAAGCAGTATTTCAGACTTGTGGTTTTTGCAGCAAGACTCCATAACTTCACCTAATTGCCCTCAAGCCAAGAGCAGTAAAAGACCAGTCCATTCACTGAAGGGAACCAAAAGAACTGGAGGATTCAGCGTCTGCTCTCCTGCACGCGTAAGTGCGCAAACATGTAGCACTGAATCCGCTTCAAATCTGATTTTTATTACATAAAAGCTGCTTTGTGGAGAACGCAGCATTAGTCCGAGTTGAATTCTTGGAATCACAGAATAGTTTGAGTTGGAAGGGACCTTCGAAGATCACCTAGTTATTCAGACTTACAGAATTGAAACCTCCCAAATTCTTTCCTCTACACTGACTTCTACTTTGTTTCTACGGAAATAAAAGCCTGAAGGATAAATTTGACATTGCTTAATGTATTGATTAGGACCATAGATCACAATGAAACAACATACAGCATTACATTGCCAATCCTCACACCGCTGCTCTTATTAAAATGCTAAAGCAAGCTGAGCATCTGACCTCATGCAATGCTTTATACATACTGGAAATTCATTCTGTAGACCTACACACAGTTTTATCTACAGGAGTTTATGTCCAAGAACGCAGATACTTAAAAATCATTCTAACCTAATCAGTTTAGCAGTTCCTAAAAGTAGAAACAAAAAAACTGCACAAATCAAACTTACTGTGTGGAAAAGACAGCCTTTACAAGATATATATTATTTTTTAATGCTTTACAGATCTAAAGATTGCATGAAGTTTAGCTGAGGCTTCTAACACAGTGCTCGAGCACTGTAGGATATCAAGTCTTAACTTCAGACACTGTTACAAAGGCTCTAAGCCTACAGGGTAAAATACATCCTTGCTGAAGATTATGTACTAACACATTCCGCAGAAGGGAGACAACACTGGGACTCAGGGTGATGCCCAGTGAGAAAAGTTTCAGCTACTGGCTTTTGGCTTTCACTAGCCCTAGCCAAGGCCACCAGTGTAGGGAGGACAAAGATATCTACAGCACAAACCTGCAACTACTTGGCTAAATTCACCACCCTACATTTCTAGTCATTTAAATATCTCTTGCTTTCTATTTTAATAAAAAAAATTAATCTGAAAGACCTACTTTTACAGCAGTAACATCAATATTTTATATTCTCTCTTTTGCTGTAAAGATACTAGGCTGATTTATATGTTGTTTAAAAAAAAAGTACTGAACCCATCATATTATGTAATATAAAATACCACCTTTGTCTCCAAGGGAACATCACATTTTAATCCGAAGCAACAAAGATACAGAAATAGTCTGAGAATTATATCTCCAACAAAACCCACAGTGGACAAAGCGTTAAGATACAGGAAACTCCCACGTTCCTTAAAAAAGAGCTTACTTTGCCACAGAGTATTCCCAGAAGGACTTTAGAAAATTATTATTTTATTTCTCTGACATATTTGGCACAGAGTGACAATGCACGTTTAGTAGTGTCCTAAATTGTCACAAATGATCTATTTTAAGTGGCTGAATAAAGAGCCATTAAAAGCGTGGCTGCATAGCAATGCTGATGAGCAGCAGCTCTCAGCTCAGCAATCCATCTTTACCAGCAAGAGTTTTTATTTTACCTTCTTTTCATTCCTTTATCATCCATTTGTAGACTGACCCACTTCTTGGTAATAATAGCATGTTCCTAATTATTTTATAATATATATAATTTTTTTTTTTTAGGAGGCAAAAGCTTAATAATGTCCTGAAAGCAGGTGTGCACCTAAAGTGTTTCTTTGCACAGCTACTGTGCATTTTCTTGATTCCACAGGCAAGTTAAGGAGCAGTACACACACCACCAGGTATACAAGAGGCAGTTGTATGCACTAAAGACCTGTTGTTCCACGGCCAACTGTCCTGCACTTTGAAGGACACTGTGAAAGCATATGCTTAATCATGCATGGAGAGAAGATGACTATTATGGGTTTTTCCTAAGGAATCTTCTGCTAACACTGCTAGAAATCTCTGAGCACTGGCTTAAGCTTTTTCCTGTGAGATGGTGTACACCTCATTCCCATCTAATTTTGCAATCTTGTCTGCTTCTATATGTGGTACAAAACATGCTAACACAAGGTATAGCAGTGTAATACAGAAATACCAAAAAAATCAGAATTAATTATCCTCGTTACAGCCTGAGATGTTGCATGGTAACACTGACCAGCATTTCTGAGTGCTTGCTTTTTCATTTCCCCCCCCCCTTTTTTTTTAATTTTAAGCCACTAGTCTAAACTAACAGTCATCCAACAGAATAATTACGCTACCTCCATTTTATTTAATCTACACAACACAAAATTAGGGCAGTGACACACTTACATATGTATTTAGGCTCAAGAGGGCATTTGAGTCCCTCCAAGGTCAAACACACATTTAAGCTATATTTGAAATAGGGCCAAGCTTCCTGACTTTAAGTGGAAATCAACAAGAAGATACTAGCAGTTAATCACGGCTTCCCAAACCACATCACATGGGGAAAAAATCCTCAGGGACCCGCACTGCCTTCTGAAACTTTGGGCTGAGAACCACTAAATGCAGCCCCCACCTTCAGTCTAGGGTACCCATTTGATTTTTCACTACTCAAGAACTTTTCCATCAGCAAACTGACTGTGATCCCACCTGCCACAGACTACCTAACATCATCCCGTTCAGCACTACTCATGCTGCACCCCAGATGCTCTGGATGATACCGCACACAGCCTCAGCTGAACCCAGGATTACTGGTGTCTTGGATATCTGGCCGGGGGCATTGCGAGTGGCAAAGTGTTTTATTCCTCTGCTTTTCACATACCACCATTTTTGGCGCACCCCACTCACCCTCAAGTAAAGGCCTGATAGCAGCCTTTAAACATGCACAAGGTTCCTACAATAAAGGAGAACAGCCACTTTTCTCCATATTCATTGCGAGCAGTACAAAAGTAGTGTGTTTAAACAGAAACAGAGCAGATTTAACTAAAATGTTGTGATTTTTGTCTACTGCTGAGGAGAGCTAATCAGTGGAACAGATTATTTAGGGATGTCTATCAGCAGAGGTTTTTAGCAACAGGTTAGACTAACATCTGCCAGGCAGGGAATCAGATTAGAAAATCTCTTGGTTGTAGGAAAGAGGGCAAAAGCTCACTTCTAGATTTTCCATATGCTTAATTCAGTATCTTGCATATTGTCAGTATTTCAGCCACAAATTAAAGAGGCCAGGCGACCTTCCCTGCCATAGAGAACAAAGTCAATGGCAGAAACGTGATTGTGAACTCAGGAATTTGGAACTCCGGTCCCCTTAGTCCTTCGCAGCAGACCCATTATATATATTTCTATATACCCATATATATGTATACAAAAGCATTCATAGTCACCTAGCCTACAAGCAGGAGGCAATACTCAGGCATAGAGCCAGCTGACACGTAGGCACAGCTCCTGGACCACAACTGGTTTGCAGCCCATCCTCTTTGAAACACAGCAGAGCAAGTGTTCCACTTCAAACTATGCACACATTCATCCCATTAAATGTTTCCCTGCAGTCAACCAAGGTGCTCTCCTCTATCTCCCCTGGGAAGGTGGCAGCTGAAGGGCATACCATGCCTTGTGCTCTCCCTGGAGCAAGGCAGGGACACTTCCATTCAGATCCCCCTCGGCAGCATAAAGAATATTCCACTTAATGCTTAGGGAACAGAGGAGTTTCCCTCCCGGCCTTGCCAGTATTTTCTCCTTCATCTACAAGTGAACACTACATGGTATTTCATACATTATATTTTTATACACATTTTATCTCTCCTCCTTTTTAAGTTTTATTGAATAGCAAACAGCTTGTCTCCTTAACAGTAAAGAGCAAAGTGACAGAAAACAAATTAGTTTCTAAATTTAAAACTGTTACGTTGCCAAGGCAACTGAAGATCTACAATTACATAAAGCAAATAATACCTACTTGTAAGAATAGAACCAAAACTAAATCTGGAAAGAGTTGGTCTTAGAATATAATTACACTAAAACAATAAACTAATAATTTTAAAACACATTAGCAAAACAGGGCTATAATTGGTTGCATTTGGGAAAGTCAAGCACCCCCAGGTTTTCCTCAGGAAATGGCTTCCAAGAGACAAGCAATGAAATCTGTATTTGCCACATGACAAAAGGTTTACATGTACCCCTGACATAGACACAGCAGTCAAAAAATCATTTACAGATGGAAATAAATCACGTTTTCAAGCCCAAATGTTACAAGTAACTTGTTCAGCCCCCAGAGCTATAGAGGAGCACAGCAATGGTGGACGCTTCCAGGGGTTCTTTATAAACTTTTCCTCTTCAGTTTAGTTCAAATGGAAAATTGTGAAGACTCTATTTTTTCTCTGAAAGCAGTCAAATTCTTTCCTGAAAGTACATTCGTTAAAAAGCAAATTCTAACCAAAAAGCTCCCAGCCAGTCACATGGGCAGCTCTACAGCAGCAAGAGATGGATCTGAACATGGGTCCCAACATCTCCCACTTCACCCAAAGCTGAAGCAGAGACAGAATCTATGTAACCATACATACACATACACATCCCACCTCCCCCCAAAAAAATCCCATTTCTCCATTCTCTACATTTCTTTCATCAAGAACATCTCAATATCTGCAAATCCTTCATTCTCCTTCCCTAAATCAGTGTAGGGACTGTTGTAAAGACTTGATAAACTAAGCCTTCCAAAGATCTACTATGCATATGTTGTTGCAGCAGGATAGATATCTCTGATGCGTTTCACACTATTTATATTGCTTGCCGAAGGACAGTTTAAAACCCAAAGAGTTTCTGAAAGCTTTCAAGTCCTCTGCAGCTTACTGTTACCAAGACAGAAGAGAATGGACAAGACTCAGAGAAAGCAGTTTTCAGCTAGTAACAGATTTCTAACTGGATTTGTCTCTTGCTATTTTAATTCAGGGTGCTTGGCTATCCAAGCATGTTAGAGTAAGTCTGAGATCCCCTGGAGTATCAGGAGTACAGTCACTAAAAACATGTATAGGCACAGCACGTTGCCTTTCACATTTACTCCCATACATGAATGGCCACACTTGTCAAGTGAAGACAAGGAAGCACTTCTCTCCAGATGTGTCCAAGAAATGCCTGGTATTTCTTTGTAATGTGTCATAATCCCGCAGTGTGACTGACTAGCCCGATGGTGTTTCAGAAAACCATCTGCTGGTTGTTTATTTCTGAGTTATAGCCACAAGATATATAGTCTTCCTCACTGAAACAGACATTGCACTCAGGATGAACCTTACCTCTTCCAACCCCCTTTTCTGTGTGCCCTATAAAATGAAAAGTTTACTGCAAATCTTTGACTGAAAAAAGCTACAGAAAATATATCTGCACCACAGGTGTCAAGAGGGATGCAAAATTTATTCAAAATTCAGTCTCTCCAAAGACCGTTCCATGTGAACATACTTGGTCTCCGCAAGCCACATCAGACCAAGATATGGCTCTGAATACAGAAGTGATAGGCTTAAAAATTTAGCCATGCCCCCCCCGTATACCAGGGTTAAGACCTCTGCAGATACCAGCAACCTATTCAAACATTGTGATGGTTGTCTAGATATGTCTGAGAGTCCTTTCGAGGGGTACATGAAACGCAGCTGGGTATCAGGAAGTTCTGAGCTCTGTACTACTAGGAAGAAAGCACTGTGGAAGGGCTCCTGGGCCATCAACACCAGCCCTTTCCCTACTGACTGTTGTAACCTTCAGTGTCTATCAGCCCTGTCCCCCATAAAACTAGCTGTTTCTTGCCCAGTATTTCCCAGCCCTCCTGCAACTACAAACCTGCTGTTAATTTCCATCCTAAGCTTATTCAAACCTAGTTTATATCCCCTTGTCCAGCTGACAAAAAAAATCTCTAAACTGTCCACCCCCTTTTCTTTATCACTCAATGCATTTACACTGAGCAATCATATCTCCTCTCAGTTTTCATTTTGCTCATCTTAAGCAGATACGCTCCAGCCTCTGGTGGGACTGGCTCTCCTGCCCCCAGTCCACCAGGCAGCCTTTCCAGACATCTGTTCCAGCCCCAGCTGGGTTTTCCCCGAGCACGAGTAACCACAACCCCAGACAGATTTTAGTGAGAACTCGACAGCACCTTTCACAACACACTGCATCACATTAACAGGTCAAAAGCATCCTGTGATCAACTAAATGCCCTAAAGGTCTTTCTCTTCCTGTTGTTGCTGGATGATATTCATCTCATTAGTCCTCAGGACACAACCATGAACTTACACTGCTCAAATTTATTCTAATTCTATTATTCTAGTCTTCCAGGTCATCTAATTCTGCCTAATTAATCCAGTCCACGTCAGTCTTGACACTGTCTCCCAGTTTTATGTCATCAGCAGATTTCATTAGCACAGTTTGACTTTTGTGCCACAGTAATTAATGAAATTATTGAATAATATTTGTCCAAAACCAGTCACTGAGGAACTCCACTGACAGTTATCCTCCAGCCCAAAACTCACTGCCAACAAAACCAATTGTTCTCACCTCTTTGGTCCACTAAAGCCCTTTACAGTTTTCCAGCTAAATCCAGTTATCCCCCATTTAACTAATAATAGGCTTCCTGGAAACTCTGCTCCACGGTTTAGTCTTTGGAGACTAAATTAAATTTGTCTGTTTATGCAGGCAGGAAGGATACACATTGCCCAGGTTTGTGGGAAACAATCACTGGGGCATTTATGCACAGATGGGGCAGCAGCCAAAGCTGCTCCAACATCTTTTACATGAGCAAGGACCACAGTCGGAGCCCAGGATCCTGCCTTACAGCATCTGGAGGGTTATACGGCCATGAGGGCTGCCTACACCTACATTTCCTGGGTGGTTTGGCACAAAGGGTGGTCTACCATCTCCCTGCCCTTTGACAAGGAAACATACTGCTCTTCTGGTGTGTTACAAAGAAAAACCTTCATCTAGCTAACAAAATTTGCACTACTAAAATATCACAACCATGAGACATTTTCTAGAAGAGTCCCCTGGGCAAAATCAGTATTCCTATAGGGATATTTTCACTGTTCCTTTTTCAGAAACAGCACTGACTTCAGCAAGGTTACGCCAGAGATTAATTTGACCCACTCTCTTTGATACACTCGAAGCAAATCAATCTTTCATGGGTCTCAAGCTGTGAATACCTGCTCAAATAATTAAAACACTCAGCAGGGAACCTATTCAAAAGGTCATCTTTTAACAAAGATTAATTCAATTTTATCTCATACCGTAAAATTTTAGACAAAATAACAGACTGCAATGGATTACCTAAAGTATGTCTCATATTGGCATTAAAAAATGCTATTTATTTAGACAAGGAGTTAGGAGGAAATTACACATGCACCTTAAACTCATATCTCATGTAAAATTAATGCAGGATATTGCACTGCTGATCCCTCAGTGGAAGGTAAATAAAAGCATTTTACTTATTTGTAACTGAATATATATGAATGAAAACCGGTTTTACATTGCAGTACGCTTAAATGCTACGTATCCCTAGGCGCAGATAGAGGACTATATGATACTAATTTAAGACTTTTTTCCGCAAAGCTTTTGTGGAGACATCCAGCTTCTAAACCAAAGGAAGTCCTTTTTGGCACAGCAAAGAGTTACAGTCTACAACACAGAAATGTCCTTCTATTTCTCTTTCCCTAAGCATTTCCTAGGCAAGCAGGGCATACATGATATCAATATGCTAATTCAAGAACGGGGAAAGTTTTCACACACTTGCAATCAGAACAAGTGCAAGTCCTCAATCTAAATGGGGCTGAAGTCTCCAAGCCTGGATGCTGTTCTTCAGGCATTCAATAGCATTCCAGAGAAATAAAATTCAGGTTGCCAGTCTTATTTATGATCTGTACCTCAATCACGAATTGCCATCCTTCAACAGTGAGACATCTCAAAACTACATGGTTCCTCTAGACAAACTGATTTATTTGTACAAGTCTGTTTAATCAGTCATGATGGTCTTCATTTCATCATACACCAGGCATTAAACTGATGGCTAAAAAAAAAAAATCCATGCCTTAAAAAGTGCATATTTCTGAAAGTAGATTATTTCTAAGACCATAAGTTTCAGGACTTTTATTTCTCATTTCTCTGCATAGGGAAATCCATGGATCTGCTTGGAAAACTTTGCAAGACTTGACAACATTTGGCCTGTCCTTCAAATGTATTTAATACTTAAGAACTTCTACAAAAAAGTCCTTCTAAAAGTGAAAGTGGAGTCTCAAATCTGACATTCACAATTCTCTTATGATTACACTAAAAATCCTATTCCAAAATACAGGCAAGTTCTATGGTGCTGTGTTTCCCACAGATAGGAGATTTACACCCCCATGTCTCTATCCTAAGTGCTTCTACTTGGTATCTCACACTGGGGTTTGGTTTCAAAAGGTCTTAAGATGTGAAACAAGAATCAGATTTTCCAGCATCAGACCTATTTCTTTCAATTCAAACAATGGCAAAAGTATGGACTCTCAAACAGACATTGGTGGTTTTTTTTGTGGGAGTGAGATCTCAGGAGATGAGGTTTTGATTTCCCACCTGGCTCTCAAACAGAAAAAGAGAGAAAGAAAAACATTCTGCACCCAAATTTTATTCATCTCTTCCGAAAGGCTCCTAATTTCATGCAGGAAAAACATGCCCTGAAAATGAAGAGATATTGGCAGAAATTGAAATAGATACTAATATCCTTGTCTCCAAGATCAAAACCAAACTCTTAGAAGGGCTAAAGTGTGGCTGAACCAAGACACGATGTTAGTTTTTTTAGCAACTGTATTTCAGTAGCAATCACTAAACCAAAGGGAAATTCACCTAAATATTACAGAATATCCTGTTATGAAATCTCTGTGCGAAATGAAAAATGCAACAGGACCCTTGTAAAATTACTATAAGCCCCTACCAAAAAAAAAAAAACAACCACACACAAAACCAACCAAAAAACCCATTAAGAAATGTAATTAAAGAGCACCAACACAGCTTTTGCCAACCATTGAATGCTAGTGTTTATGAGCCCAGTTAAAAGACGTTTTTTCATGTGTTCTCATGAAAGTAATAAAGCGCAAGTACTCATCTCAATTCGTAGAAGCACTATTAGGAACACAAATCATTGTCTTTTCCATTTAGTAGCCAATGCACACTTGTGTAAGTTGGCTGAGGGGAAAAAGACAGGAACTAGAGTATATATTTCCATTGGTCTTAACTTTCTGACTTTTAATCAAGATTTGGCTTATTTGATGAACAATGCATGGACCATAACTGCAGAGTTTAAGCCATAGTCTCACACAAATTAAAAGAAATCACCATACACAGGATAGAATGTGTAAAACTCCAATCTAGGGGAAGCTTTTCCTTTCTTTGCTAGACTGACTAGCAGAGCAGTGGCTTACAAGTAACAGTAAGGTGAAATTTAAAATGCCACATTAATCTTTATTAATCAAAAAATGCAGCAAATCATGATACAGCAGAAAATTTCAGGAGATACAGTTTTTGTTCCTATTAATTCCCTAAAAATTAGCAAATTATTTCATCTTTTCTTGCCTCTGGATTACTCCGAGCTATTGCTTACTGTAATGGAGAAGATCTTTGCACTGGTGCACCACTGGAAAACTCCAAGTACTCAGAGTTTCCAACAGGTTTTAGCACCTCCACCTTAGAAAACTGAGAGGCTCAGACTTGAGGTTCTCATATTTAAATTTAGGCTTAAGAAATCTAGCTCTTTTGCCAGAAACTATTAATAAGGGGTATTTGTTTGGATTGTTTCTCCTCTAGGAAATAAATACTCCCCAGAGGCACTCACCTATTAGAGAAGGAAATCTGCCATCAGATAGCCAAAATCTTTGGTACCCCAGGTGTCCACCTTGTGCAATGACAGGGTACGAGTTGTTCCTTTGGAATTCATGAATGTGACTTAGTGCTGCTAACAGGAAGAAAGACCTCAGAGACCACAGGTGTTTTAAAAAACTATACCTGCAAGGTAATGTTAAAAAAAAAAAAAGCAGCAATTAATCCGAATGGCTTAGGAAGAGACCATTGCAAGTGTAGCAAAGGTCAAACACCAAAATTCAACACTGCTTGCTTTGGCAAACACAATTTTAAAATACGGAGCTACTCTTTGCAGCGTATTGGGACCCAATGTACAAGCAGTAAAGCCTTATTATTTTCTGTAAAATAAACATACACAGCCATTTTCCACAGCAAATAATTCTTAGGGGTTTTTTCTTCTTTTAAAAGATTACTTTAACAACAAAATATCTTTTTCTTCTCAAAGTTAGTAGTTCTCTTAGACATGCTTCATGGGTCATGCGTGTCCCCTCTTTCTTGAAGATATTCATCATCAAGAAGTAACACCTCAGTTACAACACTTGTCTTGTTCAGCACATAACAAGCTGCTGTCTGCAAATGTGCCCTCATAATTACCCCAAAAAATCTATGTCTTTAACCAGGAAAAGCTATCTGATGGGAGCACTGCTGCTAGGTCAAGACTAATGAGCAGCAGCAGGGAAAGAGGGCTGTCTGAGGCATTTGCAAAAATGCAGTGTTCCCTTCACAAAGCGTATTTCACACTCAGATGCAAACCTCTTCTCACTTGACCTTTAATAAATTTCTGAAAATCCTAGGGTCACAGCTCTTGCTGACCATCTTCCAGTCCTGCCTTACTGCAACAACAGGAATCTACCACTTGTGAGATGGGTCATGGAGAGGAAAGCTCAGTAGCTCGTCTGAGAAAGGTAAATTTTACTCCTCTGATGATGGATGAGAACTATATTCCCCATCCCCTGTCATTCATCTCCACTGCCATGCACCAACTTCAGGTAGGAAACTGGCCTTGGTATTTCCCAGAGCCTTCCTCCTCTTACAGCACCCACATACACAGGGTCTGCAGTTTCTTTGATGTGCTTTTAGAGAAATACTAGTCTCATTGAAAGTTTCTGGTCATTGACTTGCAAAATTATTCTGTACTGACCTTAAGAAATTAAACCAGGCAGAGCTACAAGAGAAACTAACAGTGAATTCGGGCAAAGACTAAGTCAACCTGTAGCTGACACATCGACAGCAAATGATGTTGCATGCTACTTCATAACCCAGTTCAACTCATGAAAATGGATACAAGCGTTCTTTATTGAAATTAAGGACCAGTACATCACTTCTTGGAAGCTAATACTGCAACTAAGCTGAAGAATGCATGGAGGACTAAGGATAAGAATAAACCCTCTTCTTCAAAGCCTATTGACTTGTAACATTTCCAATCAGAATTTCAAGATGTGTCAAAGCAGTGAATACAATATGAAATATGTCTTATCGTACGATTTGTGGACTGTGTGTGTTTTTAAAACTAGAGAGAGACCAGGCAGTAGGCTAACACAGGAATACGGTAATTATCAAATGGGAACCCCTTACTGTTTCATGCTTTTCAGTAATTTTGGATTTATTTTGCACGAAGTGAGAACGAAGTTCACTTTTGGAGATAACTTCAGGAGAAATAAGGAAAGCAGTGACAATTAATTGTAGGACTAGAAAAGACAACCAATGATGAGAGACTATAAAAATGAGGAAAAAAGAAAAAAATCTGCAGGTAAGAGAAAAGGGGAAGGATGCAATAACAGCTTCAAACAGGCAAAAGTCACTTCAAAGGAAAAGAATTTGTTCTACTGCTCTGTCCACAGGGGACAGGACAAAATTATTTGACTTCGCATTTAACTTAACATTTCTGGCAATAATGATGCATTGGAAAATCCTGGCTGGGAAGTATGCAGACACTGTCAGCAGAGTCTAGGTGGACATTGATGTGGGAAAACATTGATAGATCTGGATGTGCAAGTGGATCTCTTGTCCGGGACCCTAAGATTCTGTCCCACCTTGCAGACTAGCATGTTATGAGAAACATCATTTATGTTATGTTGGAAGCAGTGAAACAGAGAAGACATAAGGACACTCTCACAGATATGCAAAATCTATCCAAAGGACTTCCCATTTTCAGTGGGAATGTTCTTTTCTGTAGGAACTTGTGACACTGTCTAAAATTAAACAGTGCAAGCAGAACCTCAGACTTTATCAAAACCATATTCCTACCAAAAGAAAGAGAAGTACTCATTCTGTTTACATTCACATGACATTTTATATCACATCTTTAAAAGGATAAAAAGAAAAGCTTTTCTTTTAAGTAGGTGAGTTGAAGATTTCAGACAAGGTGGCATAACTGCATTTGTTCTGCATAATAAATGAAATACATGTGCTATTCTAAGATTAGCCTTTAGGTGCTAACTATGCTTGACACCTTTGGTTGTAGTATTCTTTCTACTTGGGGATACACTATCAACACTTTCTCTCTTGGAAAAGTATCTAACAGTTTTCTTAAATCACCTGTTTATTTTCCTTCCTTGCTGATATTCTCAGCACTTGAACCTAAAGTAATTAGGAAGTTCCCTCAAAAATGTAAACAAAGCCCATTTGTTTCCAACTAATTCAATACATTTGGCACATGTTCCTTTGAAAAATCACACTCTTCTTGGGAGCGGCTTAGAAGTCTAATTATAGATAGACTAGTCATCAAAAACGATACCTTTTCTGCAGTCCCAGGAGCAAAACATGCTCTCAGAGGCAATCTATTTCAGGAGGTATAGCTTTCTGACTGCCACCCATTCTCACTCCTCCCCTGCACCTCTGAACACACCAAGCAGTCTGTCCACATCCACGCTCTTACCCTGGATGCACTCTCCATCCTAGCTTCCACCCACGCCACACCACATAAGCTAGCCACAGAGTCTGGCAGTACCTCTCCCAAACTTGACCTCAACGCCTGTTTTTCAGCCTTATCCTCCTCTTTCTCTAACACCTCTACATTGCTGTTGGGCATTTACTCTTACCTAGACAGGCTGCTCAGCTACCCATTCCCCTCCTTCCCTAGCCAGCACAGCAGCAGCAATCATTCCCCACGTCCGCCACCCTTCCCTGGTTTTAACCTCAACTGCACCTGTGCACACTCAGAGGTTACCACAATGAACATTACATACATGGGTAGACAAAATGGTTCCCAAACTCCACACTCCTCCATCTTATGCAGCACAGTATCACAGCACATATTGCTCACCTGATAACTCACCAGATCATCAGTTTTTCAGGCAGGGAGAACGTCCCTCTACTCTGCTCTGGTGAGACCTCACCTGGAGTACTGCGTTCAGCTCTGGAGCCCTCAGCACAAGAAGGACATGGAACTGTTGGAGCGGGTCCAAAGGAGGGCTACAAAAAT
>Ga0065711_1001917_pt1 | contig 51836 bp, 32 predicted proteins | sample Hoacrofraction12_FD_59098 | JGI IMG/M metagenome (GOLD analysis project Ga0065711, IMG submission 59098) | Hoatzin crop microbial communities from Cojedes, Venezuela - Epithelial fraction 12 v2 (version 2) | ecosystem: Host-associated > Birds > Digestive system > Esophagus > Crop | place... | reverse complement strand
GACCCGCCTAGACGTGGTCTTGTGCAGCCTGCTGTAGGTGACCCTGCTTTGGCAGGGGGGTTGGACTAGATGACCCACAGAGGTCCCTTCCAACCCCGAACATTCTGTGATACATAGACTGAAAACAGTGTATGGATAAATTAACGGAAGAAAAATTCACTAAGAGCAGTTTAAAAAAAAAAAAAAAGATATTACCTTATCTCTGAAAGTCTCTAACTGAAATTCCCCAGAGATGTCAGCGACTGGTAGGTTTGCCAGTGCCAAAGCATCCACACCATTCATAGGCCACATGCCCATTGTACTGTCCCAGTGTGCTGTCTAGGCTTGCTTCTGTAAGTAAGCAAGTCTGCGTGTAAGTGCTGCCACTTGCTCCTGCACCCTGCATATACTGACCATTTCTGCCTTACCTGCGTGCTCAGTTACCAGTTCTGTGTTTTAAGCTGGTAACAGGCAGTCAGTCTGCCTATACTGTTTTTGGTTTTCATGTTAAACTAGGTATTTGCTATGACAATATCTAGAGGAGAGAGTTCTTTACTAGTAGCCATTAAAAACATCTCAACTTCAAAAATATATTGTAATTACTACCATGAAAATAAATACTAAATTATTTGTAAATCAAAATTTCATGCAACACTACGATCAAAATCCCACCAATGGATATCAGAAATAAAGTATAATGCTAAAGGTAAACAACTGTGTATCTAAAAATCAAGATGAAAATGCACAGTTAATATAAACTGCAATGCATGAAGGAGAATGACTCTGAAGATGATTACAGTAGCTCTGTTTCATATTTTGAAATAATAACCTCTTGGGTAGCACATTAGTGCTGTTCATAAAACAAAGATAAGTCACAAAATTGTTATCCACCCCCTGCTCACTTGGAAATCAAAAAAACATTCAAAATACATTTCAGAATTAGTACGATGTATCTCTGGTCAAATTCTATCAGCAAAGTAGCGTATGAATTTCTAGGCAGCTTGTGTTCATCATCATTCTGCATAAGCAGGATACAAGTAGCAATCTTACTGTCCCTGGCTTCCCTTGACTAGGGATGATGGATGTGTTTTCTGGATGTGGGACATGGTTCCACCAGCTGTCAACATCCTTCTAGATTTCCTCCATGTGTATTAAACTGTATGTTCTTAGTGTTTGAGATTTTGGAAAGACACTAGCTGCTTTCCATCCCAAAACAAGAAGTTTGAGGGGAGGGCAAGGGCAGCAGAGTTGTATGGATGTGTTTTAATGAAGGGGATGTTACTATAAATATCACAAATATATACCCGATGGAAGAAAGAAGGAAAGGGAGGGGAAAGGGAAACAACAGAAAACTGAAGCAACCAGAAAAAATGCAAATCTCCAGCTCATGAAATCTTAACAAAACTGGAAAAGCATTCTGTAAGGTCAGGATTTTTGAATAAGTAGAACTGTGTGTATGGAAAGTTTTCATATTAAAATACATTAGTTCATTTAAAACAAAATTATTTAAAGTAAAAAATAAATGAAAAAGGGGGGGAAAGGAATATCAAGACCATTTACATACCAAAAATTTTGGCAAGGAATGTAGAAGCAATGTTTTAGTAATGTACTGGAATACAACAGGCATCAAAACAGAAGTAGTTTTACATTAAGACCATATTTAAATATACTATATTACTAATACACTGTTTTACTAATATAGCAACATATTACTATAGAGGATATTGAAACGGGACAAAAAGGCTGATTATTGAGCACAGTCCAGTATTTAATATGATATTCAAGTCATATAGTATCTGCCACTAAGTTATGAACTTAATTTAATCACCTCCCTATTTCTGGATGAGAATTAGGGCTTACTATAGAAAATATGTCATGAATCAGCATTTAGAAAGATACCTCTATACGTGTTTATTGCTTGTTTACACTTTTTCAGGGGCAAAAGAAATGAAATGGGAAGCCTGAACTTAAAAAGAAGAAAAAAAAAAACCTGTAAGGATTGACTGATGGGATGGGAGAAGAAAGCTAAGCTGTTAGTTTGAGGCATAGCTGGGGCTGGGTTATGAACAAGATAGGTAAACATGTTCTAAACACCTTAAGAAAGTGAATGAGACTTTTCCTCAAACCTAATCACTTGTGCCTCTGCTTTCCTCACCTACATATGTCCACTAATACTGTGTGTATTGGCTGTTAACAGAAGTTTCCCTTAGTGAATTTTAACACTGTGTTGCTGCCTTCTCTTGCAAATGGGCTCAAAAGGATTCACCTTGTCCCTGGTAGTGGTGAACCAGGAACCCAGCTGTTAACCCCTGCTTTGTAAGTAGAGAGTGTCCTGGAGGAGACAAAACCTTTCAGCTTTCCCATTACTCCCTTCTGCAATTGCACACTTGAAAGCTCAGGTCTGAACCTGAATGTGTGGCCTGGATTAAAGTACCAAAAGCAATCAGCTGAAAAGTCTTGTTTGCTGCAGATCTGTTATGTTCAGGTTTCTTGGTATCAAGAAAAGGCAAGCAAATTCCACAGGTGTGCTGAACTAAAAGGATAGTCAAACAGCTTCCAGGGATCCTGAGTGGATGCACAGCAAAGGAAATACCAAGGACTTAAACTGAGTCTGTGAAATTGCCAACCTCAGACATTGCCAGCTCTGAAACCACTGTCCTTGAGGCTGACTAGTTGCTAATGTAAAATTCTGGCAGTGCCTCCCAAATGAACTGTTGAATCTGTAGATGTTTGCAGCTATGAAAGCCTGAGAAAAATTACAGTTTTATGTGCGGGCCCCTTTACATCTCTGTATGCCTATGTCTGTAACGTATGTTTTATTCTGATGACTCTTAAGTAAAAGAGCAATAAAAATTTTAAGCAGCTGCCCTTTCTGGTAGCTGCTACCCTGGGGCTCATTCCAACGCTCATTGAAAGTCAATGACAAAGATCCCATTACCTTTAATCACACAGGATCAGGGCCTTATATGACATGGTCAATCCTGCTGAGTATTTTTTCAATGAATGTTCACTTGAATTAGGCCGTGATTACACTTTTGACTACACTAATTCATTTCTGTATTAGCTCTTTGTAAATATTGTGGTTCAGGCATGTCAGTAACCAGGGATGTCCACGGAAATGGAAGCAGTTGTGTAAACAGTAGAACAGAGTCTTGAAAAGAGGTTTTTAATTTATAAGTATGACTGTTCATACAAGAAATCTGCAGCAGAGGTATCAACTAGCAAATCAAAACCCAGAAGTGGGTTATGCAATTCATGGGTTCAGTGATAACCAGAAAAGTCTGAAATACTTCCAGATAATACTCTAAAATAATGAACTGCTCATATGCAGGCCACAGACAGGGAATGATCTGTCGATACTGTTTGGAACAAAATCAATTCAATCAGGCTATTTGCTTACTGTCCTGCCCATTAGAACAAACAGAAAAAATAATATTTAACTTTCTAAAAGACAACATCTTTATCTTCTAACTATGAACATGTATTTTTGGGGTACAGACTTTGTCCATGGAGGTGGCAGTGTCATGCTTTGTCTTAGTAGAGTCTGGTACTTTTTACTGATTTTGACGTTACCTTTCTTAAAACAGCTAAATTTATTCAGACCAAAATGCCTGTACAAGACTTCTACATATGTCACACACATTATGTTATTTCAGGAGGGAATAGGAAAGAAAAGAAAATCCTCAGCAGAATTACTGCAGAAAACAATTTTTGTTCTTGGCTTTGTTGTTTTATCTCCTCTGCTTCATTATGACAGTAGAACTGAATGCAAATGAGAAAAACAGACCAATCCCAGACACCAATTTTGCGGGATTTAATTTAGGAATTGAATCTCCAGCTTGAATTTTTTCTAGGCAATTTGCAAGTCAGATTATTTGAAAAATCCAGACGGTCTAATTTTTTTCCCTAGGCAGAGGGGCATTTTGGCTTTATCTCGTCTTTATTCTTTTGCAGAAGCTGGTGATAAAAGGCTTCTTGCTTTGGGACTGTTCGTGTGGATGTGACATTATCTCTCTGTCTCTTTTATGCCACTCTTTCTCTCGATTCTAGCTAAGTGCTTTAGAGGTCCAGGGACGTCACCTCTGTTCTATTGGTAACATGGGTTTTCTCTTGTTTTCCTTCTCTGCCTTGGCAGAATCTGCCATATAGATATGTTAGTGCACAGACGAAGGTCATCTTTTGAAATCTGTGTCAATATTTCTACCTTTTGTAATTAACTTAAGAAAATAATGCTTTCTTTTAGGGGAACATTTTTTTACCCCACACTGCTAACATTTTACACTTTAATAAAAAATAACAAAACTTTTTATGGGGAATTATTCTATACCATTACCAGTGATTGATCGTTTCTTCAAGGTGATTCTCTACATGAGTGTAGAGTATGCAGCTGTTTCATCTGAAGGGTCCATTAAAATCTTTGCTCATTTTTCAGCTCTGCAACTGGATTAATTTTTATTCTGGTCTGCTGAGCTGGGAAAGCTGGGAGGAAGGTGTTTGTATTTTAAGTGACTTTCACCGGTGAAGTTGATACGGCACTGAGTTCTGAAAGTATAGAAAAGAGATTATCTTCATTTTCTCTAAGTCATCTCCATCACGCAAGTTGATAGCCACTTCTTCTTTGTAGCTGTTCCTGTGTGCTGGAAACTAGTTCCTGGGGTGTGAAAAGCTGGGCTTTCTCATCTGATGATTGACAGTAGATCTCTTCTGAATTCCCATAGCCCTGCTTGTAATTCCCCATGCACTCATTTATTTGTTTGTTTTGATGTAAGATTATTAACTTTTCCCTCCAGCAATAATATGGGAACTTCTGCTTTATCCACCCCCACTAGTTTTGTGATTTTGTTATTGCACCCTCCATCCAATAACTCATGCAAACATATAATGTGCAAATTGGGTTGATTTTCATAGAAGAAAAAATAATTCTACTCTCCATTAAGTGTGAGATTAGGATTAACTAGGAAAAGGTGTTAAGTTTTTCAGCAGGGATGAACAAGCACTGACGTAATCTGCCTGGAGTTGGGTGGGTCCCATGGAAGCCTGTAAGAAAGAGAGACAAACCTTTCTCGGGAGCAGTTGTTCCCACCTTCCTGTAAAGGCATCGACTAAGAGGCCTCTGAAGGTCCCTGACAGCTCTAGGCTCTGTTTATTTGATGATGACTGTATTTTCATACATCAACTTGCTGGGTTTGTTTATATTTAAAAGCAAAGCAAGCCTAGACTTCAGACCTTCCCCTTTTGAACCTAAGCTAAGAGAGGGAATAAACTTATCCCCTTTGTATGCTCCTAGGATGACCTTTGTTTTTTCCCCCCACACCTAGCACCTGTACTAGCTACCCTCGGGAGAGAGCACCCTTTTTCCCTGCTTCTTACACATTTCATGCTTCGTGGGCCCACCTCCATGTGTGAGCTTGTCCATTTCCATGCTAAGAGTGACCAGATCATTGCTGTACCTGCCCTGGTCATTCCACCCTCCTTTGCAGCCCTCAGCTGCTGAGGCCTTTAATCTACATCAGAAGAGGGAGTGTTTTTTTTCTGGACTGATGCTTGATGTGGCTTGTGCGCTCCCCTCAGCTGGTTTATACATAAATCCCATCTGAAAAGTTGCTTATTCCAGCCAGAGTACCTGCAAGAAAACAGTTGTCTTAGTATAAAGACTTAGGTTGGCAAGTATCCTAATGATATAGGTACTTTGTTAAACATTGTCTTCTTCAGTCACTAAATCTTCAAACATGTCCTGTGTTTTTTTTATTCTTTCTGAACATTTTTTTAGGGTTAATCTCTCTGTGATTACCACATAGACTTTTTTTGCACCTCCCAGACACAATGTATTAGAGTGTTATTACTGTACTGGTTGTTGATACCAAGTCCCGAAATTCTCAGACTATAAAGAGTGTCTTAGCTATCATAGTGATCTCTTTCTGAGCAAAATGCAACTTTAGTTTGCTTATCTAAATTAGACTGCATACTTATGATATTGGTGTAATTGATAGGAATCTGCATTTATGAAAAAATCTTATGAAAATGGTCTGGAGGAAGAAAGTCTCCTAAATTGTATTCCCTTTTAGGTTCTTCATCACATAGTACCCTCATGTTTTAAGGCAATTTAGTGGTGGTACGTTAAATTTTAGTGTTTAAACTAATCCACGGAGGAAAGCCAGACCCAAATTGTTAATATAATAAATACTGAAAGCAGATTATTTTACTCTTTGAAACTATTCCTACAGTGCAACACAAAGACTCCCCTTTTGGTTATTAGAGGATTTAGGGCATGGAGGAAAGTCAGTTGGAGTCCATGGAAATAACTCCATTGACTTCAGTCGGATTAGTTTCTTATGAAATAATTGTAGGAAATCACTGTGTAGGAACTGCTGCTGAAATGCATAACTTGTAGAAATACCAGATCGAAAGGAATAAATATCAAGGCCAGATTCTTCCTGTCAGAGATAGACAAGTCAGATACCTTCCACAAGGTAATCGAAAAGTACATCTTTTTTAACACATTCATCAAATATTTCATACGTGCAGTGTTAATAAAATTAATGTTAATTTGGAGCTTAGCTGTACTGAATAAGGACTTGGTAAATTTCTTTGGATTATGCAGATCTGTTGTCACACAGAAAACCTGTCCGTTACTGCATTTGAGGTAGGAATTCACATAATAAGTTGCAGAAACTTTATAGTGTTATGAGAAATGTGATATAACAATAGAGTATCAGATTGTTTCCAGATGCATGAGCAAATATATTCTGTTGAATCTCTGAGAAAACAGTATCCCTCATATTAATAGTCCATATATAAGCATCTGTCACATTACTTAATGCTTAGGTATTCTTTAAAATTTCTCTTCTTTTCAAAGACAAAGTGACTGACCCAGATTAAAGTAATACTTTTCCTGAAAAAAAAGGTGTCAGGTGTTTGAGAGCTGGTATAATGACTGAATTAAACCTGATTCAATTTTCTGCTTTTCCGTATTCATTGCATTTATCACCAAAGAATTAAATTATCAATTATTTGTCTCAACTGACACATCAGCAAATGCTTATGTCATATAATTCAATATATGCTAGATTAATTTATTTTATTTTTTGATCTCTGGTAGAAATACGTACAATATTCAGCCACTGAAAGTGTTTCTGCATCATCCTTATTTCCTCCCTACCCCAACTGAACTTAAAAATAGGCACTGGGCAGTCCTCAACAGAGGAAAAGATTGTTTTCTAATAGCTTGAAAATAATTTTTTTGTTTTCAACCAAAGAATATAGAGGTAACCATTTTTCAGGAACATTGCTTAATATTTCCATATATTCAAGTTTGAAAAATATCTCCTGTAATTTTTAAAAAGTATTAAGAGAAGAATAAAACTTATCTAGAACCTGTTATAGAAGATGAAATGAAGACTCATTTGTAGCTTTCTTTAGCGGTATGTTAACTATACTATTAGGTGAAAGCAGATATTCATTTTTCTTTCCAGAGAAAGGAATCTTCTGAATTGGTGGTAGCATTATGCAAAATAATACGTTAGAATTAAAACTATTTTAATTTAATGCACATTTTAAAATATATTTAAGTTTAAAAATATATTTGCATTTTTAACGTATTTTCAAATATGCCTCATGCAGCTTCATTGCTATTTTGAAAGTCATAATGAAAGCGATCATTCTTCTTTCACGTGAACAACAATAAATAGCTATCAGAAACATTTTGCTATTTGTTGAGGCAAAGCTGACCACACAGAAAAAGTGTGTGTTTTTCAGCCAGTTCTTTGTATTTTCTCTAGGTAAAAAGGAGCTACTGCAGTGTGCACAGTACTTGCAGAACTTTTGCAGTGACCCCCAGTGTCATCTGCCTGCTTTTCAAGACTCTGCTGGTTGCAGAGCTGTTGATGAACCTTGTGTAACATTTTCCTGTCTGGATTTTAAGCAGGAAGTTTCAGGCAAAAGCAGAGGCCTGGGTTAGTACAATTTAGTAACACAGTAAGCAGCAAGCTGTGTCTGTGATTATTTCATGTGTGCAGTTCAATGCTGGTTTAAAACAATGAAAAGAAGAATAAGGTCTTTGTTTTGTTTTGAGGGTTATGGCTAAACTTCATTAAGAGGTCAGGTTTCTTCAGGCCGAGTTCTATACTAAAAGCAAGGTTTAATCAATAATATATCTCTGCACAGGTCTGATTGATTGATTCAGCTATTCATGTACTCACGAGATGGAGGAACGAAATAAAAAATGTTTCCTGGAATAAGCAGCAGGTGGTCCTTTAATGTACGCGGCTGTTCTCTCTCCTTGGGGCTTAGTCCCAGGATGTTTATTCGTATCATGGTTTATTATTCTGCTGCACACGGTATTGTCTCATAAGACTGGCTCTCACTTCCCCACATCATCCTATTGATCATTCGCATCATCTGTCCCAACCTCAATTCTTCTACGTTGAATAGGAGAAATCTGAACGATGCCTTGTATTTTTAAGTGAGTTTTCCTCTGGGTTGTGGACTATGACTGATCTTTACAAACAAAATCTCACCAACAAAGTTTTGCAGTGTTTCTACACAGCAAAACTCTTGAAACTCGGGCAGGTGAAGTATCAACCCAGCCCAGGATACTGCTTCCCGTATGATAGAGGTCTTCTAATATTAAACTTGAGTTTTTCTACATGAAACTGCATTTAATTGTGCATAAGCACCCAATTTATGCTGAAGTACGTAAGTAGACAGGGAAAAATACACTTTTGAAGGGCTTTTGAAGATAGGTATAAATTGGTAAGGGCACGCTGAAGATGATACACAGACTATAATTAGGCAAACTACTAGTCTCCATAACTTTGTATAAAAAGAAATGTTCTTAATGGTTATACAATAAATTATTTATAGTGTATTATATAATGCTGTCTGAATTCTGGTGACAAAGACTTTTGTAAGTCCCATATATGTGCTAAGATGCAGCTTCAGTTTGGTTCTTTTAATACTTACTGGGATTTCAGTTATATTCTCCTCTGCCAATAGTTAATTAAACACTTTCATAACACTCATCTACCAATAAAATAATGTAGCTTAGTGGATAAAAGTTCCACTTCTACAAAAAATTATGGTACTTTTATTCCGAATGTTCCCTTTCCTCTTTTTTTTCTCCATGTAATATTGGTAACTATTTTTATCTCTGTCAGCCTTAAACTTTCTGAATTTGATTTGATATGTTAAGTGAGATTAAAAAAAAATCAATGAAAAACCATGGAAGTGTGACTTGCATTCAGAATTTAAGATTGGCAAATACTTTTTTTATTTTACCTTTCTGGGTATTTCTGTTTTTATTACTTCTCCATTCTTTTGAATGACCTCTTTTTTAGTTTAATGTCATGATATATTAGGTACATTCAACAATGCATAAAGTATTTGAGAGGTTTCTGAATATACCTTGGATTTTAATAAATTGGTTAGCTTTTCTGCCAATGTCAGTATGTTTCTATGTTCTTGGAGCTAGGTAACCATCTCTGGTGACTAATTCACTATGAAGATTTTGATTTTAGCTTTAAAATGACATTGTAAATAGAAATAGGTGTCCGTGAAGTTAAATTCATTTTAGCTAGTCTACATTAAAAATATCAACTATATGAATCAGCATATCTCCTTATTTGGTTTTTATTTCAAATAAGAGAGTAATATTTAAACAAACAAAAAAAAAAATCTTTTAGCAGTGCAGACGACTGAAGAAACACTAGTCCTGTTAATGGCAGAATATTCTCAGAAGCAGCCCAAACCAGAAATAAGTTAGCCATGAAAATGGCATATTTCACAAAGCAAAAATGGGACTAATTTGACTCCTGTTCTGGATTTCTGTCTTGGATGTAGAGAGTTCTGCATTTTAGGAAGAGGACATACAGCTTCTATGTTTTGTTCATCTTAACTAGAGAAATACCCGATCAGTTTTTTCCCAAAAATATCCTGATTATGCCCGTGCTGGGCCTTGTTTGCACAGCAGATAAGTTCTCTGATTTGCCAACACATCTCTGACAGTGGGTAAAACTCAGTGCAATTCCCAAGTGTCAACAGACTCTTGTTTACTTGCAATGCCTGGACCAAAACAAATCATGGCTGGTTGTGAGAAGTTGGCATGGAGCCTTGGGCAGGCACAGATTCCTCCTAAAGAGGCTACTAATATCCTGGAAGTAACAAACTTTTTAAAACGTCTTCATGGGGACGAGAAAATAACAGTTTCTGTTGGAAAGGTAAGTTTCTTTTCTAATCATTTTCTGAATTATCACTGCATAGAAAATCTCTTGTTCATTGACAAAGCTGCACTTTTGTATTTGACAGAGACACTCTACTACATCAGAACCTTGATTTGAATTCATAAGTTTCAAAGGTCTGACCAAGGATGAAAGTTACTTTGTCTGTGTTAGAAGCCAAGGGATGTTTTCTGTCGTCTTGTTCCTGGTTATTCATAGAATCATAGAATGTGCAGAAATTTTTTTCACATACCAAAGTTATTCTTTAATATTTTTTTCCCGTATGATACTTTTTCACAATCTCAAATGTCAGCCACAGATGATCAGATTCATTTCTAAATTGAATTTTAATGTCTAACTGTTCCTTCTCCTCTATTTATAGTCTACTATCTCCAGCACAGAGCCTACAGATACAAGGTGTTATACAAATCCTACTTTTTAATCTGTTTGTGTTTATGTTCATAGTGTTCGAAAACATTAAGGAACTCTACATGAGTTTAAAAATACACTTTACATAATCACTAAATATATTACTTTGCTGCTGGGACAGTTTTAAGCCTTTGCTTTTTAGAAGCAACTACCATACCCCCCAAAAATAAGGAATATAGAGAGGTATCGCCAATTAAGATGTAGGCAAGATTGTGTACCTGTGTGTACATGCATATATGTATGTACACACACACTTCCTTTTATTGGAGTGTATTCAGAACCCTTTCAGTTTCTCCTAACTTTGTGCAAATTTACTTGGTTGCCTGGAATTTTCTTTGTTGGTTGCTAGATGCTTCTTTTTTCAAAATATTTCATCCAATTTCACATATTTTTCATAGACTAGATGAAGGAAAAATAACCCTTTGGAAAAAAAGAAATGACAGCTAAAAATAAGTTCAAGATAATTTACTAAGCTTTAACATTTTCATGTTTTCCAGAAGATACCTGAAATTTAAGAAGGTGTTGGTTTGCCATTTTCGTGAAAATATCTGCCCCAATATGGCTAAAGTACATTTACAAAACCCAAAGATTTGCGTGCATGTCAGGACAGACTGAAAGCTCTGAGGACTGCCTGCTCTGATCACGCTCTGTCCCTCCGGCGCTTGTGGTGCTGGACATCTTGTGTGTGCTTACCCACCCAGCGACACACCAAGTGCCAGCTTCTTGTAACGCCTGGGTCTGACAAGATGGCACATGTGCCATCCCCATGGAGTAAATCAAACTTTTCTTGTAATTGCTGTCCCCAGCTGCTCTCAAGTATGTCTTCTGCACTTTCAGCACCACCCGTGACGGTAATCAAGGTGAGTGGATTTGAAGATGGCATGTCTAATTTGAATGTAGAATGGCCTGGAGCCAGACAAAGGACAAAGAAGGAATATTTTACAATACCACTGGTGACACTAGAACTGAAGGGTGGGCAGGAGGAAGAAACAGTGACAAGCTTGGCAAGCGTGTTTGGCAACTCTGAGCTGAGGTTACAGCAGTGGCAGGCAAGGAAGTGGAGCTTTTGGCATGTTAGAGGAGCTTGGGATGTGGTAAGCAGTGAGACCGTGGTTAATGACAAAAACTAGGTGCCAGTGACATGTAGTGGGAACACACACATTGAACATTAGAGTGAGAGTCAACTTTAACCTGGTAAGTAATGTGTAAAGAAAGTAAACAGATTAATGCAGACATGAGCTTTAGAGAAAGACTGTAACAAGGAGTTATTTAAAAAAAATAAATTGGGACAAGGAGCCAGAGTAGAAGGAATGCAGCTGACATTTTACAGGTGCCAAGAATGGCGAGTGGGGACAGGCAGCCTTCCTCTTCCTCTGTTCTTAGCAAATTCTGCAGCTCACCAGTATGGCAGCTATCCTGGTATCTCTCTGAGAAGCGGGCAAAGAAGTTCATCACTCTTTAGCCAGACAGTCTTAATGCTGCTCAATACTGTGGCTTTGAAGTAGGTTTTTTTTTCCTTTACTTTTTTTTAACGTTTTAAACTCCAGCTTGGAGTGCTTGGGTCTAATGTTTTTAATATCACATTCTGAAGAACAGAAAGTCAAAAAGCACTCCAAGAAAGAGGTGAATCTATCGAGTAGAAAACAGTGTTAGATATTTAATGTAGTAACTTTGGTGTTTAGCTAGTAGCAAAAGACAGTCAGTCAATGTGTAATAATTATTTTCCTGTTTGTGTTATCACAGCCTTGTACTCTCACAGTTGTAATTAATGTCACCATTGAGGTGGAATTGTGAGAAGGCTGTGCCAGACAATTAAAATTATAATATGACTTCAGGATCTGTTTGTGATTGTATTGATTTCTTTAATGGAAAGCTTCTCTGTGACCTTTTCAAAGCACATACTGTACTTTTTACACTTTTATAGATTAATCTTGTAAAACAGTATTTTAAATTGTCACACACTAGGCTTGTAGGATTTTATAAATTGCCTAAAAGATGACAAAAACTACTGTGATTTTGTGATAAAGAGCATTAGAGTGCTGCCATCAGATCAGGGAAAGTGCCTCTGAAAGTCTACTGGGAATCCCCATGGCAGGATGAAAATTGCAGTAGAGCAATTAGGAAAAGGAAAGTGTCTTTTATTAAGACACAGGTATTTGTTGTGGTGGAAAACTTGTTTTTAAAATGTAATATAGCTATAGCTATCAAAGAAAATTTAGAATGTGAACAATTTATAGTTCATAAATTGTAAAAGTGTGAGTAAAAAGATGTTTCTGAGATTTGGAAGAAAGCAAGCACTACAGCTGAGTCTGTTAAATCACAAAACATTCAGGAATAGACTCCATTCCTCAGATATTCAGGTGAGAGAAATTAACTAAAGTAAAATTCCAAACTGGAGTCCAACTCCTCTCAAACTTTACAAATATGAAGCTTCAGATAGAAACCAATGAGGGAAGTGTAATGGGATCTAAATTTTCTGGAGAGAGAAGAATACTTTGGGAAGGAATTATGTGAATGGATTTTAACTGTGACAAAAAAAGGCTATTAAATCTCATAAGGGCAGGAATTTAATGTTATGCAGACTTTACCGAATTGTAAGAGATTCCTTAGCTTTTAATGGGAAAACGTTAAATCATGCTGGGCAATTCTTGCTGGTCTCTTGGCCTTTACACACACTACTACGCATGCTCTTTAACTGTATGATTCTCAGTCAGATCCTGGATTCTCCCTGCGACCAAATCAAGGTTGCATCTTCTCTTCAGAGCTCTGTTAGCAGCTGTTTTCTGAAGCAGCTTTTGCTGGTACCTAAACACTGAGTCTCTCTTTCCCATCCCAGTGTCACGATCAGTCACCCCATCCTGGATGGTGTACAGGCAACATAAATCCAAAGGAAAATTCTTCTGACCGAGGCCTGTGCGTTTACATGGGTTTTATATTACTCATTCACTGGGATGTTTGCTAATTTGATTAACCTCTAAACTCTCTTAACCATCACACCCTGCTCAGTCTTTCCTTTTCATTTTTTCTCTGTATTGCCTTGTCTCCCTGATTATCTGTGATGCCGTGAAAAGCCGGAGTTGAAGACTCAATAGTCAGAGGGCTGTTAAGCAGGTATTCTTTAATGTGGCACCGGGCACACGGGGGTTCTCTCCTCCAAACCTGCGCAGCAGACACCCTGTCATTTCAGGTTAAATACAATCACAATATCATCAGCTTTCCTTACATGAAATACACTGATACTATATCAATTAGAGCGAGACCTTCCAGTTCACGACCTTCTTAGTTTCTCTCATACTTTGAGTGTTTCTTTTGTGCTGGAAGTGTTGTGCCTGCATGCAGGGGAATAAATGGATACCTTACTGGGCAGTATCTGCTGTGAGATTTGTTCACCCTAGTATTTCTGCTGCAGATGCATGTTGTGCACCTAGCTCCTGACAGATAGAGATGGGAGTACACTGGTCTTCTGTGTTCTTGCTGTAAGAACATATGGGCCTGTGTAAGTGCCCTGTGGAAGGTCACTTTAATTTGCTTTTTGTAAAATAGTGAGCGTGCTGCTGTGCATCATCAAAAGTGGTTTTATATCTTTGTCAATGTGTGTTTCACTTGCTGGTGTAGGAAGATGTGTGTGGACGTACAGAAATTTAGGGATTATTGGGATAGTGTTGGAGAGTTGTTCAGCATGGCAGGCAGAGAGTCTTATCCCTACCACCCCTGCATAAACTAATTGCTCTGTGGGTTTTGTCACAGAAGTGACTGCGGGGAGTGTGGATGATGATAAGACCAGAGCCTGTGAGCAAAGAGTAAAGCTGAATTAAGTTGATATGATAGGCACATGCAAATTTTGAAAAATTTTAGAAATATTGGTTCAATCCAATGTAAATAAATCCCTTTTAATTGAATATACTGCTGGGCTGCAGTCTTGCATTTTATTTAGCTTTAAGTCTGAATTTTTGCTGAGAAGTTCAAGATTTCCTGGTTAGTTCAATTTCCAACCAGGATAAATTGTCTGATTTATATACAACTGTGCTGAAATTCTGGAGTTTGAAACCTTCATTTCAGTGAATCTTAGTTTTGATGACTTTGCCCTATTAAAGGTAGTATTAGTGAGTCCTTTCAAAGACACCCTCAGATCCACCACTGAAGACTTTCTGCGCCTACTGCTTTCCACCTACTGATTGCTTCCAGCTGATTAAACACATAGGTAACACGCAGTGGCAACAGACAGTACTTCCACAGCCTTGCTTTGCATCCACACGGAAAGCCTGGGGAAAGCTAATGAGCTGCACATTATTCTCTAGCAGCTCTCCACCTGTTTGTACGCCCTCTTTATAGTTCTTTCTACATCAGTGGTCATTACTGATGGGCAGTTTACAGCAGGAGGAAAGTACTCCACAGCATCCTGAGTGGACAACTGGTGCATTTTCTGCGAGAGATGTGGTATGGGGTCTTTGGCTTGGTGACTCATCATTTGCAGAGGCACGCACTGACACTCAGCTCACCAGACCTACTTGAGGCTATCTGAAAGAATCTCTAGGTCCACACTACTGTTTTCTTGTATATGCAGCTCCTCACTGAAATTTTATGGTAACTTTGTGCGATAACTGAAGCACAAGTTGGCCAGTCACCAAACTTCTGAGCCACTCTGTCAGTGAAGTAGAACACCATTAAACTATCAGCTTCTGTTTTGAGTATTCCTATAAGAAAACAGATTTTCTCTCCAATGTTCACAGGTTTGACAGAGAGCAAAATATTTCCATTTCCCCCAGCAAACAGCTTGTCCTCATGTAATGACAGTTTTCCATCTGCAAGAACTGCCTTTTTGATACCACAAACCACCTGAGGTGAAAATGTAGCTGACTTGCTTTTCTGTAAACATGCCAAAAGTAAAATTATTTTGCCTGTAGCAAGAACTGTTTTCACACCAGTATATTCTCCAACTTTGCTAAAAGTTACATACTTTGGGTTTTATCAGAACGGAAGAATAGCTGTATTGTATCTCTTGGCAAATTAACCTATTTTATTGTGAATCAAGATAGCAGTTTAATTTGTGAGTTCAGGATTCATATTCACTGAAGAAAGCTGTGGTGTGTCAAATTATGCCTTGTCAGTACCTAAATTTGAGCTTCTAAATCACAATCTATGTGCCTGACTGAAAAGCAGACGCATTTCTGAAAATAAAAGGAACTGCAAATATGCATTTTCAGCTCCTTTTGAAGTCAAGGTTTTTTGTTTAGATTAATAAATATCGATTTAAGTGCCTAACCTTAGGCATTACTTTTGAAAATATTTTTACCTGAAGCATATATATTAATTACAAATGTTCCAATTAGAGGGAGAGAGAGATTTCCAGAGGAGGGAAAGGTGACACGGAAGGGAAAAAAACAAATTGTGCATTGTAACATTTTAGCCAGTGTCACCTTCTGACAAACTCTGAGGCCAATCTCAAGTATAATTATTTATTTTAAAATAATACAGTTTCGTAATGTAGTTAAAATTTACTTTTAACAGTGACTTATTTTTTTCTATGCAGTGTGATTGTCCTTATATTGGAAGATGTTTAATGAAAAACATTAATTGCCCTGACCTTGCCAGCATCCCAAAGCACTGGACAAGCTGTATCATGTCTTTAATCTAGTGCAGTAGAATTCTGAGTCCCAAAAATGTTATTCATTGTGTGTCTGTGCTAACTTTGGATAGCAAGGGGACTCACAGACTGGAGTACAAGCCACTGAAACCTGCAGGCTCCTTGCTACTATGTGACCTAAACCGATGTCACTGCTAGAGGGTTTTTCTTCCCAACAACTTGCAGTTCTTGGAATACGTTGATGTTAGGCATAGCTTTTTTCTTACTGTGCATCCTGTTTGTGTAAAAATCCTTTTGCCATGATTCCTTTATGTCAAACAATTATGCCTTTTTCTCCTGTTACCCATGACAGCATCTCTAATGCTTCTGCTTATTTAGTTACGGACAGTGGGATTGAGCGTGCCATCAGCAAGTTTGCTGACGACACCAAACCAAGTGGTGTGGTCAACACACTGGAGGGAAGGGAGGCCATACAGAAGGACATGGACAGGCTTTAAAGGTGGGCCTGTGCAAACCTCATGAAGTTCAGCAAGGCCAAGTACAAGGTCCCGCACATGGGTCGGGGCAATCCCAAGAACAAATAGAGGCTGGGCGGAGAATGGATTGAGGGCAGCCCTGAGGAGACGCACTTGAGGGTGCTAGTTGATGAGAAGCTCAACATGACGCAGCCTTGTGCGCTTGCAGTCCAGAAGGCCAACCATATCCTGGGCTGCATCAAAAGCAGTGTGCCCAGCAAGTTGAGGGAGGCCATTCTGCCCCTCTACTTTTGAGAGACCCCACCTGGAGTACTGCGTCCAGCTCTGGGACCCCCAATATAAGGACATGGATCTGTTGAAGCAGGTCCAGAGAAGGTCCACAAAGATGATCAGAGGGCTGGAGCACCTCTCCTGTGAGGAAAGGCTGAGAGAGTTGGGGGTGTTCAGCCTACAGAAGAGAAGGCTCTGGGCAGACCTTCTAGCAGCTTTTCAGTACCTGAAGGGGGTCTACAAGAGAGCTGGAGAGGGACTTTTTACAAGGGCAGGTAGGGATAGGACAAGGGGTAATGGCTTTAAACTGAAAGGGGGTAGGTTTAGATTGGCTATAAGGAAGAAATTCTTTAATATGAAGGTGGTGAGGCACTGGAACAGGTTGCCCAGAGAAGCTATGTTCAAGGCCAGGTTGGACAGGGCTTTGAGCAATGTGGTCTAGTGGAAGGTGTCCCTGACCATGGCAGGGGTGTTGGAACTAGATGATCTTGAAGGTCCCTTCCAACCCAAACCACTCCATGATTCTATGTTACTCCCCCTCGGAAGGCAAAGAGCAATGGCTTTATCCTTTCTGCTGCTGCAGTCCTGTCTGTGCACTTCTTAAGCACACTGAATCCAATTGTGTTTATGATGGGAAGGTGAAAAGCGCATTCTCTAGTCCTGCCTTTTTGGGTAGTCCCCAACCTCTTTCACGATCACAGAGGCATTGACAGGAGGAATGGACTTCAAAGAATATTTTACCTAGTTCTTTACTGCTGGAAGGATGGAGATTTCTTTAATGAAGTTTTATCCAGTGTGAAATATAAAGTGAAAAAAAGATGAATATGAGATACCAAAGTATTCATCACAGTTTCTTCCTAGGAGAAATATGTTTGTCCAAGTGAAATCGATATCAGTCCAGTGTTTCTGTTTATTTTTGCAGAGATGAGAAAAATTTCAACATAAAATAATAAGCTTTGGCTGCCTGTTTTGCTGGTTCTATCTGCATTTCATCAAGTAATGGAGTATCAGCTATAGCACATTAGAAAAGCCAATCTATATTCTGACCAGCTGTGGACTCAGTAATTTGATAGCTCTTAAAGTCAACATTATTTTAAAATATTTTTAATCACAATGTGAAAAACAGCATGGATTATTACTCCACTAGCAAATTAATGTAAGAATGTATAAAAATGGGAGACAGATAAAAAAGAAAAACGCTGTTGGAAGAAACTGTCTTTAACAATATGCAATAAAGCTTAATACTTTGACAGCCTAAAAATTGACAGTTGAATCATCTTAAAATAATACAGTAAGAGCTGTCCAAATATAGTCCATCAAAAACTATTTGATACCAAGGGTCCCAGAAAAAGCATTGCAATAACCCAAGTTATAATAGGCATTTACAATTTCAAGATAAATCAGTGCAGTAGTGTTTACATGATAAACAAGTAGACCAATGTGAAATCATGTCTTTACTTGTCTTGAACCAACTAAAATATTCCTAAAATTAAAACATTTAGAAGAGAATACTGTTTCAGAAGAAATTAATTTAGAGATATATTCCACATATTGATGTGTATGATGTATGTAAATCATATTGAAAGTATTTTGAGTGCCATGTTGGATACCAGCAAAGAGACATTACATGTTCTGTGTGAAAGAATTTTTAGGTTGCAGCTCCAGATTGAGGCTGTGAATTTTTTTATTCTGACAGTAAATCATTTCAATAGAGATGGAATCCAAAATGTTTCAAGCCAAACCTTTAGAGAAATGTATAGGCACTGTCATCACATCCTTAAAGATTCCAGAAAAAGCAAGAAAATTAAAAAATTGAAAGGTTCATCATGAAAAGAAGGACAATCTCAATCTACAACTTCTGCTGGAAATAAAATCACTAAGGTACTACTAACAAATTACAAAGTTCACAAGGTTTCTTCGTTGGAGCTGTAAGTCTAAATGACAGAAAAATAATGAAGCATTTGCCTTGGTAGCCAATAATACACAGGGGAAGTTAGATAAAATATATTTAGTATGAGGATCCTTAAAAATTCAGCTGTTCTAAACCAAATAAATTAATGCAGTTCATATCTCAGTACACGGCACTTACATCACTTGTAGCAGTTGCTTCTCTGCTTGCTCAGTGTTACCTTATTAAGGCTACACTTGTTCCAGAATCAGAATTCAGAGGAATACCTGTGTAGCTATCTGAGTCAGGGTGTGTGTGTATTTTCATAATAGCCCATGAAGACAACACAATGAACTTCTGCTGTTTAAAATGAAATTTTGGTCTGTAGTGAGGGTGATATCAAAGTGGCACCTGTTTACCATCAGGAAGTTTTACTCTGTCAAGTTGTAATACTTGGTAGCAACAGAAATTTAATGCACTTATTAGAGTTCCTTTCCAATCAGTTCTAAATAATTAAAGATCTTCACAAAATGTTATAACCTGTAGTTCTAAATATGTGTAGCCGATCTATTGAGTACATTTCCAGTGACACTCAGCCATTTCTGGAAGTGCCTTGCAGAGATATTCTAATTTGTAAATCCCTTTTAAAGTGTCAGCACTGCAGTTGTATAGTGAAACGCCACTTGCTCAGTCCATTTTCATTTCAGGCAAAATGACAAAATCATCCCTTAGCTCCCTCCCTCTGGAAGCAGAAAAAAAAATAGTTTAAATATTCATAAATGTACACCCTTCTGGGGGACAATCCCCAGCCTCTAGGGAGAGCTCTGGCCGAAGTTACTGTTTGGAACCATGGAGCATGTTCACAGACTCACAGCATCTTTTGAAACTCTAAATCCTGTTGCTTTCTCCCTTGCTCTTCTCTATCCATATATGCTGTTGCAAATCCTTAATTTCTTCAGCCACAGATACATCAATATAGACTTTGTAACTCTGAGGTTTACTTGCACAGAATATCTGAAAATTACACAGCATTTTCACTTTCTATCAAGGATCCGAATTGCTGTTCTTCTGTCATTAACAACTTTCATATTTCTGTCCCTTTTTAACTACAAGTGATAGATTAGAAATATGAGAACTATGTTCTATTAAATCTAAACCCAGACTTTACTGCAGGCAGCCTATGCTCCGCTCTCCAGGCTCCACAGATACAATTGTATTATGCCTAGGAAAAATCAATTTGATCTTCATAATCTTCTGTTCAGTAGGGGTATCCTGTCAGCGTCAATGACCTGAGAATTGAAGTGTGTTATGGGGAACTAATTTTCTTACAGTTATTTTAAATAAATCAGTGCCATGTTAGCTCTAGGGGATCTTTTTTGTTTATTAACACATGTTCATTTGTATCACGCGACCTCACTTTTACGGAATATACCACAAAACCAAAGAAATTTTTAGTATTGTCTCTCTGGGATTTTTCAGTCCAAAAATGTTATTAATATTTCTGGCTTATTCTTTCTTTATGCACACATGCACACCCCGCAACATCTTAAAAGCTTTACTGTAGCTAAATAAAAACAAAACTGGAACTGTATGCTTACTCCCAAACTGTTGGAAAAAAAACCTAGAAAATTGATGTTAGAAATACCCTCTTCATGTTTTGCAGATCTCACCCTGCATTATAGCTCTAGAAGCTGCAGTGTACACTTTCATTTGCAGCAGAAGGATTTTAGCATCCATGTAAACCATTGCTGTCATTACCAACCATAGCACTAGAAGGTTACGTATGCTTGAAAGGATCCTTTCCCAGATAGCATGGTTTTGTGCTTACTTTTCCTAGTACCTCAAGACCAGGTTTCTTTCATTCAGTTCTTTATTTTCTCAGAACTTTTTATTCAGATATATTACATCATTACAGAGTTTTTGGACTTTGCGTTTGTAAAGCTGTCCTGGATATGTTCTCCTGGGAATCAGTCCATTTTTCCCCTGTAACTAACAATCACATTAATCTCTTGTGTCTTGGAGTTCCATGTTTATTTTTTTCAACTTTTTCTCAATGTCCACATCTGATATTCCATCTCTTCAAAAGCTTGCATTTTCTGGTGACAGATACTCTTTCTGCCAAGACAACCTGACGCCATGGTTCTGGTGCTTATGAGTCCCTTCTGGTAACCTTCCCTTTGCAGTTTCTTCATTCCAGTTTTTCTTAGCTTGCTTTGTCTTGCCATTACTCTTCTGTCTGTATCTGCATTACTACAGAGGTAATTGCTTTTATCCCTTCTTTTTGCCTCATCTTCTCTCCTCTTTCACTTCATATCCTCATACTCTGTTGTAACAAACTTATTCCTCAGTTCACCTCTTCTGCATAAGCTTCTCTCTTTCTCTATTTTTTCCTTGTGTGCACGTGCATATTCTGGCACAGATAGTGTGCTTTTTCTCGACTCATTCATGTTCTTTATTTGAGGGTGATGAATCCAGAACCTAAATAAATTCAGAATAAATCCCGAGTCAATATTTCTTGCAGTGATTCATGGTCTGGTAGAAGATATCATGAGAAAAGAAAGCATAGTGAAGTCAGAGATGAAGCCTGCTGCTTTCACATTCATTTGCTAGAACCAAGTTTGCTGGCTGGGCTCAGTGAGGCAAGCTTTTACTGACTTCCACTAGTCAGGACATCATTTAGTTTGAATAAACTCAGGAGAATCTGACTTTCATCTGGAAGGAAAAGTTGTGGTCTCTCGTTCATGCCATTACTAGCTGTTCGTGCTAGTTTACATTTCTTGTTGTAACTATTGCATTCAGCTAACAGTTAGCTTCTAGGCATGATGTGCTGCCTTACTGACCAATAATAAGATAGGGATGGTTGTATTGCTAATCACTGAAGGAAATTATTGCAATCAAAGTAATAGATTAGAGTTAATGAGTGTATCTATCTGCTTGGAAGAGTGTTGGGTTCTGCTCTCTTATTTGTTTTCTGTGATAGAATTAATGTGGACAGATGTTCATTTTGGCAATACTAATAAGTTCACTATCATATAATCAGTCTCACAAATTGTGTTTTTAAAAGTTTAATCTTAAAGAGCTGCAAATAGAAGACAATTAGCTACGTAGGGCTACAGCAATGACTGCTTAGTGGTAACTGATTGATTGAAAAAGTGGTAGGGGTTTTCAGAAGCAGTTTCAAAATGTTTAAGTGGTTATTAGTGTAAAAGCCTACCAGTGGCCTAAGAGGTGTATTAAAGGTTATCAAATGGCTTTTACTGTCTCATTCACATGTCGATTACAGCTGGGGTTTTTTGCAGATACTAGAGAAATATTTCAGTCTTGCTGCTTTTCCTGTAATTAGCACATTGGTGTGGGAAGATGTCATTGGGATATAGTGATGTTTCCTGATGTGCAGGAGGTAATGTTTCTGAGTGTAATCAGCACCTTTTTAAAATGGATTTTGCAGCCATGAGGTGACAAGATATCACCGTAAAGCACTTCAGTAATTTCATGTAGTTTATTTCATGTAGTTTTCACATATTACAGCATTATCCATTAACTGGATAGTCATTACAAGGGTTTAAAACAAAAGAAAACTCTGTACGTATTCAACAAAGTATGTAATTTTTGTACTTAGCATTGAAGAGTGCATAAAGATTTTCCTACATGCAAGTCAGCTTAATATCCCAATAAGTAAATTAATTTTATCTTAGTGAGTACACATAATTTCTGTATTGGACAAATTGCAAATACATAGGGCCATCTTCTCAATTGGTAAAAAATGTATAATTTGCAGGAAATTTACATCCGTGAATTAATATGTCCTAGCTGACTATCTGCCTGTTCTCCCAGAAATATCCATATTCAGATAGAAATACTTTCATTGATATCAATTTGTATACATAAGAGGAGCCTGTAAAGAATGGATTAAACATCTGCAAAAAGGCTGCCTAAATTTTTCAGGGCTAGGTGCAAGAATAATAATAGGGAATGTAAGTTCTCAGGGACCCTAAATATGAGGATCTATTTTCTTCCTAATAAAACTGAAACTCCAGAAGAGGCAATTGGAGAAACCTAATTATTCAGCTAGGATCTAATAAGGAAGAGCCTTCAAAGAAGGACTGCCACCAGCGATGGAGTGGGATGTTGTAACCATAAGTCTTTGGACATTCCACAAAAAGACCCAAACTGTCTCTGACTTATGAGGCCTCTTCACCTTAATCTGTAGGCAGACACTCAACCCTTGTATAGTAGTGTACCTATCACTGTAATACTCAGACATCTCCCAAGCAATTTCTATTGTATACATGGGTAAATTAATTTATCCAATATCCAGAACTGCACCAGAAACCTAGAGCATGCTGGAGCACTCAGTTCTTGCTAAAAGAAAAAAAAAAGAAAAGATGACAAAAAGAAGAAAAGGTTGAGGGAAGACATACGCAGTCTGAGACCCGTACCATCATGTCACAAATTATCATCCCACTTGCACAAACAGGAACATGTCTGCAGGATTCAAAAACATATGGTGAGCTGCTGAGAAGGACAAAGAAGATGCTTTACAACTCCCTTATTACAAGAAACTGAACAAGAGGTGAATGAATAAAAGCCCCAAGACAGAAAACCGTGCCACTAACTGGAACAGCAGCTGTCTCACGCAAGAGAAAAAATGAGGTGTAAGGAGCAATGGTGATGGCACTGTGAGCTGGAGATGTCCCCAGTCCAAAAATTAATGAGAACCAGGGAGTGTGGTCTTGAAGTAGAGCCAAAGCACTGTACCAAAGGAATTTAGTGGAAACAGAAGTAGCAGCTGTCATCAGGCAGTAAGGAGAGCTTGATTTGCAGGCTAATGAAAAGTTCAGAGAACATGTTAATTTGACTAAAAAACTTTAAAAATGCTGACTGAATAGGAACAGACCCTGTAGTTTCAAAGGACATTCAGGTGTATTGCGGGGATGGAAGTCTTGAATTCTGGACAGAGACAGCTTGCATGGAGTTTAAGCTTCAGCTTGTGAGTGAAGCATCCATGTGTAGCAGGGTGTCCCTTTGAGGGCCAGTCCACTGTATGTGCTGACTGCTGGATCGAAGACAAAAAATATGTCTAGGTGCTAGATAACCTCATCAGGGTGCTAAATAATCTCATCTAGGCTGCCTTTTCCATGAAAGGTTGGACCAGATGATATTTTGACAACCTTCCAACCTGGGCTGTTCTATGATTCTAAGCTGTGTAATTGACGTCTGTGTAGGTGGGAAGAGGATGAAGATGGGATAGTCTCCAGTAATAAGCAGCATGCCTCAGTACGAGCTGCCTGCAAATGGGAGCACCTACCAGAGCAGACAAGCCCAAGGGATCATTGGGGACTGCAGCAGCAAGAGCGAATATGGCTGTGAGGCCTTGCCAACAGAGAAATATGGGAAGCTTTAGGAGAGCTGCCAAAGAAGAAGCAGTAGATGACTAAGAAAAAATGACTTCATGAACCACATACAGAGTCAAAACTCATAGGTGTGACGAGACATCCTCATTCCCTTACTAAACCCCAAGAATGATGGCCAAAGAAAGAGATTGGTTGGTGCTACTCTGAGAGGGGAGATGCTGTTAACAAGCCATTTCCCGAGATGGTTTCAGTAACTAAATTAGCAGATGGGACCTAGAAGGCAGCTGCCAGCCGTTCCATATGTATGCCAGTATATATATTAATTTCCATATGATCCAAAGGTATGTTTTCTGTCTATTTAACACCTCTATACCTTTTATGAACAGCAATACATTAATGGACCTGGTTTTTTTTTAGGCTAACAAGCCCCAGAACCATAAATTGAGTCATACTTAGTATCAGTTTAGAAGCAGAAGAATTGAGGTTTTTTGTATGTCCTACATCTTACAGAAATTTCTCCTGAATTTTGGCAGTTCACAAAAACAAGCAGACTTTTTGGCTTTTTAACATGCATCCACGTACATGCCCTGAGAAGGAACTGAGGCAACAGAGAAGATAGCTGTGCTGCAATTCACACTGTGCCTTCAGTGTGCTTTCACCCTACTCTCACCGCAGGACTGAGAGAGACCACAGGAATATTCAGAGTATGATCCCCAATGCTAGGAGATCATATGCATTTTCTTCGTTATTTTGAGTGAAATTTTTGTCTAGAATGGTTGGAGTGATACATTTATGACCATAACAGTTGATATTTCATGGTGATCATATTTGCGTGATGGCAAGTTCTACTAAATACAGATTTCCTGTAAAAAGGTTCAGCCTTGACTCTAGTCTGTTAAAAGAGAAAAAAGCATGTTACAGGAACAGATGGTTTAGCTTTTTTTTTTCTTCCCCCTCTTGTTGCTTGAGTGGAAGGTTCAGAAACTTTCATTTTTTGATGAACTGCACTTTTTGGTGGGAGTGTTAGGTAAGCTTGTGCTCTGTGCTTGGTTTTTAATACATGACATGTTATTGAAAAAATGGAGCTATTGGGTAAAATATCAAGTCCCTCAGGGGCTTGTCTTTTTATCTCATCTTTTTACTCTTTAAACAAAAAGAGTAAGGAACAACTAACTATGATTGTTTTGCTAAATTTTTTAACTGTTTCTCTCAAGTGTACTTAGTATGATTTAATATGAATATCAACATCTTGGCCTATTTTTACGGTAGGTTGAATTATTGCTAGCTACTTACATTTTCTGGAAAGTATGATGTCACATTGTGGATTAAATCCATAATTGGTGCTGTTTATAGGAATTGCAAGAATCTACATAAAGTACTGAAAATGCATATTATCAGGAGAAATAGCAGTGTCTTCTAACAAAAAAGAAATTGTGCTTTTAAGAAATAAATATGAAACACCTGAAATCAATCTCTGTGTGAAACACTGGGTGTGTGCTTCCCTGCAGGAGTCAACTTCAGACAAAGAGCAGGGGTAATGGGACCTCAACTTGGCTGAAGTATGCAGTGAGCACAGGTACATTCCTGGATTAGCAGATCTGTATGCAAATTTGGATACTGCCGCTGAACTGCAGCTGACATTAAGCTGTGTTCCTGGGCTATTTAACCTGCTTACTGATTAGACTCAGCATACAGTTCGAATTGCAGTGTGCTCCAGTTTAGGAATGGTTTTAAAGCATGTTTTAAATCAGTCCTTGTTTAGAAGGTTTAAATCCCGTTCATTTCAGTAAGAATGCAGTGTGTGTGTTAGTATTCTTAAAGCCTACAGTTGTAATTATTGAAAATGGTTACTGAAGGAGATTGCATTCCTTATGTTAACATTATCTTCTGATAAAACATAATTATAGTCAAGAATTATTAGGAGAAATTATTACACTTCAGTACTAAAAGGGAAAGTTGTAGTAATGAGGGGGTGTATCAGCTGAAATTACATGAGAAGAAGAAGTGGAAGCAACAAAGTATTTTCATTTTGAAATGGAATTATTCATAACAAAGTGTGTTTCTCTTAAACTTGTTAGATACTTGCTTTTGGGGGAAGAGTATATTTTTTTAAATGGTTTTATAGAAACAGGTAAAGCAATTAAATTTTTCTCCCAAGGTCAGCTAGATAATGTTTTAGGAAAACTTGATTTCTGTCTAGTTTTCAAATTTTTCTGTTGAAATGAAACTGGTTCAGAATAAAGTATTATTCCAAGCTAAGAAGCAGAAGTAGTTTGTGGTTTTTTTAATTAGTATTAATAATTATAAAAATATTAGTAAAATGAAGTAGATAATATGTGATAATTTGAAAAATACAGTATTCTGTAGTAACTTGGTTGTCTGGAAAGGCATTTGGTTCTAAGAAGTTTTCCGTGGGAGAGGGACAGGAGGACTATCCTGTCATTAACTAAGAAGTAAGGTGCATTTAAACACACAAGGAATGGTATTATTTCTCATGTCTAGATATTAATTCTAATTGAAAATATGTATATTTAAAAAAACGTATTCATTGGAAAGATTTTTTTCTCCTATACTCATGCATTCAGGTTTATTCTTTATTGCTTTTAGTGAGTGCTGTTCCATTAAAGATATTCTAGGCTCATTATAATCCAGTTAGAAAATTTTGATTTGATTTTGTAGCTCAAATATTCGCATACATAGTATGACAGAAAAGCTTTGTTCTTCTAGCCTAACTGCATGTATTCAATGACAGCAAAGCAGTCCTCAGAATGGATGGTGTTATATTGCTATTTCAGTGAAAGAGGTACCTCACTGCAAACTGGGTATAATGTGGTACCTCACTGCAAACTGGGTATAATGTGGTATTTTTAAATGAGGTTTCAGTTAAATGGTTCTTAATTATATGCTTTGACCACTGTGTGTAAATATCATGTACACACATGCAGTAGAGGTCCAGAATAGAACTAGGCTTTAATTTTTTCCCACAGTCTTCAGCTTTATTTGCTAATGGCCTGTTTAAAGGATGTCCCGTAACTATACATACAAAGAGAGGGGAAACTGTATTTTTAATGGACAAAGAAAGAAACAGTAGGAATATTTTTCACAGTCCATCTGTCTTTTGCACACATCCTGCTATTCATGAAAAGTGGTACTCCATATTTGACAAAAAAAATCCCTTCTCACATTACTTCCCATGCCTTTTAAGGCTTCTGCCCGCCACCACTGAAGGAACATTCAGCAAGCTTTCATGACAGGTAGTAAGCTAGAATTAGGGTTTCACTGAAATTTGTGTGTGTGCTTGACTTGGGTCCCTCTGTATTTACATATTCTGGTGAAGAGTTTCCTCCCATTTCCCCCAGTTAAAGTACAATTCTGAATCAAAGCTTTTCTGCTGTAAACAAGGTGGACTAGTCCATTATAGACTAAAAATTTCAAAATGGAAAAAAAAATGTTAATTAGCATTTTTGAACCCTTGACTGGTTGTCTTGAAGTTTTACAGGAAATACATCCTTATTCTTCAAAGGGAAGCTAGGGCTTTACAAACACAAAAGCAGTTTAAAGGTAATGCAGGGAGAAAAATCGGAAATTGAAATGTCAGTTGCATTTAGCAATCTCTCTATAAGAAGTCTATTCTCTGATTAAATTCTGAGCGGTCAAAGCTTTGTGTGTTCAACGTGCTTTTAGGCCAGATTTATGACACTGAAAAAAAGGACCTGCTTAAGAGTCAAACCTAGCATAATTTTGTGAGCTGTATTTTAATTAGCGTTTCTTCCTTGAAAGCCCTCAGACAGTGCTAAGTGCTTAAATATTCTCAAGCCACTCTGTATCTGTAAAACTGAGGCACTAAAAAGAAAAACGAGGAACCTTTAATGGTCTTTAAAACATTACCTAAATCACCAGGCTCTTAACTGAGTGTAAAATATACTTCAGATGCTTGAAGTCTGATGCTGTTATTTCAGTAACAAAAGTGAGTGGCAATAACTATTTCAGGAAGGCTCTGGAGCACTGAGCCATCTGCAGTCACTTTGCTGATGTATAGGGTTGACTGACCTGCAGTGAAGTTACGAAGTTCTCATTTTCTCTTGATTGCTCAGTATTTACAACCTTGTTTTGGTTTTCCCAGTGATCCTTAATGGTTGGTCAAAGCGCAAGAAATGTGGATCATGATGTTAAACAGGCTACACCTGAGTAAAGGCCTCTTTCATGAATGCCAGGTAATGTGTTGTTCTTTGGTCACTTGATCCCAAGTCTTTGGGACTTCATTGGAGTCAACAGTTGATATTGCAGCATTGGGAGTTTTTTAACATCAGTGACAGAACATCATAAAAAAAACCTAACAAGACTTAGAGTTCAGTAAAATCAGTACGATTTTTTTCTTCCATTTGTGACAGGAAAAATGACTAGATTACATTCTTTTTTTTTAGCATTGATACTATTGAGTTATGTTTTTACTTTTGCTTAGCTTTTCTTGTATATGCACTACAGTTAAATTTTTGTATTTCTAGCTGTGTGAAGAAAAAACAGAACAGGCTTACTAATGGTGCTTTTTTCCCACCTCTTCTGTAAAAACATTATTTTTGCATGTATACATCTTTGCTATTTCCACACTGCTGTACTTTTAAATAAGTTATGATCACCAAAAGAATATTTCCATTGCTAATAAGATTAGAAATACCTTTGCTGTCAGATATAAATTATTCATTGCTTTTCATGTCATCTGCTCTTGAGCAGAGAAACTTGTGTCTTTTTAATTCTTATAATAGCTAACAAAACTCCTTACGTGTGAATTCTTTTTCTTCAAAATGTTTTCATCCACTGATGTTTTACATTTTCTAATTTTTGAACTCTGATTATTTTTTAAGTTTGGGGTGTTGGATTTAGCAGGTTTTTTGTGGTTGTGTTTTCTTTTTAAAGTAGATTAACTCAGTATATCCTATTATATGTGATACTCCATAGCATCTGATTTGCTACAGTAAATCTGTGTAGTAAAGACTACCTTTCTACTGTATGCTTCTGCTCCCTAATGCAACGAGGCCCTGAGACATCCAGAGCTCACAGACATGTTGGCAATAAAGCATAGTAATATTAATAATAACTTATAAGTGGATCAAATTAAAATTGACATAAAATCAGTAGTCTTAAATAACAATGTCTATTGCTCTAAAATGCTACTCAAATATTTTCTAAACACCCATTTACTGCATTTACTAAGCATATGAGAACAGAAATCCATTAATCCACTGAAAACCAGGGATGGACTTGACAAAGGCAAATAGCAAAGGATAGGTTGCACCAGCCCCATAATTAAATTACACTGCTTCTGCAGATGGGAAGAAGTGTGTAATCAGTAATGTACTAAGCATGTAATGTAACATGGTATTTAAAAAGTCACAAAGATAGAAAAAAAGTCACAAGGCCAGGATGGACAGGGCTTTGAGCCACCTAGTCTAGTGGAAGGTGTCCCTGCCCATGGCAGGGGGGTTGGAACCAGATGATCTATAAGCTTCCTTCCAACCAAAACCAGTCTATGATTCTATGATAGGGTGTCTATTTTCAGTGTCAGATGTTTGCCACAGTTCCTTGTCCTTTTTTTTTTTTACTTCTCTCATTCCCCGTAAAATACCTTTCCCTTTTTTCTCCTTTTTCACAGAGCTGATTCTCAGCATTTTTGTGATTATGTACTTTCTGATTTTCTTAGTGGGAACTTCCACATTCTTTGAAATTTTTCTCAGACTTGCAAGACTTGAGTTGTATTTAGTTCAATTTTATTTCCTTTGTGTTTCAAATACCTCTGAATGCTGTAAAGTACCTGGGTATCAGTTTCTCAGTAGTTTCTGTTTTACGGTCATCAGACTGTTTTGCTAGACCATTGGGATATTGCGGTTCTTTATGAATAGACACCACCTATTCTCCAAATTAATGGCCACCTACGTAAGTGCAGCTACTGGACAAATATTTGTTGGGAAGGTTTATATTTTGGCTTTTCATTGTTTAAAAAAAAAAAGAAAAAGCTATTGACTGCACAGACAAGGACTAATCTTAAATATCTTAGTTTCGATAAACTAATATCTTCTAAGGTCTGATTTCAAAGTCTTTACTTTTGGTGATGCTAAAACCAAAATGGAGCAGAGACTTACTAGTTTGATCCAAATATCACAGCGTAGAGCATAAATACATTGTATAGCATTCTCCTGTGAATCAGGGTAGAACAAATCTTTTGTGGGTTATAATCTAATTCCAAGAGTTTATTCCTATAATATGACTAGTAGGCTGAATTATGCTTGCTTATGTTTTATTTCAGTTTCAACTTTGTAGAATAATAGAATTTCTCACTGGTGCTGCCTGTGTATAAATCTTTAGAACCCAAAAGTTGTAATGGATACAGCTAGTGTTCTTTATTCATATTCATTTTGCAAACAACAGGATGGTATCAGACAGCATGTACTAAACTGGTACAGAGGAGGGGATTAAGTGATTAGTTGGCTTTGGAAAATTGGACATGTATGGTTTAAAGGATCACTAGTATTTAGAGGAATGTGTTTTGACTGCAGAATACTTTGCTTCCAACTCTTTCTGCTGAGCCTCCCGTAAAATTCAAATATAGGAGCTATAAAGTGTATTGCAATAAAAGCACTTCATACTTTCCCTTTTCTGCACAGTGGACATGGATCACATTGACCGGACAGTTGATTGCAGTGAATAAAAGCTGATCTGAAAAGCCCAAGCAAATAATTCAAAACAGTTATTCACACTGTCTAGCAGTTCCATACTCCATTTCAGTAATATGTCCTATATGCAGCTGCTAATTAATATTCTGAAAATCAAAAGAGATAAGCTGGCAGCATGCAGACACCCAGAAAGTCCTTTAAATCAGTTTATTAGAATCTTCACAGAAATGAATGTAAAACTTTTTTGGTGCGAAGTATAGCTAAAATAACATCCTGTTGAAGTGAACATTGGTCAAATCAACCTCTGTTGCAGCCATTTGATCACTGGTATTAGAACTGATAGCCATAAAAAAGGCTCTTGGAACACATTGGGCTTTGCTGACTTGCATTTTTTTTCTCTTTCCTCCCAGTTACCTTTCACTACTTTGTACACTGCTTGTCAAGTGTCTCCTTTTGTGGGACTTAAATGACTGTTACAGCTGTGCATATACTCACCAGATCTTCCCAAAATACTCGTTGCAAGTGAATCTCCAAAGGTAGCCCTTTTCCCTGCAAGCCAATTGTTTGTAAACAGATTCTAAATGCTACAAAGTATCAGCTGTTGACATACATTTGCCAGATAGTTTAGACAACCAAAACTGAGGTTGAAGTACACTGTATAATACGAATGTTACACCTCGTTTCTGAGAAGTCATTTAAGTCATGCAGGATATTGAAAAGGCTGTGCTGTGACTTACCCAATTCTTTTACATGCTACAAACAGAAACTCTTTTCTGCATTTATTCATAACTGATTAGTAAGACTGGCAAACATGGCTGAACAAAACACTTTCTTAGTGTTTGCCTTATTGCTTTACACACAAATACAGAAAACCAATGTTATTTAGACTGCAAATCAAATACTCAAAAGCTAGAAACTTCCATAATTACAATAACATATAATTTAGCCCCTTCTCCATTTGCAGTCTGATGCTAACACTCAACCTCATAATCATGCATTATTTTTGCACAAGGCACATGCCTCGTTCATCTCTGAGGGAGATCAGTGCACTTTCCTCCTCTCCAGCAGATGGCGTGCTGCTGTCTGCCGTGCACTATTCAAATTCTGCTCTGAAGGCAGAGGATTGCTTTCCTCATAGACTTCTATAGTACCCGCAATGACATTTTCCAAATTCTTCTTTTGTTACAACTTTTTGAAAATGCCTCTTTACGCTGAATGGCTGTTAGCCATGTTTTATGACAGAAAATGTTGCAGGGATTTAATGATACTTAGTCCCCAATAAGTGTGTAATCTTACATTGACTATGCCATTATAATGCATGACAGAGATTTTAAAGGCAGCCTTATTCTTAACAGTTCCTGCTGATTTAGAGTTTTATGTGGTAACTTTTTGAACATATTTGATGGGTTTCTTAGAACTTTTTCAAGAACAAAGTGAAAAAATAATACCACACCAGGGTTAAACTTTCTGATCCTCAGGGTCCTGGCACTGCACACTGAGAACCTTTGAGTCTCCCTTACAGGCCTATGCTATCTGCATGGCTGAGGTGTTGCTGTTAGGGATTACTCTGTACCTACAGGAATTCCAAGAGGACTGAGGGCACTTTACTCTTAGGTTTCACAGAAAATTGCTGGCACAGAGGGTGGAAGTTGGGTTAAATTACAAGCTGTGAAGGAATTTGTCCAATTAATAGAGAATGCTCTGCCCGTGTCATTCAAGCTTCAGGTTCCTTCTGCACCATCTTTCCATCCTGCCTCACAATGAATCCTTTTTGGCAGCCTCCTCATACTAGTCCCTTTTTCCTCATGAGGAGTATGCAAGCCAGCCCCACTAAGGGTTTTTAGTAACACTTCTACTCTTCCTGCCTTTTAAACTGTAGCCTTCAGATAGTCTTCTGAGGTTTTTTGCCCACTCTGTGTATTTGCTCTTTGTTCTGTCCTAACAGAGATATGTTGACACTGTCATATTCAAGGAGATGGAAAAGAGATGGCTGTGACAGAAGGGACAAGCTTCTTTCGAGTCTTTGTTCAACAAGGTAAGAATAAGAACGCATTTCATATAAAGTCAGCATTATTTTGTCTTTGGGATGTGGGGGTGAAGGCAACCATTATTTTCCTCAGCTATGTTATAAATGCCTGAGTAACTTTGCCTGAGTTTTTAAAATCAGTCTGGGACAGATTTATGACTTAGGAAGACTTTTGCAAAATCTCTACATTTTTGAGAAATGTTGAGTAGTTGTGAATGGATGCTAAATAATATAACAATTAAAGAATATTAGCATTAGAGAATACAGTTACTTGCCCTTGCTTACAATGCTTTCGTAGGAGCTAGAGTTCAGTTTGACTGAATACTCTTATTTGCATATTCATCACCTTTTATATGTCATTTAATGTGTTTAGTATTTATTATTCTAAAATTAACACTCATTATACAATTTTCTTAAACTTGTTTCTATGATGTTATGGAATGTCTTGTGATGTGCAGTTCTGTGGATAGCCCCTGCCTATATTAAATGTACTACACTACTGCAGTTCTCAGGTATATCTTCATTTCCAATGTGTGACAATGTCATGGTCTGTCACGTGCTGGGAGGTTTAGATGGTGTATCAAGGCACGTGATGGGAAAGAGCCATGGCACTATGCCAAAGCTCTGGTGCATGCTGCTGTGCCCAGTGCGTTAGGAAGCAAACTCGCTAATGGTGACACATTATCCTGCCTCACATCTGGCCACATCCAAATGTAACTAGTTTGTCAATCACTGTGGTTATGTCATTAGTCCAGGTAAAAAAAATAGATAATTTGTAGTTAAAATCATAACAAAAGAAGTTTTCCTAGAAAAATAAAACAAATGGGCTATGAGCATTTACAGAAAATAAAGCTCTATAGGTATATTATAATTACTAGTATTTCATTTACTTGAAGGGACATCATTACATTATAGCACAGTTATTTTGAAAGAATATTTTAAAAGCTTCTTTAGATATGCATTCAGTTCTTACATACAGAGTTTAATTCACTAATAACATTTTTGGCTTTAGTGTCATGCTGTTTTACTTAAATACATATATCCTTATACAATGCAAAACGATACTTTTTTTCCTAAATGCTTAGGCAGAATTTTCAAATCTGAAGCTGTACATTATCATGTTAAAATCTGCAATACAAAAAAAAAAAAAAAAGTTTAGCATTGACAATTGCAGGACAAAATGTCATGACAAAGAACGAAATGTACCTGAGAAGGTCTGGGATAAATAACCTGGAACATAATTTCAGATAATTTAATCTGTTTACTTTGTCCATGATTAACTGGATAAGAAGCAATGAGCTTGAATTTCAGGGAAAAAAACCCACAACATTTCAAGCTATTTATTAGAAATTATTTGTGGCAGAAAGCATGAAAATAGGTTGCCTGGAAAAGCTGTACAATCTCTAGTATTGGAGATATTTAGGAACACATCAGATACAGATGAGTAAGAATGGCTTAAATAAATTTAGGCAACTGGCAAGGGGATATAGTAAATAACCCTTGGTTTTTGTGACTGGAAATTATAAAGGCACTGAAGAAATAAAATGAAATTATATGTAATATTTTTAGTTTCTCATGCAGAGGTACCGGCAAAGATTTACAGAACAGGTGACTGGGAAGTTCTGTGCAGTTCCAAGCAGATTTTTACTGAGCTGATTCCTCAATAATGTTACAAGTCTACAGATTAATTTGAGGAGGTTCAGAATGAACAAGAATTGAGATAATTTTTAAAAATGTTAATGAAATACAGGCTTTTGCTTTTCAAAATCGAAATCCACTTTTTACTCACTCAACTCTGCTAAACTCCTTTGAAAATCTCAGTTCCTGGCACTGTTTCTTAACTGGCTTATGTAACCTGTCTGTCTATAGGGAAAGAAAAAATATTACAGAATGGGTTTTCTTCTCTACTGTTCTCCACTTTAAGGGGTAAATAATTGGTTAAGAAGGAGTTACGGTGACAGGTGGACTTTCACTCTGGTTAGATGTGGCACCTATCCTATAAGCGTCTATCAGCTGCTGAAATCACAGTCCTTGACCTCAGCAGCTTGAAAACTGGGAAAAGATAGAAATTGGCTGAGAACAGTTAAAGACATAACTTTTTACAATGGACAGTTGTGAAAGTGCCTTAAGGGACACAGGCATGCATTTTCTGTGCAAATACTGACTATAGATGTGAGTGCCTAATATCTTTTGGCAGATATACCCCAGAGGTTTAGGACTGCTCAGTAGTGAAGTGGAAAAGTAACCTGTCCTCATACAGTTGGTGTAAATTTAAATATCCCAAAAGCAAGTTAAACTGTAATTTCATTTGCTGTATAGGGTCACAGTGCAGTTCAGATTCACTGGCTGCCTTCAGTCAAACCTTGTCCTCACCACCTTCTCTCTGACAATGCCTCGTAATGCCTTAAAATGAAAAGCTCCATCCCAGCAGTTCTGAGAGATTTAAGTTTATTAAAAGCGCATGTTCACAACTCTATATAGGAATACATTTCTCCCTTAGGGGCAGAAATAAAATGGCTGTGAAATAAATGTAAATGTGATTTATTAGCCTCATGATAGCAATCCATTCTCTTACCTTACTGTCTCCCTAGGAACTGTTTGTGGTTTTGTCCTCAAAATGTATGCTTTAAATAACTCTAATAATTTTATTCCAGTTCTAAAGCATTGCTGGTGTTGACCTAAGAAAAGTAGATTATATAATGCACATTATTTGAAATAGACATATTATCATTTTGTTGATGCTCATGCCTCAAACCAATTAATATGGGGCTCCTGGTACTTGTTTCTCTTAAACAAGCTGATACGAACTGGAAAAGATCTGGCAGTAATACTTCCCCTCTCAGAATTGGTACATACCAAGTAATGTGGTAAAGAAACTACTCTATAACTGAAATATATAGTGCTTGGAGACTGCTACTTATGTTTCCACTGGCTGCAGCAACCTCAGGGGCTGCTATTTTGATGTTCTGCTGAGATTGTCATCAGCTATTTGAAGATAAATCTGTAGACGATACAGCCACATTCACAACTTTTTATTCTGAAGTTTGGCAAAGGCCTTTATGACATTAGTGAAAGTGTTGTTTGTTGATGAAAATGTTTGTCAGGACCATTATGCTCCTGAGAACTTCAGAGAACTTCTTTACCTGGAAAGGAACTTTCCTTTCATGCTCTGTACCTCCTTTTCGCATAATGTCCCTGAAGGACCTCTGGAGGCAATGTCACCTACTTAAGAGTGTGGTTCTGTGGCAGTTTTGGCCTATAGATTCATGTGAACACCATTTTCTTTATGCACTAGGCAAAATTTGTGTCTATTGCAAAGGCAGCAGTAATGACGTGATTATTAAACAAGGCTAAATGAGCTTGCAGTATGCAGTGGCTTTCATTACACGATCACATAGCTGGCAGTCAGAATTCGGATGTGGAACATTTTCGTGGAAAGAAATGCAGTCTGTCCAGAAGACTGGTTTTACCACTGCATGTATTTTTATTACAGACGAATGAATGGCAGTTTTTACTTCAATACAAATTAAATTAGTTGTTATCGTATTGATTTCAACAGGGCTAGCAGCAACAAGCAATTATAATAAGTGGGAATTTAAAAGGTGTACTACTGGCCATTTTAAATTCACAGATGGCCTGGTTAAGAATTTCTTACACAGGTAAAAGCCCCTGTTAGGCTTCAAAGGAAACTGTTCCTGAGCACCAGCACTTCAGCATGTAGCCAGAAGTGATGAAGCTTGGCAAACATATTCATATCCTGTGTTTTGGAGAAATGACAAATGCAAATGGAGATGTTTTGGGTAGGAGGTCTGCTATATGGCACATCAATGCAATGTCTACAGATATTTTAAAAAAATCAACATTTAGCTGACACGAGAAATTACAGAAAGTAATTTGAGGAGGCATAAGTAATGGTAATGGGAAGAGGTTAATTGAAATATAGTAGACTCTTGAGCAGAGAGAGTTACTTGCATTGGGATATGGACAGAGCAATAGGGTCTTCAGCCTGGTGGTTAGCACACTTACTTCATGGTCATAGTGAACACTTAAATTCCTTTAAGCAAAGTCCAAAATAGAAAAGAAAAAAAACCCATGGGATAAAGGTTCCTACAGACTTCATGCCAGAACTTTTATACATCCCATCTTCCTCCGGTATTCCAGAGCTCTGTCACCTCACTGCTTCTTGCAAGGCCCAAATCTCACACCCTCTACTGCCAGCTTACCCAGCTGTTCAATCAAGCTGATATCTCTGCTATCAGTTAGCCTGGATAAAACAGCAAGAGTTGGTTGCCAAAATACTAACAAGGTATGGTTTCTGGCTGCAAAGTACAAGGCATGAACTGCTAGCTTGCTGGCAAGGTAGGCACCACACAGAGTTAGTTTGTACACATTATCAAAAAAGGAACATTTAGCATTTTAAAAAAGGAAAATACTGGGAAAGGGTAAGAGAAGAGTTCTACAGTAGCATCTCAACAGATGTAAATATATATATATATAGTTTTGTTAAAAGACGAATTGATTTATTCCAGCTAATGATCTAACCCTGTCTCTGGAGCTGTTTCCTGACGTCGATGTCTGTTTCGTTTTACGGGTGTAAAAATCTGGTTTAGATGTCTAGGAGAGATTCAGAACTATAAAGCAATAGTACAGGATGAGTAAGAAATGACCAGTAAAATAATCCATGGATATGAAGGTGTCATGGTTTAGTCTGGCTGGACACCAGGTGCTCACCAAAGCCACTCTATCACTCCCCTCCTCAGCTGGACAGGGGAGATGAAAGGGTCGAGATAAGGACAGGGAGAGATCACTCACCAATTACCATCACAGGTAAGACAGACTCTGCTTGGGGGAATTAGTTTAATTTATCACCAATCAAATCAGAGTAGGATAATGAGAAATAAAACCAAATCTTACAACACCTTCCCCCCACCTCCCCCTTCTTCCTGGGCTCAACTTCACTTGCAATTTTTTCTACCTCCTCCCCCAGGCAGCACAGGGGGACAGAGAATGGGGGTTGCAATCAGTTCCATCATACCTTGTCTCTGCTGCTCCTTCCTCCTCACTCTCCTCCCCTGGTCCAGCGTGGGTCCCTCCCACAGGAGACAGTTCTCCATGAACTTCTCCAACTTGACTCCTTCCCAGGGGCTGCAGGTCTTCATGAACTGCTCCAGCATGGGTCCCTCCCACAGGAGACAGTTCTCCATGAACTTCTCCAACTTGACTCCTTCCCAGGGGCTGCAGGTCTTCATGAACTGCTCCAGCATGGGTCACTTCCATGGGGTGCAGTCCTTCAGGAACAGGCTGCTCCAGCATCGGTCCCCCACGGGGTCACAAGTCCTGCCAGCAAACCTGCTCTGGCATGGGCTCCTCTCACCACAGGGCCACACGTCCTGCCAGAAGCCTGCTCCAGTGCAGGCTTCCCATGGGGTCACGGCCTCTTTTGGGCATCCACCTGCTCCGGCGTGAATTCCTCTCTGGGCTGCAGGTAGATATCTGCTCCACTGTGGACCTCCACAGGCTGCATGGGCACAGACTGCCTCACGCTGGTCTTCTCCACGGGCTGCAGGAGAATCTTGCGCTGGCACCTGGAGCACCTCCTGCCCCTCTTTCTTCACTGACCTTGGTGTCTGCAGAGCTGTTTCTCATTTCCTCACTCCTGTCTTCTGCCGCAATTGCCGTTATGCAGGTTTTTTTCCTTTCTTAAATACGCTATCACAGAGGCACTACCACTGTCACTGATGGGCTTGGCCTTGGAGCTGTCTGGCATTGGCTCTGTTGCACACAGGGAAGCTTCTGGCAGCTTCTCACAGAAGCCACCCCTGTAGACCCCCAGCTACCAAAACTTTGCCACGCAAACCCAGTAAAGCAGGGTTTTCTAAATTATATTTGTGCAAGTTATACTTGTGTAAATGCTTGAGCATATTGCACATTCTGGGTCTGCCTCCTCACATTGTTAACCAGGACAACAGCATAGAAACACTGCAGCCAGGACTAGGCTAAAAAGCCTTTCTCATTTCTGTTCTCTGCGCTGGGGTGATGTTCCTGGGACTGGTACTGAAGGATAATCAGGCTACTTTGCACAGCAGCAAAACAGAGTTCCTGTGCTTGGGGATTTTTCAGAACTGCTTATTTTCAAGGTTTTATTTTCAGTGTGTTGAAAAATTAAATGACAAAAAGTTTGCAAAAGTTCTAAATTGTAACACATTCTGTTTAGGTGTATCTTGTGATTGATCTCATGTAACCAGAGATGGTTCACGGAGCACTTTTAAAATATGCAGTCTCACATCCTTTAGAAAGTATCCCAAGAATCCAGGAAGCTGTCATTGCTCAGTTCTACTGAGGAGATAGCACATTGGCAAACAGGTTTTGGCACTTAAGCACATTATTACGGTATGGCTTCATTGTTTACTTAGTATTACAAAAATATTTTTCATTCTGTAGAGGATACCTGGAAATAACATCCTCTTCCATCTCCCTGTATACCACCGAAACATCTAACTTTGTGAACAGCAGAGGTTGCTCCTCTAATGAGAGAAAGAGAACAGTACTTGGCATGTGTAAAAGCATTCCAAAGTGATTCTCAGCAGTTGGTTACTTTATAAATTTTTAATAATATTTAACAGTTTATTTTGATACAAAATTTCAGGACAGGTGGATTTTTTTTTTTTTTTTGTTACCTCACAGTGGTAAGAAATTGCAATTGAAATAAGATTTACTTGTCTTTTGGATTGATTTTTCTTACACGTATAAAATTGTATTATTCCATTTATGTCTTCAAGTTTGTTCTAAAGACCACTATAAAGGAGTGTTTAGAGGCCAAGAGCTGGACATACATAAAATCATTTAGTCTCAGTCTTCCAAAGTAACCTTTGCTTGTGCTTGCATTGCTTTCTGCTCTTAAGGATTTTTCCCATGTTTTTGTTTCTGTAGTTAGAAAGGAAATTCTGTGATGTGTGAAGTAGATAGTATTTTTACCTGAAATGATAAAGCCTCTGAAAAAGACATTTTCCCGCTTTAGTACAAGAGTTTTGTACAGGAAGACAGGGCAGATAGGAGATTAGGCTGAATTAATCAATACAGAGAGTAATAAAGGTACCAGTAAGGGTCTCAGTTGACAAGGAAAAGAGATGAAATGCTCTCCCCTTTAGTTGCTTAGTACATTTCCATAACACAATACTTCATCAGAAATGAAAGGAAAAAGAAAATGGATCTGCATCCTACATTCAAACTGGGGTATTGTGGTGTCTACATTTTAGGCTCCTAGTCCTTGTAACATAAAACACAGGATCCATACCATGCATTTCGATTCCCTGTGAAGAGGGGTAAAATCTAGAAGGACTCCGAAGCCGCACAGAAAGCTGCACAGGGTGAGAGGGCTCAGTACGGAGCTGCTGGGCTAGCCAAATAAAAGTAGCTGAGGCTCGGGCATGGTTTTAGCCCTCCCTGTTAAGTGCCATAGTTCAGCCCACAAAAATAGATGTGGCTGTGAATCTTCTAGCACAAAGATGATGTGCAAACAAAATGCCTGTCCTCACACTTTTAAAAGAGTAGAACAATGCAAATGATGAAGCACTAGTGATTATTGAGCTCCCTTTTATATAGCTATGTAAGTAGTAAATGATTTAGCAAAGCTGAAAACAGATTTGCATTTCCTTTCTCTGTGGGGCAGTGTATCAAGCCACGTGCTAGGGGAAGCCAGAACCATTGAGATGGAAACTGGTTTGGAGTAAGAAAAAGTCTCTACACACTTTGCTGGAGCCAAAGCATCTATTTACTTAAGTAAAGAAAGTTACCTATTTATTTAAGTTGTGTTTGACTAGGTTAAAAGCCTGAGACAGTGCGGGATTCCGCTCAGCTGGTTAGAGAAGAACAACAGGGGTCAGTTCCTTGCTACAGGGACGGCTAATGCATAAACCCTCTGACCTCTGTTAGTCATCCGTAAAATCAACAGTGGGCTGCTCAGCTCTCAAGATGTCAAAACTTCTGAGCACGTGTTGGAGCAGAACTGTCTGAGGAGCTTTCAATGCATGTGCAAAGCCTTTGAGGTGAGACAGCAACGTTTGAATTTAGGTGTCCTGAAGTCATGAGGCTGCCCACTTGAATTCGAGGGGAGGGGAGGAGGAGGAGGAGCCAGTTAACGATTTCTCCTTTTGATCAGAAGTACTTTTGTAGCCCTTAAATCCTTGTAGAGATCTAGCCCTTTCTCTTTTAGTTTTATTATGTGCTTCATGGCCATGAAATATTGGAAGGAAATTGGAAGTGATAATGTCATAAAGAGTCTATAAATAGCATTACAGTCTTCATTATGATTCCAGTTGTGCTGTAATTACCTGTGCTCCATGTTGAGCAGAGCATGAGTGAGATGAATGAGCTGCTGGGAGAGGAATTCAGGCACAGCGACAATGCAATCAATGGCTAGCTAGCTACCATGTAATGTGAAAAAGGTATGGGGCATCCATACATCATCACCACGGATATTTACAGGAGTATTTCCAGAGGCAGTCACATAATTAAAGCCCCATCGTGTAAAAATGCATGAGTGGCATTCCTCACTGTACGTTAGTATTCCTAATTGCAAACAAGCCAAGAAAGCTACCAATGCTTCACAAGGGAAACTGTTCAGTTGCAAGTCAGCAGTTACTTGGCCGTTGTCTGTGAGGCCACAATTTCATCGCTTATCTAGGTTGGTGGGGTAATTTAGGCCTTATGGTCTTTGACACCACTACCCTGTTCATTTTAGGATTTAGGATTTTCTTTTTTTCCAGATGGAAGAATTAAATTTCAGTCATCTTTTCCAGTCATTTTCTTTCTCTGCCGCACAGAAATTTGTACTCAAACTATCAGCAACTAAAAATTTGATGCTTTGTCTGTGATTATATCATCCAATATTTGGTCAAAAACTATCTCAGTTTACCATCTCAATATAATTAGATGCTCTACATAACAAGGTAGATGCTGGAATTTTTCTGCTTGATTCTTATAAAGTGCAGAGATAGCCCTTGTCGCGAGTTGTATAGCTAGACCGGCCATGCGTTCTGTATATTACGTATAGGTACGTATAATACCCTATAGTTCCAGCAGGGCCCAATAGTTTGGGAAACAAAGAAAGGGTGAGAGGCACTGAAGACATCATAAGCTATTTAAATCCCAAATAGTTTGGGATTTTTTAGGCTAAAATTTCAAATGGGAAAGGGACGGGTTAGAAAAAGCCTACAGCTGCTAAAGGCAGTAGTCAAATAGCTGGCCAGTTTTACACGAATGCTTGATGAATATAAATAATTAAAGGTGTATGTGAATTCTTTTTAAATAGTATTCTACGTCTTGCAAACTCCACATATTTTGAATCTGGAAGGTGACTTAATGTATTTAACCCACACAGTGGTCTTAACAGAATGGTTTAACTGCATGTTAGTTTTAGTCTACACTCCAGTTTTAGCGGTCCATGTGTAGTCAGCGCTGTACTATATGCAATGAGCCATACAAGCCAACAGCTGAGAGCGGCTCTGTTGTTCCTATCGCCTATGAAAAAAGCTGAACAAAGCCCGCTGTTGTCTCTCCACTGGCCTGTGATCAGTCCAGCCTTCGCAGCCACAAGGGGCGCGAGACACTGGTGACGGCTGCATGTCACAGTGCGCTTTTGGCACGCAGTCTTCTCCTGCCGCCCGCGCAGGCTCCTCCGGCGCTGCCACTGCGAGGACGGACATCCCCGAGCAGGAACGTGCGTACAGAATCACAGAATGGTTGGGGTTGGAAGGGACCTGCGTGGGTCACCTAGTCCAACCCCCCTGCCGAAGCAGGGTCACCTACAGCAGGCTGCAGAGGACCTTGTCCAGGCGGGTCTTGAGTATCTCCAGAGAAGGAGACTCCACCACCTCCCTGGGCAGCCTGTTCCAGAGCTCCGTCACCCTCAGAGTGAAGAAGTTCTTCCTCATGTTCAGACGGAACTTCCCAGGCTTCAGCTTGTGCCCATTGGCCCTTGTCCTGTCGCTGGGCACCACTGAGCAGAGTCTGGCCCCATACACCGACGCCCTCCCCCCGTTTCCCGCGGCCCGCCCGCTGCCAGCAGCGGGGTGCGAACCCGGACCCTGTGGCACCTGCGCGCAGACCTCGCAGCCGCGCGGGAGCGCTGCCAGGCGGCGGTGCGAGGAGGGGGAGGGGGGCGCTTCCTGCGCGCCCCCGGGGGACGAGGCGGGCACGTGACCCACCCACCTCGCCTCGCTCTGCACCCGCACCGTCGTGCCGCGGGACCGGCCCGCGCGCGCCCTCGCGCCCAGCGGCGGGGGGGTTTCCTTATAACGGGCGTTAATGACTGTTTGGCGCGCGGCCACGCCGCAGGGAGCGGAGAGGCTCTGAGCCCCCCCGGAGCAGCGAGGAAACAGCAGGGCCTGTTCGCGAGCTCTTGTTGGGAAGCGAGGAGGAGAGGGCGTTTGGCCGTCCTGTTTGGTTTGTAGCTGGGCGCAACGTGAGCCTGTGCACTCGTGGGGGACAGTGGCTGAGGGAAGAAGTCAGTCTCATTCAAAGAATGGCTGTCTTCCTGTTTTCCTTTCCGTTCTAACAGTTCAGAAAACGCCTGAGGCGAAACACCACTGATATTGCAGAGGGGTTACATACCTGGTTTATCTGTTTATCACAGCATTTCCAAGTGAGGGCTAATACTGCTTGATGTGGCTCGGTGCATAAACACTGTTTTGAAGGTGTTCCGGAAGGAGAGGGTGACATCTAAGGCAGCGTAGCTGCTAAAGGGAGCAATTCTGCTCCTTACAGATCTGCATCATGTGGGGGAAAAATATTTTTTGAATATTTGAAGGCAACGGAAACAAATGGAAAGGGATTGAATCAATACACAGAAAAATATTTAGCTTCATATTTCTACAAGGACATTATTAATGGCAAGGAATAAAACATTTAAATATTTAATGACATTTTCAATGCTACACCTTTTTCTTGCATAAAATTGTTTCTCGTCCTTCACTATGACATAGTAGTGCTACGTGTACATAGTTGCCAAACAGTAGGACTCTCAAATTCCTTATAATTTAGACTTTAAAAAAGATGATACTATGTATTGTAATACTAAATTAAGAAAAATTACGCTTCACATGGTACTCCTGAACACAAATTGGACCTTGTAGTTTGAATGATACTTTTCCGTTTTTGTGTACTGTTTAAGCACTTCATGTATTTCTCTTCTTTCCTCCTACCTTAAAAGCTGGCTGTGCTATCAGCTGAATATAATATTGAAAAAATTCTGTAAAGACTTCACTGTTTCAAGGGATGTAAGATGTTGTTTTCAAACAAATAGGATTGGATTGCTTATACAAGCTGTTACGTTATACAATCATTGTATTAGGGTACTTTGAATTGTAAATATGAGGAGAAAGTCTGTTTTGGGGAAATGTGTTCATTTTTCAACTGTTATGCAGAAATGTTTTTGTCTGTTTTTGAGATATTTTTGAATTGGAGAATATAAGGGTTTCATAATCAGTTTCTAGTTGTGTGTCTAATAGACTTGATGTGGTTGTCTGTTAGTTTTCACAACAGGTGCATGATTCTTGCTGTTAATGGCCTGAGGTGTAAATAGTCTTCCTTTCGTTGCTCTTCTCTCACCAGTTGTGTTTAGTTAATGCTCTTCCACTGTTACCCAGTATCAGAAAATAAGGGTATATGTAAGGAAAAGACTTTTTCAAAAAGCGAGGGTTTTTCAAAACTGCATTTCTCCCAAGGAATAGACAATGATCTTGGGATAATTAAAGTGATAAGCAATAATTGCTATAGTTCAGGTTATCTGTCCTTAACATTGGGTGTGTTTTTATGGTGATAAGAATATATTCTCAAACAGAAAACCACTTAAAGACTGAGGGATAAAACAGTTTATTGCATCAATAGCTCCGGCACTAACAGTGTTTTACCGCTTTAGCAGTCCTGTTCAAGGTTTACTTAATGGAACTGCGATTGGAATACTTGAGAAGTAATACTGATTACTCTGGTAGTATTCTCTGCTGTACTTCCTGTTTTTTTTTTTTTAGGGCAATATTGGAAGAATCATCCACTAGTGCCTTATTTTTCTGTGTAGGTGTTCACCACTGTCTCAATACGTAGAGTCATTCTTAAAATCCATAGAAATGCCTTCAGTCATTGAAACAGGAGGTAGGAGCTGAGGAGAAAAAAATAAATTTCATACTTCGGATTTCTGATTAACTACAGGAATGCTATACCACTGAAATCTCTTGTTGTTTTTAGGGAAGTGGTATGCTACCAATTAGATATCTTTCCTTTACTTAAATTTACTATGTGCCTGCTACTCAGTAAGCGTAGTGATAGGCTCTGTGTTGTGTTGTGTTATGTTCTGTTCAGAGGAGCATAACATGGCTGCTATACCTGCAGAATCCACGACTTTAATAAAGATGATTTATACTATCTTTAACAACAATGGAACCTATTTCACAAGTACAATAAGAATGATACATCAGAAACTGGTTTCTTAATATACTCTGAAATTTTTGATTTTTCTTTAATACATTATTTTATCCTAATAGATTAATATAAGTATTATTCTTATGACTTTGAACCATTTCTTTTCCACAAAACTTTTATTTTGGAGTAAAGGAAATATTTAAATTTATTCACAAGAAGAGATTTCATTATTTCTGCTTTCTTTTCTTTTTCTTTGTTGTAAAACATTTAATCTTTCATTTCTCTCCCATCTGAAATAGAAGTTAGCTGAATTATTTCCTTGACTGAGTTAATAAAAAACGTTATTGATGCTTGGAATGATTTGATGTAACTGGTTTGATATGATGTGGGATACTTTTTTATCACATCTAGAGAAAAATATAAATTTAATTAAGTAATAGTTACAAGTTCATTGACTATACGTAACAACTGCCCTTTTATTGATGGGGGTTTTAGACATTCCAGCTTCTTCATGAGTTCACGGTCACTGAAGTTAGTATGAAGCTATCTGAAGTCATCCAAGAGACAGAAATTTTGAGTCCTCTAAAAATAAAGGCAGAGGAAATAAGTTACTGGTATATTACCAGAGAAGAGAAGGCTCTGGGGAGATCTTATAGCAGTCTTCCAGTACCTGAAAGGAGCCTGCAAGAGAGCTGAAGAGGGACTTTTTAAATGGGCAGCTAGGGCTGGGACACGGAATAATGGCTTTAAACTACAAAAAGGTAGGTTTAGGTTAGATATAAGGAAAAAATTCTTTACTGTGAAGGTGGTGAGGCACTGGGACAGGTTCCCCAGAGAAGCTGTGGATGTCCCCTCCTTGGAAGTGTTCAAGCCCAGGTTGGACAGGGCTTTGAGTAACCTGGTCTGGTGGAAGGTGTCCCTGTCCAAGGCAGGGGGGCTGGAATTAGATAATCTTTAAGGTCCCTGCCAACCCAAACCATTCTATGATTCTTTGATATTAGAACATATTTAAGCACCTCTGATGATACCTTTTCCTGTAGATTGTGATCCACTGCTGGAAAGCACTTGATGAAGCAGTCAGTGTTTTAAAAAGACAGGTTTCCCGGTAAGCATAAGGCTCAAACCATCTTGGAGAAATTGTAATCTTTAAAATGTATGATGTCATTGAATAATTTTTTGTAGTGGTTTCCTCCTGTTGGTTCATGGTGCTATGATTCTTTAGGCTACTGTTATTAATTCATTGCTGTTGTTCTGCACAAGCGTTCCCAGCAAGTTCTGCTTTTTTTTTTTTTTTCTGCACAGTGTTCCATACCAGATGCCATTTACACCTTTGGTAGCACGATTTTAAAAGTTCTGCAAAAAACAAGTCAGGAAGAAGGTTTTAATAACCATGCTTTTTGTTTTGATTTTACAGAATGTTACTCTGATATCCTCAGCTTCTCTTAGATGTTTCTTAAAGCACTTCATTCACTACAATTAGTGTGACAACACCCAAAACAAGAAATTAATTATGATTTTTTGTCTCACTAGAATTCTTAGGGCTCCAAAGAGGTAGTTTTGTCTGGAAGTTCTCTAACAGTGGCTTTAAAGGGTGTTTGGTTATTTTCTGCATCAGATCATTTACATTAATTATTTAAAATTCTTTGGATTCAGATTCTGCTGAATGTATATATTGCTAAGTGCAAAATGGTTAGCATGGTTCACTCAATTTTCTGAAATAGAAGAAAATTTAAGTAAATTCTGTAGTGACTGCAACACAGTTTAGAACCATTAAATTTTCCGCAGATAATTTTCATGTGTCAGAAGTTCATAGGTACTACCATTTTTTTTCTTTTTTTTTGTTTCGAAGGCTGTTCTTTGTAGGATGACATTTTCTTTGTCTCAAGAAAGATATCTATTGCCTATTGCATTTTCCTTCTTGCTTTTCAGAGAGTCTGTTTGTTGATGATATCCTGCAGTTTTGCAAATATGTTCAGCTTTAATACTTGCAAAGAAGATTCTTGTGTCATCCACTGTCATTTCCAACAAAACTAAGTAGGAACGCATGTGTGGCTTTACGTTATTTGGATCTCTCATTTGTATTTATCCTTAGGCAAACTGATTGTATGTACTCTGACCTCAAGAGTGTTTTGAATTTTGCTCTACAACCTATTCAACAGAGCAGAAGGAAAGTCCTCTTTTGTGCCTACTATATAATCAATAATCCCATCATGTAAATCAGAGGCAGGTGTGACCCAAGATGTCTTATACTTCATCCGTCTGCCCTATGAGTGTCACACTTGGATTAAAATGTCAGTGTTTTGCAGTATTGTGTAAATTGCCATGCATCATATCTTCTGCAGGGAGCCCTTAGACTGCCCGAGCAGTTCTGGTAGCATGGGTATATTCTGCGAGTGCTCAGTCCTTTGATCATTTCTAAATCAGCATTGCTGGAGATGGCAAAGGAACTGAAGACCTTGTGACTGTTTAACTTTCTCCTTCCAGAGGGCTCTTGAAAACATGAATGTCTTAAAAAGTCTTGAGATGTGATAGTCCTTGATAGTCTTTAAAGTGCCACTAAATCTTTCTCCACTTCTTGAACATGGAAAAAAATCCCAACTGCCACAGGAGCTCTAGAAGAGGCTGGCAGAAATACATGCTGGCTGAAAGCAGGTGTGTAATCTGGATTAGAATTGTTCAAATCTTCTTGTAAACATTATTAAGCATTATTAAACATTATTCTCAGTGATCAGTCTCGGCTGCAGAGTTCTGACACTTAGAAAATCTAATACTGGCTGTGCAGTCTCAATAACTTTTTCAAAAGGAACCATCTGTAATAATGTACATGCATATATTAGAATAATTTTAAGATGATATTCATCATAATTGTGAATATTAAGATCTCAGCAAAAAATATTGCAATACATGATTTGCATCATTACAACTCAGCAGCTTCAATGAAACTTTTCTGTGTCAAGCACTAGAAGAAAGCAAGTTTATAGTATGAATTTGAAGGAAAAGAAAGAATGCAACTTCTGTGCTGTCCTAGAAGTCTGCCTTAAACTGTAAAGAGACTTTTTACCGTTCCTAAGTAATTTTCTTAAAATAAATTCTCACAACAATGCTGTGGTTAAATAGTACAAATTTGCTGAATTACTTAACATAAATAGCAATTGTCTGCCATGAGTATTCAGCTGTTTTAATTTTTACCCAGGAAAGCCTTAGCACATGTGCACACATTTCACTAAATGAGAACCAGGGCAGAGATGCTTTATACAGTTGGGGTTTTGTTTGTCATTGTGAGAAGACTGTTTCAGGTGCATCAGAGAAACCATGTGTGCACCTATTGTTGCAGGCAAGGTTCTGGACACCCAGGTGCACCTAAAGAAGTATGTTGTATGAGACTGATGTGTACAAGGATTGAAAAGAGAAAACGCAGTCTCATTCCAGCCTGCCGTAGGGATGAGGACAAAATCTAATCTGATTTTGCTCAGAGAAGACATTGCAGAATTTTTTAGCAGAATTTGGCTAGGTAGTTCACAAACCTTCCATGTGCTTTGCACAGGATCCACCAGTAATTCTTGCAGGATGAATGCAATTAAGTGCATGATTTCCGCTCAGCAGCAGCTGAAGAGGCTTAATGTGGAACCTAATTATCTCTTCCATCTGTGACCAAGCAGGCAGTTAGAAACAGCTGCTTTGAGAGACAGTGTGGGTGTCAGGTGGAGTAGTTGTGTGATACAGGTGAAGCTTCAAAAAGAGGAAATACCTAGAGGAAAAATAGCCATGCAGCAATGGGTAGGAACAGTATGGGCAAATGGCAAAGGAAGGAAAAAAGGGTCCTTGGTTATTGAAAAGAATAGAGAAGAGCATCCAGAATTAAAGGTTCATTTTTTCTCTCTCATATGAAGGGGGAAGTGAGAGCTGCAGAGCTGAGGGTCCAAGGATTCTTGTGTCTAACATTGCAGAGAGATGCCGTGCAGTGCATATGACTGCTGGTCTTTGGATTATGATTTTAAATGCCACTTTTTTCCCCCCTCTGCTTTCAGGCCCAGCCCCTCTGTATGGCAAGACAGATGATCAAGTGACATCTACACCAGGTCTAGCAGTTGTCATAAGAAGGATTCTGCTGTGCTTGATGCCTGATCCTTTCTCAGCAATGTAAATACAGAGTGCACCAAGAGGAACTTTTTACGGGTAAGTGATTTGAGAAGGCGGGTCAGCCAACGAAAGTTCGACAAACATTTCCATTTGGACAGTTGCATGGGGAGGTTACTGAACTGAATAGGCAGTTAATCTGGTCTTGGCATTGTGGAGGAGAGCTGAGGAGAAACTACTAAACTTGTGATTTTGTAGACTTTGTTTATTTACCTTGGCAAATAGGAAGCGTTTGATGCATACTTTCTACAGTCTCTGTTTCCCTATAACATTAACTCTTTTGGAAAGCTTTGTTAGACATGGTCTTTACACTGTTAAAGGTTCCTCTTCCTTGAAAAACAAATCTGTTATTTATTCAAAACAAGATCTTGCGAATTTCCAAGGCTGCAGGTGCAATATCATAGGGAGCAAGATTGACAGCAAAGCTATGCAGACTAAAACATCATAAAGTCATGGCATTTTTATTAAAGACTGGGGCAGAAAAGAGGGCGGTTCCCTTTAATTTTTCTTCCCAAACCTGCTGGTGGCTGGGAATGCAGTTTGCACAGAGTATGCTTTCTGAAAGGATAGATGTGCTGGATTCACCCTCCACTTTGGAAGAAGTGATAGCAGTTCCTGTGACTTCAGATTCAGATGAGAGGGATGCTATCTAACCCATAGAGAAGATGTATAAGGAACTACTGTGCTAAAAGATAAAGTTTATGTTTATAGTCTGCTCAGTATTTTGCCTCTTGCTTTATGGCTATATTAAATGCTTATTAAGTGGCTTAGTTTAATGTCATACACACCATTTTTATAATATATGTTTGGATTTTCATGTGTTATCTCTGCAGTACACAATAGGTATGCATAATCATCTAATCATTTCTATGTATATGATAAATCACAAGATGAATGGCTTTAACATTTTGAAAGAAAATGAAAAATATATAATGTATAGAGGAGATTCTTCTTCTACAGGAGATTATGGAGAGGCATAATACAAAATAAAAAGTTTTCTCATTTCTGGGTATGAGGTTTTTAAACAGCCACTTCTACCATGACTAGATTTTTATGTTGAGGGCACTGTAGTATGCTGATACCTTACCTGCACTCACATTTTCTTTCCCCTCTGTATCAGCAGGAGTGTGGGGAGGCATTTTNNAGGAAAGTAGTTGGGCCAAAAGGATCCTAAAGAGCTGACAGATTTATATGTATTGCCTTTGCCATCATAGACAATATGATGTCTATGATGTCCCCCAGGGAGCACGAGCGACCAGGAGCGCGGGCGAACAGAGCCGGCAGAGGCGGCGCAGCAGCCGGGGAGTGGAGCAGCAGTTCGCGCAGGCAGGGCGAGCAGGCAGGGTGAGCGGGGAAGGCAGGGTGCAGACGCCCCTCCTGGCAACTCAAGTAGTAGGCATCGCCTATCCAGGAGATATTCTAGCCATGGTTACCACCCGTGGTAAAGCTCTTGCTCGAAGGAGTGTGGGGACCCAGACGGAGGCCCCACGCAAGAACACAGGTGTCCAGGTCTCTGGCTGCAGGGAGTGCCTGAGCCTGGTGCTCGTACTGGAGGACAGCAGAGACAGCAGCTGTGTTCGGTGCGAGCAGGTGAATGATCTGCTCAGCATGGTGGCAGAGCTGAAAGAGAAAGTGGAGAGGTTGAGGAGCATCCGGGAGTGTGAGAGAGAGATCGACCTGTAGAGCCGCACCCTGCCCTCCCTGAGGCCGAGGCAGTAGGAGGTGGCTCCACAGAAAGCAGAGAAACCCCTACCCTCTTGCCACCAAGCAGAAAGAGGGGGCCTAAGAGATGGGGGGGGAATGGAAACGGGTCCCTGCTCGGGGGGGCAAGAGAATCCCCTCCCGGCCTCCCTCACCTGCCCAGTTGCCCTTAAGCAACACATACGGGGCTCTGGAATGTGAGGGACCAGCCACAGAGGAAGTGGGTGAAGGTGAGGCTCTATCCAGGGGGTTGCCCAGGACGAGTCAGTCAGCCCCACGTACTACGACTGCCTCGGCTAAGAAAAAAAGGAGGGTCATTGTCATAGGCGATTCCCTTCTGAGGGGAACAGAGGGCCTGATCTGCCGACCGGACCCATCCCACAAGGAAGTCTGCTGCCTCCCTGGGGCCCGGGTTAGGGATGTTGCTAAGAAACTCCCTGGTCTGGTGCGGCCTTCTGATTATTACCCCCTCTTGGTAATGCAGGTTGACGGGGACGAGATAGCAGAGAGAAGTCCCAAGGCCATCAAAAGGGACTTCAGGGCACTGGGGCGACTGGTTGAGGGATCAGGGGCGCAGGTGGTGCTTTTCTCCATCCCATCAGTGGCAGGGAACAGCACTGAAAGGGGCAGGAAAACTCACCTGGTTAACAGGTGGCTCAGGGACTGGTGCCATTGGTCAAATTTTGGCTTCTTTGA
>Ga0065711_1000930_pt1 | contig 51839 bp, 28 predicted proteins | sample Hoacrofraction12_FD_59098 | JGI IMG/M metagenome (GOLD analysis project Ga0065711, IMG submission 59098) | Hoatzin crop microbial communities from Cojedes, Venezuela - Epithelial fraction 12 v2 (version 2) | ecosystem: Host-associated > Birds > Digestive system > Esophagus > Crop | place... | reverse complement strand
AAAAAGCTTCCCCCCCAAAAAAAAAAAAAAAAAAAAAAAAAATCAAGTCCCTTGTTGTGAATCAGATTAGCTCTTCAGCCTAGTTTTAGTGCCCATAACCCACTGCATACAGTACTGTTAGAGATTTTTATAAAGCTTCTCCAAAGCTGACACAATGTTATCAACTGTTTCCAGATGCAGGTGTAAGAGCTAAACTGAATTTCTTTTTAAAATTAATGAACTTCAATTTTTGGTCATTGTAAATGTAAAAATAAACTCAAATTCTGGAGAGAGACATAAACAAAATAACAAACAGAAGCCCAGTTTCTTAAATTTTCCCAGCGTACACTAGTGTGAGATGTTTGCAACCGTGCCATCAAGCAGGGAGGCCGTGCTGTCCGCGTGCTGCCACTACCCTGACCACCTGCTCCAAGTCACCAAGAGCCCTGTCATTTGATGGCCCTGGCTGTCCATCTTCTGTAGACGTCAGTGGAAGCACTACTGGAGAACCTGACCCAAACTGTCCATCCAGTTAACCCTTCTCTTCCTCTCTTCATAAAGAATGGACAAGGCAAAGACTATGGATTAACTCCAGTTTTCATTGTACGGAATTAATCCTGATTTAATACATGAACCCCAGTGCTAATAACATCTTCAAATCCAAATAAGCTTTTTAAATGCCTCTGCTGTATCACACTCCACTCTGTTCTTTCATTAGCTTCCTCCACAAGCTCAGGACAGAGTTGGATGTTTAATAGATATATGCTTACTATAATACACTGTTCACTCACTCCCAGAACGCTGTGATTTTTTAGTTAATTTTATTTCTTTTTTTAAAATACCCATTCCTTTTTCCCCTTCTGACATCTGGAGGTTTTTAGGGCTAAATTTATATTATAGGACACATCGAGTACTAAAGAAGTGGAAACATTTTTCATTAATAGCATGTTTTATTGTGATTAGAGATAAATCCCATAACATTTTTGAAGTCCCAAAGACACTGTTACTCTGTAACTAGAAGTGTGTCTTAGAGACTGCAAGCAGAAGAAATCGGTAGCTAATAGTAGATGCCATATTTTTGACAACTGTTCCTAAGTTTTTAGATATCTCAATTTACTTGCCCGGTCCAAGTGGTATATGCACACATTAATTATATGCACACCTGGCTGTGGTCTGCCAAATCACATTTCTAAAAACACTGCAAAGTAACAGTACGCACTGCAAACATAACAAAGGTTAATTGAAATCCATTGTCAAGGAGATCCCCTACATTTCCCAGCTGCAAATTTTGCCACAAAGCCTAAAGGAAAACCAGAAATGCTTATGAGAGGCTACTGTCATTACTTAGGCAATTACATTCAAATACAGAAGCCAAGTTTCAAACACTGGAGTAAGACTAGGGCATGATGGCATTCTCACTTCAACTAAACTGTCCAGACTATGGTTTGGCATACAATACATTACAGCTTTTATGATACAAATGGAGAGACTGTTTCTTATGAGAAATAATAATTGTTGGCATTTATTAGCAGTGTTCATACTCAAAAGACTGAAACAGGCCCCAAATAAGTAGAGTCAAGCTTAAAACTAAATTATTGTCATGTGTCCACAGTCTAAGTTAAAGCTTGTGTCAGTGATGGTGGGAAAAAGGAATGAAAAAAAAAAAATCATACATGAAGAAATTACAGCTGTGGTTTGGAATACACATGAAGCAGCTTTCTGCAGCTCAATGAAAAACAATCACTCTTAAAGAAACAAAGCTGCAGAAATAGTGGTGTTCAAGAGGCATAACACCCTACATTGGACATACTTCATTTGTCTTTTTTGTGAGCGATGACTAGTTAGGCATATTAAGTTTGGCATTTTAAAGGGAAATAATTTGGGAATCTGAAAACACCACAGTTAACACCCTTGAAACCTACAGCATTTCCATTTAACAGAGCTAGAAGAAACACCACCATGTCGTCTCTGGAGACAGGAAAAATTATAAAAATTTTAGATGAGGGAAAGTTACAGCTGTGGTTTATGGAATAGTTTTTCCAAGGAAGATAGATTATTTTTGCTAAAGTTATTCAACTTTTTTTTTTTTCCTTTCTGTTTCCACAGAGGACTTATATCTTCACTTTCCTACTGAGCTCACGAGTCTTCATTCACCCACACGAGCTCCTGGCTAAAGTGGGGCAGATCTGCATTAAACAGAAGCAGCAGCTAGAAACGGGGACTGAGGCAGAAAAGGTAAATGAACCATTACGTCCTTCAGTAAGCTGTGCTACTGTTGTTTATTTCCCACTTTCTCCTTCTCCTTGTAAAGCTAAATAGATTGATAAAGAATAAATTGAAATTGTCATTGGCATGTGTTACTGGATGCACTTTTACTTGGGTCTTTTTCCTTGAAGCACTGTTGCTTCTTCGCTAGCCACAAACACAGGTTATATACTACCCCACCAGATATGGTGGCTGGAAATACAGCTTTGCTCATGAGCTACAGGTTGGTTTCGTGCGCTGGAGCAATGCGTATCTGCCATGAAATCTGCCCAGCAAGTCACTTTGCACTTCTGGGCTTTCACCAAGTTAGGTCTTACTTGAATCTGATTCCCCTTTCTCTAGGCACCCTGACCATCGTATTAGAATTGAGTGCTCTGCTGTAGGTTGTTGGTGGGGTGTTTTAACATGGTGTAACAGTAAATCAGAAAGCTACCTCTCACAAAAATTAAGGGATGCACTACTTAAAATGGTAACCTGTGCTGACACACACGTGATTATGCAGTTCTACTACAACCAATTAAACCAAACTGGGTCAGTTTATGATATGCGCTTAAATCCATCTAAGTCTCACCTTTATGGAAGGTGTGTACTGAAGGGCTTTTGACTGAAACTGAAGTACCAAAATAGTCCAAGCTGGGATGCAAATAAGGGCAACCGAAACAAGGATGAGATCAGCACGTATTTAAAGACCTAAATTATTCAAATCCTGGGCACGTTTTGGATCCATTCTTCTATGGTGAGAAATTACATGCTCACATTCCTAATCTTCAGCATGTTGATGGTCCCATTTTGTTTGCTCCTTGTTGTATCAGGACTCTGAGTGGGGAGCACAAAAAGAACCCCATGGTTTGGCAATACAGAGTTTTTGACAGCAATACTGACCTAAGGTCTTCTTTCTCCCTTACTATTCCTGGGATGCAGTCTCATACTATGTCACAAAATTACTGCATGGGAAAAAACAACCACTTGGTGCAAAATGACTTTCATCCAGGTTGGTCCCCTGATCTACTCAACCAAATAGCTGTGTAACTCATTATGTAGGTGCTGGCGAATTCAAGGGGTCAGGGAAAAAAGATGCAAGAACCACTGCATCCAAGCTTTGTACACAGAGGTGATAGCTGTTTCCATCGCTACTGCCAAACTATTTCATGACTGAGCAACCTCAAACTGATGCTCAGTTCCTCAGCAACACGTAATTAAACAGCAGAGATAGGAACTTGTAAGAGATGCTGGTACCATCTGAAACATGAAATGTCTAACGCTGATCTGTAGACATACGAAGAGGAAGACTGCTGTCAGTTGCTAGTGTCAAAATACTTATGCAAAATACTTGGATTTAAAAATAATGGTATGTAAGAGGAAACTTTTGTGGATAACAATACACTCAGGAGATTTTAAAAGGAAAACATCGTCTGGGGACTAAATCACCCAGTTCTTTAAAGATATTAGTTGTAATGTAGTATTATTCTGTCTTTTCGGCAAATGTGTTAAAAAATCATGGCTTCCACGTTGAAATGAAATAGCATTACATCCTTACAACAGGATGTAAAATAGAGCAACTCATATTCCGAACACCCACACTCTTGTACCTTCTGCTGACAATTTGGAAATGGGCCTGCACGAAAACCAACAAACAGCAGGGTGACAATAAAACATAAGCGTTTGGGAGGCTGCTTTAATTTACATACTTTGCTGGTTGCTTTTCCTGCTATGCCCTTGATCACTTCCTGCCCCCTTAATATAAACTCGAATTTTTTCCTGCCCACTAAACACAAAATTCTTGGAAAACACTACAAAAGCTTCTGACATACCTCTCAAATGACTGCTTTACTGTCCTCTTCTGCAAGCACCTGTATGTTTTACAGAATAATTTGGCCACTAGCATTTGCAAACATTTGTTTTTCTATCTGGCAACAAATAAAAGCTCATTTCACATACAGCATAGAAATTCTCTACTCAAGGCACTCTACATATTCACAGTCATAACCCATTAAGGTATCATCAGCTACCAGCACCTTCTAATTAAGTGGCTCCATAGAAGGAAATAGCTAGCAAAAGTAGTTAAAGCAGCTCTGATCGTTTCTGATAAGAGATTTGCATAAGCAAACACGAAGCTAGCTGACTTGTTGCCTGGATATCGTGTGAGCTGAAAAAATGGCAAGGAGCCAGGCTTTGAGGTTACACACCACAATACTTAGCATTCCTTTGTTTTTGACATCACTGGCTAGCCAGAGTCCTGTAGAAAATCACCCAGAGAAAGGTAGATTAGAAAGAAAAATGCTCTGGGATGTCTTCAAGCTCGCTTTTGGCCACTCAAAAATGAAGGGTTTCACAGTTTAAGACATCAATTATAATATACAAGTCAGTAGTTAAGCTTTACCATAAAGGATAAAATTTAACTCTCCATAAGCACTTTAGAGATTGGAAAGACCCAAACAAGATTGTCACAGAAAAAAGCAACTGTATAGCATTATCCAGTGAAAAAACCTGCTGTTAAAACTGTGGTGCATTATTTCTGCAGCTTGAGGGTACTTTTAAAATAAAAAGTTAAAGAAGCAAGGAATAAAAAGAGAAAGTAAAAGTTAAGTTTCAATTAAGCTTCTCTTGGAATACCTAAGTCCTTTCAAAAATTATGATTGCCCTCTTTCTTTCTTGCCAGTAAGTTCCCCTTTTTAAAACTAAAAAACAAAATAATACTCATAACCAGGTCATTGTCATTAAACCTCCCTTTCCTACAAGCAGAGTACTGCTATTGCCCTCCTTTCTAATAGGTAGTTGTTTCTCAGTACTGTCTGTCTTGTCTCATGCAGAACAGGGCTGATCCACAGTACTTAAATTAACAGCAGTATTTTGCTTCTCAAAGAAATATTTATGGGAGAAGTATTCCCATAGACTCCAGAGAACTGAGGCGAGGCTCACATCTGGAGTAGGACTACAGAAAAAGTAGGTTGGTTGGTTTATTGCAACCATGACAAAAAGGAATACACATGCTGCTACCGACATACCTGTGTGATTTCTATCTAGGTTATCACAAATTATGTGTATCAAGCCTGTCATGCTGCTTTGGGTCTCATCAGATTGCACATGAAACAGGAATCTCATGGTTTGGTATAGCGATGGTTTTTAGTGTTGCTCTCAGAAAACGTACCTTATTTTCATGAGCATGAAAAGCATCTGATAAAACATTAAGCTTTTTTACACTTGAAGAGTAATTACATGAAGAGTAATATAGTTTGCAGTTTGTCTTGCAACAGATGCCTGGCTTGCTGTCATGAAGGAAGCAAACCCTAGCAGCTCCTGAGTAGAAACATGAGATGGGAAGTCAGTGTTCATATGGAGATGCTTGCCATGGCCTAAGGAAGGATTTTGGAACCTTCCTGACCCATCCCTCCTTTTTCAGTTTCAAAAGTCAAAAAGAAAGGATAGTCAGGATAATTAACACCAAAAACCAGTTCTGTAGTAGCTTTTGGTAAACAAAAATGGAGTAGGCACATACCTGTTAACTTTAATTGAATGGAAGCGCACTGGATGGCTAATTAATTCTCTGTCACCACCTACAGATTACTCTTTTAATAATGTCAGGCTCCACACATTTCCTAGCAAAGAAGTATAAATTGTCTTTTCCCCAAGGCAGACGACAAGGGGAGTTTGGAGGACAGACAACTGTAATCTGGAACTCTGTCCCACACTGTTCAGAAATACCTTGAAGTTGGACTCCACAGGAGTGGCACTGGCAGAGATTGCTTTGCAGGAATGCCTACTGCTGGCAAAAAGAATGGTGATGTTTGCTTTTTGCCTTTACTACTCAACTATTCTGCCCTTCTCTTACTACCAGGATCAATTAAATGCTATCAGTAAAAAACCATCTAGGAAAAGCATGCTAGCAGAGGGCATTTTTCAGCTCTGAAAGAAAAAAAGTAATAAAATTCCCTTCAGACTTACAAGGAGCACTGGCTCATTTTCAGATTAAGGATTCAAGGGTGCATAGTTTAACTTAAAAGTTCTTATTAAAATTATTAATATTCCCACTGAATGTACACCAGTGAGATAAAAAAAGGCAAAAAAATAGCTTAGTTTGGTTGACTTTTGGTTTTGATTAAATAAACTGGGACTTACTATGGTCAGATGATGTTTTGGCGGAGGTTCTAGCAGTTCTTGGAAGACTTTCTCTATTTGTCTTAAAAGAAAATACACCAATTTCCTGTAGTGACACTCACGTGCTAGGTCACCTTCTGTAGCCTGTAAGAGCCTGATGGAGAGTGCAATGAGGAAAGCGCACTGTGCATGGGGAGAAGGAGCGGCTGTGTAGTGGGACTTCCGTAGCTTACACAAGTGGGGAGGTAAACACAAAGGAAAGCTTCTTCTTTCTCCTCACTGCATCACAAGTTGGGTGGGAAAATAAATATAACCCGAATTAAGTTTTGATTCTTCCTGTTCGTTAAGAGTGTTCTTAGCACTCGCATTCCCAATTTCACAAGAGTGCTTTGCTGATGCTGTTCTGCTATTGCTAAGATAGTGGAGTAATTGGCATCCAGTTCGGGTCCGGCTGATGAAAAGCCTTAGAATATTCAAGGGAGAACTTTAGAAAATAGCTCTCCCTCCCCTTTCTGTGGCTGATCGGCTCTTACTCAAAAAGCTATACTTTATATTTTCGTTGATTTAGGTGTCACAGAGAGAACACACACATCTTTCCTGTCATCCATTTATTTTAATATACAGCTCAATATGGAGGGTCTGATAAATTCTATGGAACAAAAATGTCTTTGTGAATGTTTCCCATGAAAGGTGCTTGGTAGAGTGCTGCAGTTTGTATGCATTTGAATTCAGATGCTAAGGTACTGCCACCTCAGATGGCATAAATCAGCTTAAGTCCCATTGACTTCAATCAACTAAGTCACTTCAACTATTCTGTCGTCTTCCTGGCTTTATACAACTAACCTTGAAAATATCTTCAAAGTGTTTGGTAAGAGACATTACCAAGCTATCATGAAAGGAGGCTAAATCATACTGTTTAGGAATCTGTCTCACAGTTAAATATGTTCTATTTTATCCACTTCATCTACTACTAAAGCAAAGTATTTTCAAAGGTATCTCTAGTTTTATGTGAACCTTCATCAGTTAATTTACTGTGCAGTCAGAAAGGTCTATGGTCAGTAATCAACTCGTTTCTTCTTTCTAGGCAAAGCTAAAATCCTTTGCTGCCAAAATCATTCAGCTCCTGAAGGAATGGACCGAAACTTTCCCCTATGATTTCCAAGATGAAAAATCCATGAAAGAGTTGAAGGAGATCGCTCACAGGATTACACAATACAATGAGGTAGGGGTGGGGGGGAAGAAAAACTGTTAAGGGAGAAAGCAATATTTGTTAGCCTTTACATATAGTTTACAAAGTCTTGCTCCTGCATACAGTATTTTCTAAATGGACTACAGCAGCAGTTGCTAAGCTGTCCGTGTAAGTGCAGGACGTGGGCTGAGCGATGAACTTTATGGTCGGTTAGCAGTAACTGTCTAGGTATAATCACTAAGTAGAAGGGGAAGAGACAAAGTAGTCACGACGATACGAAAAATGGATGAGGTGCAGAAGGAGAAAGGAAAGAACAATGACTATAACGGCACATTATAGTTCACTTTCATCACAAATTATGTACCATACTTTGTCCTTAGTTACTACTCTAAACATCTAAGTCCCACAAAACGTATCACTAGTTGTATCAAATGTACTCTTGCTCAAGGTGCAGATGCTTATTATTTAATAGTTTATTCCTAGCTCCTAGCAATAATCAGCAACTGTTTTGTTACTATGTTTCAAGTGACACCAACAGTATTTCCACTAAGGAAATTATATTTGCGCTCTGCTAGCTAGTCAATCACCAGTCTTAATAGCTCTGAGTTTCTAGCCTATGAAGAAAACTAGATCTCACAGAAGACTTCTTCTAAATCAAATAGATAAAGCAAATACAAGTAAAACAAGGACTGTTAGTTTTCTGTTTATTTTTTGTTTTGCTGGGATTTCCCCCCCCCCTCACCCCCGCAACACTCACAAAGCCTACACTTTTTTCTCCTTGAGAAAGTCACTTTAACTACCCATAGACAGAAGGAAAGATATAATCAAGAACTGCAAGGGAATTAATTGTGGAGTCTTTGTATGAACGTGAAGGCTTATGTCTATGTACTTAGAAGCTTCTCCTTGTTTTTAAACCCACAGCTTCAAGGTATTTTTGAGAACAATTAGCAGGAAATGGGAAGACAATTGTATTATGTGTTTCTGTTGATTCAAGTACAGAGAAAATGCAGAACAACAGGTTTGACAGCATTGCATGAATCAGCAATAGGGTATAGTACAATTAGGTGTTACCGAGTTGTCAAAAGGAAGTATGTCAGTTTTGTTGCATCAGCAGAGCTGTTTACCTGGATGCTACAATGAAAGTGTCAGTGCCTTAGTAGCAGGGGAAAAGGAAATAGGATTACAAAATGCCTTCTATTCACTTTGTAGACAAGGGTGAAGAGGTGTTACTACTGTGAAGGGGGACTTGGCAGAGGTTTTATTTAGCATCCGTATCTTAGTATTTAATTTGTCTGTTACTTTCAACTAGAAAGAACTTCTGGCCTTTCTTTCTTTTTCCCTTCCCTCCCACTCTGTTATGCATGAATAAATTGTCATTTGAGAAAAACACACCTTCACGGAGTGGCTCAGTGCTCTGGTGTCTGAAGCGTCTGGTGACATCCATTAATTACAGCATCACCCTATTTATCCCCTTAACAAGGCTACAAGTCAAGTTCGATCAGTGACAAGCTATGCCACATCTGACCCCTAGAAAACATAATTTGACACTGACGAAAAGCAGCTCTTGCTCTCAGTATTTGTTACCACAAGAATTTACCCATACTGTGCTTCAGCAAGGGATTATGGTAATGGTTTCAGGTTTTATTTTGTATTTTAAAACTTTTTCAAATCACCTTAGGACACTATTCTCCATACATAGGATAGAAAGTAAACTAAGAACTCGCACAAAGCGGTCGGGTACTTGTCCTAGTGATATCAGACAGCATACCAAATAGCTATAGCTACAGCCAGGGTTGCGCCCCAAATGAAGTACAATTGTCTTGTCTGAACTCAAACAAGAACAAATTATTGTACACTCATTGACTTACTTTCCAAAGGTGTAAGAAAATTTAGGTTAAAACTAGTAATGGAAGGAATCTGCTAAAACTCTAAGGGCATTTGTCTAAGTATTAAGACGCTAATAAATTCACAATAGCTTAAGCCAGCCATAGTTTTTGATGTCACTGCGGTGTTGTTCACTTCCCCATAACATGTGCAAAACTCTGCCTTCAAGTTTGATTCTCTGTGACCCATATCTAGAAAGTCTGCGTCCTCCCAGACACGTGGGTAAGTCACGCATAGCGGCTGAAGTCAAATGATTTGCAGTAGAAAGCTCAGCATACCAGAGAGCAGAATTAGCACTTTATTTTAGTCCCACCACCACGCTCACTTAGCATTTCTGAACACTTGTAGCAGAATATCCGAAATGGCTCCAGCCAGCTGCTGTTCAGTAGTAATCCAGTTGCCTCATCAAGATAAGCTACACTGTCTTCAGATTTTCATTTGATTCCACTTGGGAGTCGGATTATTGCCTTGTAAAGCAACATTCTGACACTGTTATTGCTTAATTATAGCATGCAATATACAAGTATTTGGTAGTCATCGTGTCTCACATCTGCTACATAATTTCAGTCATCACTGCACATTAGTGGCTTCTTTGAACGATCACAGATTCGTTGCAGTTCCTTCTAGTGCATCCAGTTGACTGGCAGGAACCAACACAGCAGGTTGTAAGCTAACTGCTAACCTTGTGGCTAACTGCAAGAGAAATAATTTGCATTAAAGCAAGAGAACAGTTGTGTCGAAAAGAGAAGAAGGACTGCCTTTGGTAGAATTAGTTTTTCCAGCAGCAGGAAGAACAGGGTCAGAGAACCTGGGTTATTTAATCAGTATCAGGAGGAATGGAGGAATAGAAAAGTGATCAAGTTAGCTCTTTGGGGTTGACCTCATAGAGAAATGTCTATAGGACACGACCAATCAGTGGCATAAAGGATTTGGCTTGCCTTAGTTGTCAAAACACTGAGCAGACAGATAATATTTCTGTGACTGTACCAGTGTGTGTCCTTATAGATTTTATGTTTAAAATCTGCACCTGATGAACAGAAAAGCATTTTAGTTGTCCAAGAACATGATGTGTGTTGTGCTTTTACCTAAATCTTTGGATGCTACAGTTGTTCAAAGCCAAGCCAGGGCATTTTAGGGGTGTATTCCTGGACATATGTGAATTATCCCTGGATTCTGCCTGGGCTAGATAGACTTGATCATCAGTGGCTCTGACCAGAATGAGAAAGAGCTTTTTGGCTCTTGGTACACAGGGGATCCAAGAAGCCTCGTGCAAGCAACTCAACCACCTTGCGCTGTACCCACTTTTAAGCTGTTTCCCCTGATGCCTTTGAAACGGGGTATGAGCCAAAAACTGCTGCAAGGAGCAGACCAGCCAAGCAAGGAAACAGAGTTGGAAAGGCAGGCAGGCATAACAGTGTCATTATGAAGTTGTGTGGGCAGTAGGACAAGTTTATTTGTGACAGGATGATCAGCTCAGATAAGATGAAAGAAAATTGATAATGGGTGTTTATTTTTCCCAGTCAGAAATTCTTTGGCGATCTGTATCTGCAAGAGCTAAAGGTTTTTAGCAGTCATTGTTTCTGCCTTTTGCTTAGGAAAATGGAACAGTGAAAAAGATCATTAGCCAGATGACACAGAATCTCCTGATGGCCCTCTCTGCACGGAGCCAGTACCAGGAAATCAGAGAGAAATTCCGGCAACCTGCTACCGACAAAGGCACCATCCTCAAAACCAAGTCACAGTCAACTCAAAAGGACATCCTGAGTGTGTGCTGTGACCCTCTGATCTTGGCACAGCAGCTGACCTATATCGAACTGGTGAGACACTAATTTGTGTGAATTACTTCATTTTCCATTTACTAAGTATTAATATACTCATCAATGTGTATTTTGCTATGGCTTCACTGGAAGTCTCTAATGTTTTAATCATAAAATACCAAGTAATGAACAAGACTAATCAGGTATACCAATAAAAACACCTCACACATCTGCACTGTAGGAAGATGAAAGTTACCAAAATGTTCTCCTAACTTTGGCTTTATTGATGTGTTTTTCACTGAGCTCCATGTTTGTCTGTACAGTGACAGTCTCTCATCTCTCCAAACACAGGAGAGGGTGAGCAACATTTACCCAGAGGATCTGATGCAGATTGTCAGCCACATGGACTCCCTGGATAATCACAAGGTACAGAAAGGGATACGGAGGGAAAAAGCAACAAAGAATGACCAGGGTAAAGAGTTCCATGATTTGAGTATACTCTGTGCAAGAAAGGCTGACATTTTCTAAGCTTATGCCTGAGAAAATACCCAACAAGATTTCATCAAGACATGAAAAGGAAGTTTATCTTTTGTTATGTTGATTTATCATGATACAGAATAGGATTAACATGTGGTCAGTTCTCTTACAGTGCCGAGGCGATGTGACCAAAACATATAATTTGGAGGCCTACGACAATTGGTTCAATTGTCTCAGCATGCTGGTGGCTACAGAGATTTGTCGGGTAGGTATTCATAGAAAAGAAGATAGCAAATGGTCCTGGTCTTAAGGACAAAAGGCAGGCAGTGGTCTAATAGAGATTTAAACATTAGCAGTGTAATTAAAGATAATGGCATTACTCCAGCATGAAATTATTTGCATGCTTATACGATTATGAATTCATGGCTGTGTTTAGCTTTGCATATATTCTCTAGTTTTGTGTAGCTTCTATGGTAGAATTAGCCATGCAGTTAAATGGAACTTGTGTGGAGTTTGAGTTAGGAGCTCCTTTGGGTTTTTTTTTATTTATTGTTTTTAAATGCATCCATAAATTCTCAAAGATACCTCCCTTAAATGCAGATTTACCAATAAACAGCTGTCCTGTTTATTGTCTAAATGCACTGCATGTACATATCATTAGCATTGTCATATATTATTTTTTGTTGTAGAAAAATCAGGAATAAACTTTCTTCAGAAGTCTATAAAGAAAGTGGACTACTGGAGAGGTTAAGAAAAAGAGGGACAACAGCCTTATTAAAGTAACTTCTATCATATAATAAGCAAAGAAATGGAAGGTATACTGCCTGAGAACCCCCTTTTTTTTTTTTGGCCTGTAGATTCTTTGTCTTTTTAGATTCCTCTTGATATGCATCAATTCTAGCAAATGGGAAATTTTCCCTCTATTCCTGCTTGGTCAGTAGCTCTTCTGTGGAAATCCAGATGCCTACCGCAGTTTCACAGACTTCGATATATTGATCCGAATCTCCTAAGATTTTCTGCTCTCGCAGAAACTTACTACAAAAGCACACCAAGACATCTTCCAGAGCTGGCTAGTATGGCTAATACATTTAGTTAACCAGTCAAACAAAAGGTTTTAGGATACCAAGAGCCAAGCCATTGACTACTGAACCATTTAGTTTTGATATGACACAAACTATTTAGTTAAGAGGTTTTTATAAAAAAGAAAGGGAAATCCCTGGTGAAGTAGTCAAACCAAACTTCTAGCTCTAGATATGGGAAAGTTTTTGGTGAATGAATGTAATCTAGGCAATAATACTAAGAAAAATCAAAAAGAGAGGAAGACTGATGCCTTCTGGAAACAAAGTTTGGAGATAGTGCTATATGTTAATTTTGCTTGGGCATGTATAAAAATCTGCAACGCAGATGTTCAGCATCTCTTGCTAGATCCTTTGCATGTTTGCATGAGTGGGAATTTATATATTTGATCGTCATCACTACCTGCTCTCAAGAGGTTATGTAAGAGTATACACAGTAAAATGAGAAAATCAGGACATGGCAACTGTTCTCTCACATTCAGGTTACATGCCCCTGGTCTTAAGTCTGTCCACTGCTTTCCCCACCCCTTCTCGGAGGTTTAAATTTTTTTGCACGTATTCTTTCTGATAGTGGCATCATGCTATCTCCTTTTTCCAGTAACAGGAAATTGCAGAAAGTGTCCAGCTTGTTTATACAAGATTCCCTAAGACACTGAACTTTATATATAGACAAACATTTACTCTCCCGCACAACTGGACAGATAATTGATAGTAGCCCTGAATACTACTGCTATTTTATTAAAAATCGTAACAAAATACCCTCAGGCCTATATCATCGTAAGATTTAGCTGGATAAAGTCTTGAAATGTCTATTCAATCAACCCGTTACAATGCCTTTGTCTGAACGTCCTATCCAAAATTCAGGCCATCCCTTCCCTCACAACAGATCTTGTTTTTTTCAGGTTGTAAAGAAAAAGCAGCGTACAAGAATGGTGGAATTTTTCATTGACGTGGCAAGAGAATGCTTCAACATTGGAAACTTTAACTCAATGATGGCTATTATCTGTGAGTATCCTTAACATAGATGACAAAAGGCACTCCCTTTTACAGCCTGACTGGCAAGACTATGCTTGTGCTTGCCCTACATCGCCTGACCCCATCAGCACGCACACTGCTACAGGGGCTGCATGTGCCAGTGGCAGATTAACATGTGGGTGGGTGAGTGTTAGCTACAGCTTTTGTTTGCCAAGCTGAACTGCCTTTCAAAGTGAGCAGTGCTGATACATAAATGCAGAGTTATGTTAGTCCTGTATTTTTTCAACTCAATTGCTTGTTTCTTTGTCTCTTCTGTCTCCATTCAGCTGGCATGAACCTGAGTCCTGTGGCACGCCTAAAGAAAACTTGGTCCAAGGTCAAAACAGCCAAATTTGATGTTTTAGAGGTATGTGTAAAATTTAGACTTTATATAGAAATCCACCAAATGGTTTCATCCAAACCTCCACTGTGGAATTACTAAGTCAAACATCATGGAGGCACCCCTATCAGTGGTCACCAGCATATAAACGTTAGGGAGAGTATTTCCTGAATTTCAAAGTCCCTGCTTACCTGCAAAGAGAAGTGGGTGGAAGCTTTCTTTAAATCATTTCTTCCTAGCATATGTTTTCCAATTTAATACGAAGGTAGTTTTCACTCAAGTGAATGGCATCTTGCTACCCTTAAAACTAATTAGAGTACTCCATCTAGTGGAGATCTGAATGAAAACAAAACTTCATTGAAATCGTCATCAAAGATTTGTGACAGAAAGTTAGAATTTTGTTTTTTTCCAGTAGTCATTTATCATTTCCTTTTGGTCTTCCACTAACCATTGAAGCAAAGCATAAATGTAAAGCCAGTACAGAACCCTCCTTTCAAACAAGACAGAAATTCAAAACACCTGAATCCAGACGTGATCAGTATAAGGTACTCTACCTTCAAGGTTTGAAAAGGGGCCCAACAAATTCATAAAGAATGAACTATGATGGTTAGAACAACGCTTTTTATATTTAGGAAACGTGTTACTGACTGCCTTTTCTCCCCCCATAACAACAGCATCACATGGATCCATCCAGCAACTTTTGTAATTACCGCACAGCCCTGCAAGGAGCAGCACAGCGATCTCAGACTGCCAACAGCAATCGGGAGAAAATAGTCATCCCAGTTTTCAACCTGTTTATTAAAGACATCTACTTTCTGCACAAAATACACACGAACCGCTTGCCCAATGGGCAGATAAACTTCAAGGTAGGACTTTGCCAATATAGAAACTGTAATGCTAGTTAAACCTTGTACATTACAAACATTTGCCAGTTTTGAACTTCTAGCTCATTGTATTACCAATTCCTTCAGCATCGCTGTGATCCAGACATAAAGCGGTATCGTTATCTAGGGGAAATGATTTCACCAAATTTCTGTGAAAGCCAGCGCTTGCCGTTGCCGTGTTTATATTACACATCCAGCAGGTCTACAATGGCATACACAGAAAAGAATTCATAAAATTGCTGCAATGTAATTGTCTTCAGTTAAAAGNTTAGTTTTAAAATGTACTGAAATAGATTATTTTTGTTAGTTTTACAAGAAGTGGGACAGATGCACTGCAAAACATATAATTCACATAAGCAGAACTGATTGGCATAACGTTATAATTTGTTACCAAAACTGATGCATGAAAAGATTGAGAAGAAAATCAGAATTCCAGAAGCCAAACCCCCCAGCATTAAAAATTACTTAAGTGATACACAGGTAGTCTAGAAGTAGTCTAATGTTGGCTAATTGGAAAGAGAAATCTCTTCAAGGAACATTGTAATCATGGAACATGTAATCATGAGATCTAGAAGCTAAGAATTTTAGTGTACCAAGTATGATGGCAGACAAAAGCTTGCCACGCCTCAGCCCTGCACCTGCCTTATGTTCAAAAGGGCCTGTGGAAGCGGAATGCAGTAAAGAATGGAAAGTAAGCTTTTCTGTGGCAGCAAGCCATCATATCTGATCAAATTGCAATTGGTGACTTCACCCTGTATCATCAGCATTAGCTGATTAAATATCATCAGGTTAGCTAGCTATAAACGCTTCACACAACCAGCAAATGGTATTTATCAGGTCAAGGGAGTTTCTACACAGGTGCTAGATTCTCTCTCCCTGACTAATAAACATCCACATCCAAAAGACCACAGCCCATAAAAAGTACTTTTAAAGTTTTTTGCCATTAGTAAGGATGGGGAGGGAGGCACACGGAATATACAAGACAAACCCTAAGTAATTACGCAATTTTAAAAATCCTAGGAAGGTAAGGATATCTGTAGTTACTATATGCTATTTTGGTTATTTTTTAAATATAAAAAGTGCTTTATGAAAAAATCAGGTACGTCACATTTCATTTAAGTTGAAGGTTGGAAATGTAAAAAGTCAAGTCAGTAAACAAAAACCATTTACTGAGCAGTTCCACTCGCGGGCTAATTTAGAGATAAGACAGAAAACAGGGCAACTGCTCTTTACTATATATGAAGAAAAGGTTGAGGATGAAAAGAATGGAATGCAAAAGACCAGGTGGTTAAGCAGGGATACGCTATTCTAAGCTTGTGAGGCTGACAACAGATGAGCAGCTAGGAGCAAGAGGGGGAGATGAAGGGAGCAGTAAGAAGAAAGGGGAACAAGGAAGAAGACTGAGTAAGGGATAATAAGAGAAGCAGCATGAATAAGAACAAGACTGAGAGGCTGTGAAATTGAAACAAAAGAACTAATATTTGAAAGAAAACAAATTGATTTTAATATTATTTTAATTATCTTATGCAGAAATTCTGGGAAATTTCAAGACAGATTCACGATTTTCTGACATGGAAGCAGGTTGAGTGCCCCTTTGAAAAAGACAAGAAGATCCAGAGCTATCTACTCACAGCACCTATTTATAGTGAAGAAGGTAAAATCCATTATAGTGAGTCTGCTTGCTGAAATGCAGACATAATATACAAATGAAAAAAATTAACATGCAAAAAAAATTTGATAAGTATGTATTATCACTTCCGTATCAGTTTCTGATAAGAATGAACTTCATTCTGAAGTCTCCTAAGATACACCTGCTATATTGTAACGTTTAATTATTTTTTTCTCCAGTTACAGAGCCCATGTATCTGATTATTCTTATTTTATTTACTAGCTCTGTTCATTGCATCCTTTGAAAGTGAAGGTCCAGAAAACCACATGGAAAAAGACAGCTGGAAAACACTCAGGTATAAAGCTTTCTCAGAGCATGAGTCTTTTTTGCAAACATATACAGGCATGCGATCATCAGCTTCCTCCCTCCTATTTGCATACCCAGCTTAAGACCATTTTGGCCTAAATACAATTACTTTTTCTTCAAAATTCAAATCTGGAAAAAATTCAGCAGGGCTTGGATTTTGATACAGCTTTTCCAGCCAGATCAGTTCAGGTTGCAGGATCACTGCTGGGGCTATGAAAGAGAATACGCTTTGTCTAGGACATCCAATACAGTAAAAGAATCTACATTTGTAGCAGTTTTCAGACATACTTTTCTCGGGGGAACAAATATATAAAGATACTAAGAAGGTGCCATCATTTATCATACCTACGCACTGAGAAATCTTATAAAAGGATGAAATTTTATATGAATACTCTAATTTTCAACCTACTCTTACGGGAGAAAGTCTCAGTGACACCTCCTCCCCCCTTGAGAGGGGGAAGTACATGATGAGATCGGTTAATTTAGATGAGATTTCTTCTAATAGTGAGGCCAAGGCAGAAAGAGAGATTTAGACATTTGTAAATCATATTAAGCATTTAGATTTGACATATCTGCACCAGATAAAGAATGAAGAAGTCTACATGTCCTGAGCTCCGTATTACAACTGAGTTGTCCCCGATGAGACACTGTTTGCCAGTGTCTCTTAGGAAGTCCACATAAGCTTTTCACTGATGACACCCATGCAATGTACCTTGCTTTAAATCTGATGCCGTTTAACAAACAATAGTTTAGAAAGACAGAGTAAGGTATGTTATTTGCATCTTAAGGGCCTGAAGTAATGTTACAAAGGTTAAATTTTCATTTAATTTAAAGTCAGCATCTTTATTGGAATTCATAGATGTATTCCAGTTTGTAGCAGTTGAAAGTCTATCCCTTGAAGAAAGGCTTCCAGGTAACGATGCGAGATAGATCTATTGCCAACGTTTACCAAAACTGTAAAACTTTTTGTCATGATAGAAAACATTATTTTTTTATTACTTCTAGGACAACTCTGCTTAACAGAGCCTGAGATTTTTGGATCTGATCTGCAGACTTTGAAGCACATCGAATGAATGTGTTTTTACAACCCGAAAGACTTGGACTGAGCTAAGAAAGGCCTCACTGGCTGAGGTCTCTTTTGTATATACAGTAACTTTTATGAAATAAAATGTGGTAAATATTTCACATGTCAACCTTAAGGCACTTAAGTGAAGGGTTTTGGTTTTTTATTTTAAATTTAAGGGCAGGGCCCTGTTCTCAGAGATGAAATGTATCATGGGCGATGGTATCCCTCGGTAGATCTTATTCTATCACCATCCAAATTTTTATTTTATTACTTCCACCAAAATAAATAAAAATTAAAACACACATCCCAACTAAAGCCAGTGTTCAGGTTAAATACTCCATTGGACCAGTACCCTATAGAACTCTCAACATGCCTCTCTAGCTTGGAAGTGAAGGGTCTCCTTCAAATCAGCAACACTCTTCACATCTGTCAGTAAGTGTTTGTAGAGTCGAGGCCTTAGACGTCTGCCGTAAGCGTGTTCCTCTCCTACATCAGAAAATAGTGCCTTACAAGGTACTGATATTGTTTAGTGTACCTTCTATTATGCTGGACTGGAAGTAAAGAAAATAAAAATATGGATGGCTTGAAACCAGCTACAATGTACTTTTAAAATAACATGGAGAATATGGCACATGAAGTAGAGTATACCTGCCTGTAACATTGATGGTGCAGCAAACGTATTTTTGTTACATGATTTAAAGAGATAAGATGGGGAAACTGCTGGGGGATGTGTGCTTGTGTGTGAGTATGTGTGCGTACGTGTGTGAAGATGCACGCATGTCCAAGTTTCAGTACTTCTGGGAACTATCCTTAAAATTATGGCTGTCAGAATAGTTTGTGTTTTCCTTTTGAAAAAATCAGGGATATTTTTTTGTTTTGTTTAATAGAAGGATGTCTAACCTAGATTATCTCTGCAAAACAGGCTCAATATGTTTTTTTAAAAACAGGTTTTGGAAAATCAAAATCGTACATGAGCTAGGGAGAGGGAAGTAAACTCAGATGTCCGATCTGAAGCTAAGGCTAAAATTTCTAAAGAAGCTTAGGAAGAGTTCATCACCACTGAACTGAGCATTAAATGCCCTTGTTTCCTTCAAAAATGCTAGTCTGCACTTGCAAGTAAAGCAAAGACCAACATATGCTATAAGCTTTTTCTAGTATTTTGCAAGCCATGATTAACTGTCCAGGCCAGAACCCATTGAAATCTAAGGAGAAACACCGTAAGAAATAGGTCAAACCTTTGAACCCAGGTCACTACCAAAATTAGAGATGGTTTGTAAACCTGCTGATGCTTACCATTTCTAATTTCTCCTTGTAGCCTTGAGTTTGCACCCTATTTGGTTATCCAAATGAGCACCTGAGGAGCTTACGTTAAGATTCAAGGTATTCAGTTCCAGAAAAAAATACACAGTTCAAGCCTTGTTTTCTCAACTTCATCTCTGAATTAAGAAAAAAAAATAGGCTTAAATTAAAAACTATTTTGTTTAATGAACAAATTATTATTATTGTCCTTTCCAGTAATGGCTCTCTTAAGGCTTGAAGGCTGGGTATTTGTAAAGATAATTACTTGAGCCAGACAATTAGATTTTTTTTTTTTTTTTGAACAAGGCCTGCTAGAGTTCACAGCGGTTGCAGCCGCCTTCATAGAGCCTCGGAGAGGACCTCCGCACAAGCTATTTCAAAAGCAATCAATCTAAGTAGGTGGGTTTTATCTTACTCTGCCTTCTGCTGAAGAAGGGACAAGACTTGCTGGACCGAAGGTCTGGTTTATTCCACTCCGGTAGACTCCTCTTGCCGAGGACCTACGACCAAGAGCAGTGCCACTGTTTCATATAGCATCTGCAGTCACTTAGCAGAAATTATTTGCTGTATTGGCCCTGTAGTACACTGAAAAATTAAAGAGCCTCCCCTCTCTCCCTTGACAAATACTTAAAATCCCCCCCTTTGCAAATACTTAAAATTAGAAGAGTAAGTTGGGGTAAGGAAGGGAGATAAATCAACATTTTGCTATTCCCATAGCATTGACAAAGAGAAACAAAAGCAAGTTATGCCATGAAGAAGGAAGGAGTAGCATACTAACTGTTAACAAGAACAGCCCAGAAAAGGGGAAGGGATAATTCTTATGATCTGCTGCTATTTTTCCTGTGCTGAAGTACTGACCTTCAGCCCTGGATTAGAGTAAGAATATTTATACTGTATTATTACAGTGTTTTGCACTTTCAGAGATGTTCTAGCTAGTAACATTGTCGGACACTATAAGAGGGATTGTATATCAGCTTTGTTTACGTAACTGAAATTTAAAAGGGATGCTTAAAATTTAAGAAAAAAATATATATTTGAGATGCAATTTTAGAACACTTTCTGTAACTGTATAAAAAAAGCTTTCACATGAATGTGCACTTCACTCGTCAATCAGTCCTAGTATATACTTGAAATCAATGCAGTATCCACATCGGTTCCTTTTCATTTTTCCTCCCTCAGTTTGATACGTTCCTTCAATACCGTGTTTTGCTATTCTGAGCTGAAATGCTAAATATAAAAGCTGTACCATAAAGCAGGATATTCTGTGTTTGACTGGATGTGCTTGCATTAATAATAAAAAAAAAAACTTGCTTCAACCAGGCTGAACTTTTTCCATGCTTATTTTTCACTTGCAAACCGATCAAGCCACAAACCAGCGGCTGAATGAGGTGAACCAACTGCGGAAGGCCATATAGTCGCAATGAAACGACTGGCTACTTAAATTTAAGTTCCGGCTTATAAAGATACATTATGAAATATTTAAATATCTTCCAACAAAGGCAAGAGCAACACTAAGCCAACAACATGCTGCCACTTCTCATGTGCTCTTTATAATAGTATTTTATGGATTTGATACAGTGTCTCTACTACGGAATATTTTCATTCTCTTCCATGAAAGTTATTAACAGTTCCACTGTGTAAAAATATTTCATGTGCTCCAAGAGTTGAATTTCATTTTTTCCTGCCCACATATTTATCCTTTTAACAGGGAAGCACAGAAAGGTTTGTGGGCTGCAGCATGCTGCAGGGTTTCCTGTAGCAAGATTCTGTTGACATTTCGATGTTCCAGGACATTTGGTTGCAACCACTACCCTGTTTCATGCCCTACTCCACAGAAGAAAAGCTGCTTCTCCAGGGTCACACGGGGACCAGACAGGCACAGAGCTGCGAGTAGAATCCAGCTTCCCCACCTTCAGAAATGTTCCACCTTGCCAGTGCAGGAGCTCTAAAAACGCTTGCAGGATCTCCTATCTGTTGAAAACTCTCGGGGGAAATTGTTTTGGTAACCAGGCGTCCACAATAGACTCCCAGAGTAGAACAGCGCTACAGTCAGTCATCACGGCTCATTAGAAAAGATAATGATGTTTACCAGCATTAAGAGGATCAGGCAGACAAGAGTCTTCCCGATGGCCAGTTCACGTTTATAATTAATATGCATATTACATCCTTGAAAACTCAATTCCAATTACATCCCATCCAGTCATTAAGATAAATTAGCTATTTACACAGGCATAAGAGTAAACAATAAAATTGCATTCCAGGCACTTTACTGCCATTACAGCACGACGCAGTATGACAAGCAGTAACTCAATCGCCAGCGTAGATATCTTTAGTTACATTAGTGGCAACTTGATTTATCAAGTGAATAGTTCCCAAGAAACCGCTTCTTTTAGCAAATAACTCACATAGCAAAACTCAGCTGACAACTGGCACAAGCACATCTTTTGGAGGAAAATGAGCAATTCTGAGGATGCGCAGACAGATCTTCCCTCCTCAGTCTGCAACGCACATAATTTTATCAGGGCAACCCCAGCTTCCCAACGAATCGGAAAAGCCTGCAAGCAGCGTACAGAAGCACCGTTTTGTCTTGCGGTTCTCTGCAGCCATTAAATAGGGCTGTGTGGACAGCGAGATACTTAAAAAAAAAAAATCACAGACAGACTTTATCCTAAAGTGTTAGTGCACGCTGTTGAGGAATTTTCCAGACCAGTGAGCATGCAAGTATTAGCAATAGCTGCTTTCAAATTCTTCCTCCCTGGAAGAGGGAGAGGCTTGACCCTGGAAAGGCAGGGAGAACTGGGCATGCTTTGGGGTCTTGGCACATCTGTACAGGCCTCCAGCACAAGCTCCCTGACACTGCAGAGGTTTGCCTGCCTCCCCTGCTCCCCTAGGTGGGCTTTGGAAGAGAGAGAAACAACTTTTGGGGGTGTATTTCTGCAGTAATCTGGAGGCATGATCTAAGGCATCACCATTTCTGTAACATTATTCAGAACAGTAAAGCATTTAAATGTTTCTAATATTTCCAGCGTTGTAAGCAATTACTAACATCAGCGGTTTTGTGGCTCCTTGATAGCACGTTCAGCTTTTGCACAGAAAAGGAATGTAGCCGACTGCTGCAAAACAACTTTGGGGTATTAGATTATTTTCCTAATGAAATACTAAAAAGCAGCCAAGTCCTATGTCATGCAGGGAGTGCTGACACAGCCTCAGACAGACTCTTTCTCAAGAGGGTGACAAGGAAGAAATTCAAATCACCAGGAAATGCAACTTTAATCTAAAAATACTAAGCCAATGAACATACTGTTTCTGATATCCTAAGGCATGCATCCTAGTGTATTAACAATTCAGAGGCTTCTAACAATTAGTAATAAAAAACACTTCTATATAAAGAGTTCTGTAAGAAACACTGTTTGGCAAAACCGGTATAGAGTTACTTGAAACTATCAGTAGCTCCTACCAGAAGAAAAAAACCCACCAAACCCCCCAAATCCAGGGCTGTTGCCACGCAGAGGATCCCTGCTAACAACCCCACCCCAGCGCAAGGCATGGAGACCGTTTCACAAGGTCAAAGGAAAGCTGAAAGCGAACAGAAGCCAAAGCACCAGATCCAAACATCCCCACCACTTTAAATTCAGTGCAAATTTGCTTCCTGTATTTCTAATCTTATCTAACTGCTTCAGATTAAGCAGGTATCTGAATCTTAAAATTAATACAATTCTGCTTGGAGGCAGAAGCCCAGTGACATCCAACAGAATCTCCTTACGCAGCCAAAAAAGCCCTTAACACCTTGTTAATCGCCGACACATGAGCGCACTAAGGCCTCCTCTGATTCCGGGGCACATTAAATTCACAGAATCTTCCTATCCGTCAATGCCAACATTAAATATTTACAAGGAAACTTTCAAACAACAGCTGCTTGTTTACATTCAATTCCAAGAAGCCATTGCTCACGACACTGCACCTTCTCAAACACCCATTAAAACAGAGAAGCGAAGCACAACACATTGTCGGTTGCGCCAACGGCGCGCTCAGGGCCTCGGCCAACACAGCGGTAAGTGAGGGATTTCACTGACATCTCCAGCACTTACAGCTCTAGCAGAATTTAATGAAGCGTTGAACTATTCATGTCTGTGGACATTAGAGCTCAGTGCTGAAGAGATTGTCTCAATTGGAAAAAACAAAAAACAAAAAACAAAAAAAACCCACACTCCTAAAATACTTCAAAAACAAAATCCAAGCAACCAATGAATAAACCCACAAATCTAAGCAAACCCATTTTTCCCCTATACATCTCTTATCTCACTTCTCAGAAATTTCACAGCATCCAAGTGCCCCAAGAATAACTCCACAAGAACCCAGCAGCCAAAAAGTCACTCTGACAAGATTTTAAAAGTAACAAACACAAAAAACCCCCCAGTGACCGCTCTACTGGGCTGCATCTGCCGGCCAGAACGCCATCCCAGCTGCTGCCCGACAGCTGCATGGCCCGGGAGCAGCGTGCGACGCGTGTGCCGAGAGCGCCCCGAGCTTTGATCTGCCTCCAAGCTCCTCTCCAGAGCGTACCTCAGCACCAAATCATCTCGAAGGTTTTTCTTTTTTCTCCAAACCGCCTCTTTAATACAATCATTTTCCCCGTGGCTCATAGCAGAGTTGGAGAGAAGCCGCTTAAGCTTGCGTAAGGCTGCAGGAAATCCGTGCAAGAGCTTGGGCTCTCCCGCGGCCAAAGCCACCGCTGCACCCACCAGCTCGCGTTTCCGCAGCCCCACGCAGCTTCATCTCTTGTCTCCTCCGCACCCATCGCTGTCGCTGCTCACTGGAGAGACTCCCAGTTTATCCCACAGCCCGACACGCTGGGCACCCGCTCCCGCAGCAGCCAGCCAGGCCGTACGCCAGATCCACAAAGGCTGTTTTATACCTTCTATGCTACATTTTATTTTACTCCAGATAGATAATTTCTTTTTTTCCCCCCCAAAAAAGGCATTTTTAGCAGATCTGAGAACACTTCGGTGCTCGCAAAGAGCACTCGCGCCCTCCAGGGACAAGCAAATATCAAAGCAATTGCAAAAAAACCCCACAGTTGCTGGGATTTTTAAGATCAGCACCCACCACAATCATAAACCCAAGCTCATCTTGAAAAGAGTTTGGTGAGCCACTGGCCTCGCAGAGGGCAGTAATGGGTTAAAACCCTCTTTCACGTGCAACTCCCATGCGGGCTGCAAAGCATTCTACCTGTGGGAGAAAGCACTGAAGCCTTGAAGTGAACTTGCAGCAGCAAAGGGTTTGTGTAGCAGTTGGAGGGAACGATGAGAGGACACGGGTCAAGGGACCCAAGTCGTGTGAGAGACACAAGCCCTACAGCTACAAGGCAGCCTCGAAACCATTGGGGTTAAAAAGACTCCTTTGGAGAAACTCGCCACACTACATACAAACTTTACAAACTGGTTCCAATAAACTAGTTCAATCGCCACCAACCCCTGCCTACTCCACAAAGACCCACTTCACTTCAAGTTTAGAGGGACTTCACTTATCCCAGAACAGGACTGAGCTAACCAAAGCAGAGCTGTGTTTAAATACAACCCCATGCAAACATTTAGACTGCAACGTGAAAGGGACTTATTCACGCTTCTGCCCTCAGTTCAGAAGTGCTTCTGCTACGTGGTACCACCATGCAGCTCTCAGCTGCAACACCTACTCTTCCAACCCAGCACAACGCAAACCTGTGCACGCAAGCTCTCCTGCTAAAAGAAAGCTATTTCATTTTTGGTGCAGTCTCACAGTAGTATATCCCAGAAAATTCAATAAAACATTTACCTTATTCTAACCCAGAAGGAGAGAAACCATGTCGCTTGGGAAAGAAGCAGAAGAACCTTTCTCCACCAGCTTCAGGCACCAAATGAGAGCAGCCAATTACTCCCCCAGGCCCTAATGAAGCCCACAGCTGCCACCACTCCCACTAACGCAACACCTGTGGCAGAGGCAGCCTCTCACGGAGGGGTCAGGGGGAAGCCAAAAAAGCTCTTTTCTCGCCTGGCCGGGTGTTGAAGGCCAGCATGGCTCTGTGCCTTTCTAAGGGAGCTGTGGGGCTGCTCTCCTGGCTCAGACGAACTCACATGAGTCTGAAGGCATCATCATGCTGCAATGTAGAGCAGCGGGAAGCCTCGGGTCCCAGAGAGGGGGCTGGTACGGGTTAATTCTGTTTGCAAGGAGCTGCTCATGACAGCCCTGTGTGCCCGGCACAGCTGCCTTGCATGGCCCAAAGGCACCTCACTCGGTGACGCAGTATGAAAAATGGATACTATCTCAATAAAAGCAGAGGTCTGCAGAGCCAGCGCAACCATGGCAATGTGAAAAGCAGTGGTTTGTCCCGGTCTCCTCTGCTGTTGAGCTTTTCCAGTGAAGAGGTGGAGCCCTTCAGCCTGCAAGCCGGCAGGCCTGGCAAGGACACGAGCACCATGGGACCACGAACCACACACTGCCCAACTTCAGCCGCATCCCGATGCTCCTCGGCTTGCTTCACAGCTGAGCGAAATGCAGATGACTGATCTCTTTCAGGTGCAGCTGGGTGTCACGCACAGAGCAAATGCACTGCAGGGGAACCAAAGCCAACCCCACCGCGAGGACGCGGAAAGCTTTATCATTACACCCACGCAGAAGTCAACCCCTTACTGCATTTACGCTGAATTGTCACTTTAAATGCTGTTGGGAGCTCTTGCCCTTTCATTCCCTCATCTGAAAAAGCAAAAAGCTGTTTAAATTTATTCTAAAGTTTATATTCCAGCGCACAGTAAAAACTGCAATTTAAATATACGTCTGCATTCACATACGAGCAGTCGGGGCTTACCCACCACTTCTCTTTCCCTCCTCACGCAAGTCTCCAGGCTTAAATACAGAGAGGTGCTGAACATTGACTAGCACAATCTCACCAGTTTACAGAGTGGTTTTAAGAAGTGCTTTACAGGTGTGTGTATCTCAAAGTCCAAAAGATCACAGGCTTTTACAAAATTTTCAAAAAATGCCACTAAGTATTTTCTTCTGGATGCAGCGGACCCAGAACTAAGTATTGCCCTGTACTTCTTCATCTGTATTTTCTGATTCTCCAAGCCAGCATCTACTAGTCCCATTGAACGACATTTTTTAAACAAAGTTTTCAAATTCAAAAGCACAACCTGAATTCACTCCTGTAAAGGGTCCAACATAAAAGCGTGTCCTGAGCCAACCTCATTTCGGCATCCCTTAATCAAGAACATTTCCCCTTCCCTCCACAAATTGCAAGTTCCTTGGAGAAGGTTACAATTAACGTGTGTAGCATACAACAGCTAAAAATAAACAAATAATAATTGCTTCTCAGTTCAGTGGAGCATGTTCCTATTTAAACGAATGTGACTATATTTACTGCTCTGACACTCAAGTGCAGTGACTCCTCCAGGAAAGCACAGCTGGGTTTTTCCACTTGGACCACAGCTTAAAAAAGGGAACCTGTGCCTTACATACACAGCATCTGTCACAACACGGTGACACGGCCCAGCGCCCGGCCATGTAACCCGAGTGCCCGCCGCGGGCAGACGGTTGATTCTGACCCCAAAGCACAATACTGTCATTTGTCTTTGCTGTGCCACAGCGGCGGGCAGCCCGAGCCGAGCAGTGTGGGTTTTACTCTCCCTCCGCAGGAAGGGAGCCAAGGGCAGGGCTCCTCGCAGAGCCAGGAGTGGCCCATGCGGGGCAAACACCCGGCTCCGACACCCCGGAGCCGTGACGACTGACAACCGGCCGACAGCACCGATCAAAACCCGGCTGTTCCCTTTTTCTCCAGAACTTGCCCGTGGCTCCAGTCGAAGGGAGTTCAGTCCTCCAGGCTGGTGGGTTTTGCTTTTTGCGCTAGATCAGGCTTGAGGCAACCAGCGATAATGTGAACTCAGTATTGACGCTGAAGCATTCATAATTAAGTTACTGAACTTGTTCTGTGGATGGAGACACCGCTGGGGTTTAACTTCTCCTTCCAGTAACTCAATTCCACATTTGCTGCCAGAGCAGAGAGCACACCCAGACAAAGGCTCCCACAGAGGCGGCCGGGCAGCCAGCAGCTCCCACGGCACACACCGGCTGCCTGGAGAGTCTCGCCAGTGGGGAGGACGGGGACACTGGGCTCGCAGCCTTCGGCAGCCCCCGGCCCGGCAGCGGGGCTCTGTGCAGCGGCTGCAGCCCGCGGCCGTGGATCCACACAGTGCCAACGCCATCTCTGCCATCCCCGCCGGCAGCCACAAGCTTGAGACTAGACGCTCGGCTAACATCTTCCAGCCATTTAGCCAGATCTTTGCCTAAAGCAACACACAGAATAGACATTGTTATTCAAGCAAGAGATTTTCATATCTGAAACATGACTAATTTCCTCCCTTTCTTGGATGAGGTTAGGAAACACCTTCAAGGAAGAGCTCCACGTTTTGCTGGGAAAGAGCAAGCCTACCCTGTGTGCAGCTGTATGCAAACACACGTGCTCGTACCACAGCGTGGCTACGCCAAACGCAGTCAGCAGGTCCATATGCTCAGGTAACCGAAATCACTTGTGAACTCACTTTATAATAAAGGCATAGCCTGCTATTTCTGCTCTTGTTCTGTTCCAGAGCAGAAGCAGCGGTGTGCAGTCAAGCCCGGGGTATGGGTAAGGGTCTTAATTTACCGCTTTTTGCCATGAACTTCACATTGCCGTAACGGTTGACTGCATTTCAGCATGAAAAATTATGAACAACGCAGAAATAAGAAAAAAGCCTAATCCTTAGCAGAGAGCTCGTAAACGCAGTCCGTTGTGGTTTAAAGCCCATCCTCGGAGCGGGTAGGTGGCAGCTCCCGTCTCGCTGGGCTTTCCCTCGCCGCACATCACTGCACAGCCCCGCCGCAGCTCCATCAGCCGGGACCCCCAAGGGCTCCCGCCTCGCCCACGAGCCAGGCGTGGAGTGGGTAAAAGTCCAAAGGCTTTAAGTCAGAAGAAGTAATAGAGGAGCCACATGGAAGGAAAAACAGACTGGGTTAATAAGGAAAGTAGCACATCGAGATGAAACGTAGCATAAGAAACATGATGTGAGATTTGAAGAGGCTAAGAAAAGAGTCAACACAAGTTTTCAGGGTATAGTATATTTATACAGCATATGTAATTGGTTTTAAGTATTTTAAGGACTTGGGGAAAACAAGCCGCTCTCCGGAGTCATACATTTTTCTGATGACTCCTGGTCAGTGACTGAGCTTCGCGTTAACTGCTCAGGAGCGTAACTGAAGTGCCACTGTCATCCGCAGCCACACAGAAGAGAAGATGCTTGACCAGATAGCTTGGAGTAACGCAGCAGTAACTGGAAACAGCTGCAAAATTCGAGTCCTGAAACAGGCTCTAGCCATGCCTTTCCCAATGCTATGGCTGAGGAGCAAGGGAAAGGGAAGCACTTCCAGAGGACTTCATGCCAGAAAAAGTCCCAAAGAATGATGAAAAGCAGAACAGGACCAGGAAGGCAGTCGCTATGCGGCGATTTTTAGATGGATTTGTATAAATCTGAACAACTTTGAGCCGCACACTGAACAGAATCATTCTCTCTGCAATTCATAGGTCTCAACCTTTTCTCTCTCTATTTGGGGATTACTAGGGAGATATAACGCACCCTGTCCTCTTCTGGGGAATCCCTGTTAGAACAGACCAAATAATTCATCCAAGCAACAGGCAGCATTTAACTCCGTTCAGTGAGGGCCTTGCTTACAGGAATACATTGCATCCTATTTTGAAAAAATACCTACTAGCGCAATGAGGGACAATCATTATCCAAAGTAAGAATTTTATACAATGTCTTTTAACTAAAGAGTCAAAGCCTGCAGCCTAGCCCAAAAGCAAAAGTTAAAATACTCAGAATTATAACACACCCCACCCCCCCACTTTTTAAAGATTTAATTAAAAGATGTAAGGTTAAGGTAGCTATTTATAATTTTTAATCTAATTATTATATAATTTAGAGATTATAATTTAGAGACAAATGAGTAGGTAAAATTAGAAGTCATTAGGGACCGTGAACTGTACATGATTAGTAATAACTCCCTGGGAGTGCAAATTTTAAATCATGAATAACAGCTTTTAAGTCACCGACTGAATTTCCGACACCAAAGCTGCTAATAAGCTACCCCACGACCTTTAAAGCGCTGTCAGAGGCGAGTATTTTCCTGCTGGATCGACCGTCAGCAGTAAAACCCCCTTCCCGGTGAGGTGTCTATCCCGAACCCAGCACCACAAGGCCTCCAAGGAGATACCACGCTCAAAACCATTCTTGTTCCTACCTCGCATTGACCGAACAGAGCCCACAGCCCGTGCCAGTGTCTCTGGCATTTGTAACGAAGGGCTGCCCGTGCTCCTAATGAGCTGCCCATGCTCCTAATGAGCTGCCTGGCTGAGGCAGGCAACAGCAGCATGTGCTTACCCAGACAGCTACTGCAGGGAGCTGAACTCAGACCAGTTTTGGTGGGCACTTGGCATTTATCTGGGCTAAACAAACCAGTTTTTGGGACCCAACGTGGGGCACAAAGAATTTGAGATAAAGATAGTAATGGAGGGGTAATGGGCAAAACACGGACTGAGCAATGTGAAAAGCAGGGAATAATTGTGGAGAATGATGTTTTTCCTGTTGTTGTAGGGACAAAGGGTGGATTGTGTGTAAATTGTCCACTTCTGGGTGGTGGTATGATGATGTTCTTTTGATTTTGGTATGAGGAATTTTTTTGTTTTGTTGATGTGTCTGAAGTTTGTGAAGACTGTGTGACGAATGGGGATTTTAATAATTCTTAGAGAAAAAACCAGGCCTGCAAGGTCCCCAGAAAGTTCAGGAGTTCTCAACTACTCAATCATTTGGACTTGTGTCAATACCCAACCCTGACACTAACATTTTCTGAGAGTTTTGCCTTCCTTTTAAGTCCAATGCATTCACTTCCACACTTTGGGATGATGAACAGAAAAAAAGGTTTTTCAGAAGCGGTTCCTGGTGCTGCCTCCAGCTCCAGCCCTCCTTGATTGCCTTCCACCACTGACACCGCAGGGCGTTTCCCGCCGCACAGAGCAGACACTGGACACTTCTCTTCCTCACCACTGCCGATGCGCACAACCGCCCCATGAGAAGCAGAAGGTGAGATCTGGCTATCAGCACCAACAGTCTGCCGTGCTTCTGAAACACGGGAACGAGGACAAACAGGTCCTGTCAGAGCAGCAGCTGAGCACTGAGCAATGCCAAACAGCTCAGGACCACCCCAGTGTGGGCCAAGCAGCAGTGGTGCCAGCCAGGGGCAGCTTGGATGCTCATTCTCGGGCAGCAGAGCCAGGACAGCAGTAGCAGCTGGAGTTTTAAGGGCTGGAGTCTCAGCAGAAGGTCCCGCTTCTATCTTTACCCCAAATCATAATGCCTAGGTATTTAATCTTTTCCTTACTGGTACCTTATTGTTTTTGTTGGGAACCACCAAGATATCTTAAGTAAGATAACATCTGGTGTAAGTTTAAGTTGTCTGGGGAACTAAGTCTGCACTTTTGTATTGGGTCTGATTAGATATTCACTTGAGATGCAAAAATCAGCTGGCTGAACTTCTCGCTGCAAATACTATTCCTTAAATCCAGCGTGTCATCTGCCTTGCCAAATATTAATGTAAAAACTTATTTCAAAGAAACAGCTTAAAACAATTTCTAAAATGCAGAAATTCCATTTATTATATTGAGAATATCAACTGCAAGAAGCCTTGCAATGCATTCTCTTCACTCTAAGTACAATACAGTACACTGTTCTCCACAATAAGTTACATAAAGGCAAATTTTATGTACATATAAAAAGGATCAGTGCCCAGAACTATTTGCACAGCATATCTGCTATTCAGAAATCAATCTTTTAAATCTTGTTTCCCTCAGAATTTTTGAAGCGAACTGAATTCATAAACAGATCTTAATTACCTGGTTTGAGATGGGTTTTCGACTAATTTCTAAATTCAGTGGAGACCATGCAAATGGTTCAACCACTGAATTAGCATTCTCAGCATTCATTCTATAAACAAACGTATTAAAAATGAGGCTTGCCATATGGTAGCACATAAGACAACATGGAGAAAAATGACCTGCCTGCATTGAAACTTTATGCATCCCAAAATAGCCGAAAGGGAAGTAGCAAAGTAGTACTGCCATAGTATAAGGCACTAATGAGACCACAGCATAATTCTGCTCATGCATGCTCAAACAAACAAAAAAAACTGGAAACAAGAAAATCCAAAAACCCTACAACCCCCTCAAACTGAAAAAGTGAAGAACAAGGCTACTAGGACAATCAGTGGAATGGAAAGCGTTGTATGAAGAAAGACTGTAACACCACTTGCTTTTTCAGTCACTGAAAAAGCCAAGAGTGTATGACTGCCTTCCGAGCACATCACGAAAATGCCAGAAGAAGAAAACAAAAGGACAACACTGGCATAATAGCAAATGGGCTGTTAGTCAATTCATACAGGAATGAAAAGATGGTTCCTCAACTTAAAGAACGAGATGTACAGGCAGGGCCTTGGAATAAGGAGGAGTGAGGCCAAAAATGTCTAAACAAATGAGTTCAACAGCGCAGCTCAGTTTATAGAAGGGATGCTGTGATGCAGCATCTACTCCGAGAAAAGACCAGACCCAGGAACGCCCAACTGGAATGCTCCCAACTTGTCTGATCCACTGAGATGAGAAGGTGGTGGTGTCTGTTTTGCAGTGTGTAATGACATTATATGCTCTAAAATTCCACTTAAATGGATTTTCATCCCCGCCCCCCCCGTGAATTATTCTATACCCAACCATGTGAATGTCTGTTAAACATAGGAACCGCAGCCCCGAAGCCTTGCTGTGACAGCCACCTGCAGAGCTGGTGCACCAGCCAGCACATCCCGCGTACCTTTCACTGCGAGATTCTTTTCCACACCTTCCTCTTGTTTCTACAGTGGAGTGTAAGTATAGCATCCTCCTAAAGTCACAGTGCAGTGAGCCACAGACTGAAAATACTCAAGACAACACAAAAGATTAATTTAATTCTTAAAATAATGCAAATATACGAATTGGCATGTACCATGTGGAAACGTGTCGAGTTGCACACTCCACTGATTTTTCCAGTTGATGCTGAAGACACTTTCCTTGAACTACACACGCTTCCCAATTTATTTGAGGTGCCTGAACTTGCAAGATACATAGGTAATAGCAAACCAGTCAAAGAATTACTCAGAAAACAAATACAAGAACCAAAAACCCCCTAAACTCTTCTTCACTGAAAAAGAGAGGCACTGCATTTTTAAGCTGAATTAAGGCTGTAAAATGATGCTGGTTGTGAATTTGAAGTCATCGAACATCACGGGGGGGTGACATCTAACCCGCCGCTTCGCTGTTAGTCCTGTAAGCCTGCTTACGGAGGTGAGTCTCGATCTCCTCCCTGAAGACCAGCATCCCAAGGTGCGAGTGAGAGGCCTCGTTCATGGCTTTGGACTGGATACACATACGGTACTGCTCTGGAGTGAGTTCGTCTGCACAATGCTTCTCGTGCCACAGGTGGAAGAGCCCAGGGACTGGCGTCCTGACCACAATAAGGTCACCGTGCAAGTACTTTCTGTAGAGGTGAACATCCTCACCGCCCCAGCCTTTCACTTCCAAGTCAAAACCCCCTACAAAAACAGTACCAGAAAACGTTATTTTGGCACACTGGCTAGATAAGATGTAAGGCAAAAAGAGCAACACTCCTTGTGTAACGCATTACCAGATCTGGTATGACATACCAGACATTCCAGAGCAATTAACTTCAAGTTCTCCACGCCAAAGCATGGCAAATTGATGAAGAGGAGCTTCAAGCATACCACATCCTCTTCAGTGGAAACTGCCCAGGACACAGATCGTGGCTTCAGGAAGTCTCTGACAAAAGTGTCTCCAAATGGCATTATGCATGACATCCAATGTGACAGCTGCAGAAAACTGCAGGCAAACCTCACCGGCTATGCTTTTGGGTTATTTTTAGCAATCGTAATGGATTTTAGCAGCTGGAAAACGAAGCAGTCATGCACTGCATGAAAAGCCCTCTATAAAAATGCCAGCAATTAGTCCCTAGGTCACAACTCAAAAAGCTGGATTGAGGCAAGGAACCCGTTCCACCATTTGAAGTTCTCTTGCCTTTCCAGGACCATAGTGAAAATTGACCCAGACTCACGTACGATTTCAAAACTCCACAGTTATGAAGTTTTCATTTAGCATATTCCATACACATGGCGATACGACTGCTATTAGAAACCAGCCTGCATTCAGTCAGCTGTCACACAGCACATGGGATTATATGGGGCTATATGTCATTACACCTTCCAGGAGACTACCTTCGAGACAGGCTTCCAAACTCAAGAACACCAAGCTGCTCTCAGTTTTAACAGCATGCCACAAGAGGGTGTGAAAGCCTCTTTCTGCAGCCTCGAACAACTGCATTCAACTGCTCAAGGTTATTTGAAAACAAGAATTTAAATGCTTCTTGTCTATGGACGTGCTTCTTAATCTTGATTAATTTGCTTCAGACAGTCACAAAACAATGAAAGATTTTTAGAAGTTCTAGAGTGACATGTTGTTACTAGAAATTATTGTGACTTCTAACGAACACTCACCAGATGGGACATCAAAATCTAGAAAAACTAATTTATCTCGTTGGTCAAACTTGTCCAACAAGTCTGACTGCTGGACTTCGGAAAATAATTAGAGAAATAAATTCACTGCTTTCCTGTCACTAGATAAGAACACAGAATCAATTTCTAAATACACAAAAATTTTCTTTTTTACACTTGCATCTTACCAACAGTCAGAAAGTCTGTCCGATATTGACAAGTCATCCCAAAGCCAAAATCCCGCCAGAAACCAGAATCCTTCTTGTGTACCTGCAATTTTAAAACTATATCATTCTGAAATGCGTAATACATCCAAGGAGGTAACATTGCATTTGGTTTTGTAGAAAGCTAAGCTCTTCCGACCATTTGCTCAGCGCAGGATACAGCATTAGCACTTCTAGTAGTTGCGTGTCATGCACAGACGTGGGCTTCCCAATTACCTGCTGTTCGCTTCACCCTTTGCCATCCAATTCCAAATACTTACAGGTATTGCAGTTTCCACGCTTACCTTTCTACAACACCACCTCTATTTTCTACATATCTGCTTAGACCGAGCAGTAAATTTTTGGTAGTCTATTGCCAAATGATCTGTTCCCAATACTCCAATTCCTACGCGGTTTCTAAGGCCACATTTGTCTATTCTTGTTCTGATACGACAAGAAAAGTACATTTTGTGACTGAAGTCAGCAATCATAAGGTTGTTGGACTCAAAAAAGTAACCAGCAGAGTTGTCAGGCAGGAGACCACTCCTCTCGGCTGCGACCACCTGAGGCCAGATGAACAAGGCTCCCTCCCACTTCCCGCAGGATCCTTGCCAAGAACACAGCAGGTAAGGGTTGCCATGTTCTTTTCTTTTAGTAAAGGCTATGTTGCACTCTGCTCTCTCTCCTCCAAACCTGTCTACCTCCAAAGTCCCAGCTGCAAAACCCAATTTCATTTATGCAGTCTCTTGAAAGAGTCAGGCTAGACATTGACCGTGGCCATTCCACCTTCAGGCAACAAAGACCCAGAAATACGGTACTTCTTTCTTCCTGCTGAGCCCCAAATTATCCTTAAACCTATTCTCTCGAATGTTTGTGGGGTTTATTTGTTTATTATTTTGACTACAATCTTCCCCATAAGCAGTGTTTCTCCTTCCAAAGGCAAGATGAGATTAGCGGAGTAACAGCCTGTGGTTCTGGCAGATGCTGGATGGCACAGGGAAGGTAACAACCCGCACAGAGTACAGCTGTCCACAGCACGGAGACAGAGACTGGCCCAACGTCTTTGCCCACCTTGAGCTACGCGGCACGCTGCCTGCAACTACCAGTTTGCAAAGAGAGTCGACACCGAGGGAAGCTTATCAAGCACCGTTTTTAGGGTTTTTTTCCTTTCACTGCTTCTTTGTCTGCTGGAACATAAGCTGAAAGGTGCTGCCATGTTATGCCACTATCTTCCTAAAACGCTGGCTTTCCAAGCCAGAATTAAGCAATAGAACGGAACTACCAACTTCATTTGATTAATAGCACTTTTTTTTAAATCTAGGTAGATCTCCAAGTTTGTCTAAGAATGAGTTTTGTACTGTGTGATAAGCTTTTCATCCGAGTGCTTTGCCCATAAAGGGGAAGAGTGTTTAGATACGCACTGCCAAAGGTCATAAGACATCCCAAACAGACTATTAAGCTATACTTAATTTTGTTTTAATACAAAGCACAACTAATCCTATCCAGAGTAAATCACACTGCTTACCAATTGTTGTTCCACAGGAGGTGGTATGTCTTGGTTGGCATAGACAATAGCAGGATTATAAAGGCTGAACACCACAGGATAAAAAACCTTTTTCCCTGGAAGTCAAAAGGTACTTGTTACTCACTGTGGGCATCCCTTCTGAAGGCCAGGGGAAACTAGAAATACTATCTTTATGAGAAATATTAGCTATTAGTCATCCAGTGAAAACAAAGAAATATAAGATTTAACTAGTAGGATTTCCCATTTAGGTAGCCCATAGCATCTAGCGAGGCAGAGCCCACAGGAATAAGAAACATACACACACATATTTATATGTACTCTGTAGGTATACATTTATATATAGTTATAAATACTTATATACATATAAAATATATAATGTATCACAATGTCACATTAGATGACTGAAAAATCCCTTTAATAATGGTATGCAGTAAAGCTAAAAAATAACCAGGTCTAAGTAACACCTTGCATAGCTTGAGTTTTATGAGCGTGCCTCTTTTTGCGAGCATTTAAAAGTATGTACATCTAGGAAGTCCTGCAGGGGCATCATGAGTATTCTGATTATGCTGTGACACCAGCTCTATCCCTATTACAGAAGCCAGATAAATATTTTTCAAGGATCTCTTGCATTGCCAGTGGTGCAAAGGTATCAATGACAGCCCGCAAGAATACTCAGTACCCTCATTTGGGCGTGAACTGCACTGCACATGTGAGAAGCGTTTTCAGATCTCACTTGAAGCAAAGGTGACAACCTGTCAGTACGAGTTATCAAGCAGTCTCTGGAACTCCCTCGTGAAAATTCACAAAATGCTCCTCTCCAAAGTTTTTCCAATTATTGATACAACTCATTTCACGAAGCGCAGAGACAGATAGAAATGAATGAAAAAACAAGACACAAAATCCAAATAGCTGGCTTATAGCAGACCTTGACTGTTTATTATGTGAAGAAAAAGTATCTATTCATTTCAAATTGACATTTGGAGAAAATGATTTCTGGCTGCAACAAATCTGGAATAAGAGTAAGCATTAATAAAAAAACCCAAACAATGTTTGACAATAGAAGGTCTTAACTAGCACACTTGTTAACGCAAGAAAGCTTTATCCTTCTTGGCAGAAGCTTGTAGAATAAGCAAGCTTCATAGAAATTCGAGAAAAACGGTCAGAAAATTCCAGAGCTTCAGATGTAAACGCAGAACGTTAGCTCAGGCTCTGTAAGGAACACACTGTGTAGCTCTAGTGAAAACCATTTGTATGTGGCATGTCTTGGCCACACCAGTGTGAGAAAACATCAACCAAACCCGTCAGATTTCAGTGTAACAAAAATCACCTTCCACCATAAATGCTGCACTGAGCAGCTTTGCTATACAAATTTACATGCACTCTAGTTGTTAAAGCAGTTAACCTGTCCAGCTTTTAGACAGCCAAATCTTAAGAAAATGTGAAAATTGTACATACTGTACGAAAAAGACACCATGTTCTTATACTACACTAAGGCAAAAGTTGTTTCTCAGTCTAAATACTATTGCCTTTTGTGCACCGAGTATTTTTCATTTTCCTAGGTGCATGGTACTGAATGAGCTCCACCATTCAAATTAGTTTTCTATATGCTCAACGCAGGCCAGTTTGAACCAAACAAGATGACAGGATCCGGGTACGGCAACTGTAAAGGAACATACCAGGCTCGTACGGCAACTGTAAAGGAACATACCAGACTCAGCATTTAAGCGACAACTGTTGAGGAACTCGGCTGTGAAATAAACATCAACATCACAGAAGAACATCAGGACCTCGCCCTTTTCCCAGGCTCTGGCACCCATGTCGAGTCCCCGGCCTCGGTTAAATTCCTCATTCAGAGAGACGAGCGTGTAATTGTGGAAGTTAGTTTCTCTAGAAGAAAAACAGAGCCAAACCCAAAATAAATCCGTTCGGGGAGCAAAAGGCACCAATTTATACTTTCTCAGCATTTTACAGTAATTTCACTCCGGAAATTTTTAAAAAAACAGTATATCGTCAGGCTGAGAAAAAAAATACCTGTTCCACTTAGTTGTCTATTTTAAGTGTCAGAGTTTAGGCATGGTAAAGAGATGGACCTGTCTTGCTTCATAACTTCACTTTGCATTTAATCATTTGGACAGATTTAAAAGGCATTTTGGCAACCGACATGAATTATAGCGTTCTCTAAAATTACGCCGTCTAAAATCTGTCCCCACAAACTCAGCAGCCCTGACTAACAGAGCAATATCTCCCAGAGGAGGGCAAAGAGAAAGCCAGAGCCCTGGCACGGCCAAACTCCTGAGGCAAAAGGCCATCTCTCTGGTGATGCCACCATAATCCAGGCAGTTTGCTTCTCCTCACTGCTTCACACCAGTAGCACACACGCCTCTACTGATCGCAGAAGAGCAAAGGAGCAGCAAGGGGAGATTGGAAATACACCCAGGGAATATCTTCAGGCAAAGCTCAGTGTCTGCTCTGGAGACACATCAGAGGTCAATGCTTGCAGAGAACTGAGTGAAGACACTCAACAGCAGCACCACTGAGAAGATGAAGAACCAGATAAACGCCCTGCGAGTTCGTGGCACTCAATTTGGCTCAATGCTGTGAGAAGAGGAGGACGTCCCACAGGCAGCACGGCAGGCAGTGGAGAGGCCTCAGAACAGAGGTGGCCAGCACTCGGCAAGCCGGATGCCAGGGAGGCTCTGTGGGAGGAAGATAGAAGTGTTCTTCTCTTCCTAGACGATGTCTGTGCATGCCAGGCCAACTCGCCACCACATTTCAAGCCAGCAAAACAACAGCCTGCACCTAATGCACTTTGTCGAGAAGAGCCCTGGCCCACATTGTGCGACGGGGACGCTTGGGAGCCCAGCTTGTTCTTGGTGAAGGAGGGCACTAGGCTCCCAGCTCAGGGACAAGCACAAGGGCTCAGGCAGAGAAGGAGCCCCTCAGCTACAGGCTTATGGACACGGTTACCTGTCCCATATCTCTGGAGCAAAAATAAAGCAACATCTGGGAATTTTAAACCCATACCACTGTAATGCTATTTGCTGAGCCAGCCACAATGAAACGGTGTTTAAAGTTGTCTTGCAGCAGAGGGTAAGTATGGACTCAAATACCTAGTACCTAGAGGATAGAGGGCAAAGCTTAACTTCTCGCACTCAGCAGCCCACCAGCCTACTGTGGCTACGTTTCTCTTCCTTAGCACTAAATAAAATTGATTCTGCAGTGAAAGAACTATCAAAATGTATGTCCCTGTTCCAAAGAACTTTAATTCTGATCAATCTGTTAGCATGACTGAATATTCACTGCAAAACTTGCCCCTGTTGTTTTTCCGACTGTCAGATAGAAACCTCAAAGCCACTGCTGTTATATGTTTTTTGGCCTATAACTTGAGTTTTGGTAGTCTTTAGGAGACTTTTACAACTTAAGCTGTAAACATCAGCTGAAAAACAGTGTGCTGTAAATAAAGCTCACTTTTCCTATTAACCTATAATGGACCATAAAATAATTATTTTTATTATTTCTTCCTTTTAAAAAATCATTTTAAATTTTAAATCAATATAGTTTCTATTGACTGACACTGGATCGACACACTTACCTAGCTACGGATTCTAGGATGCTTTTTACTTCTGACAGGCCATCTTGTCCAAAATACACCACCGTGAGGTGAATGCGCTTATCCTGATGAATACACACATCCCTACAAGCATAAAAATAAGCTGATATTAATAATTACTTGCAACACAACAGAAGCTTCAGGTACTTAAAAACTATTGCACTTAAAAGTATTAGCAGATTTAAGTCTTCTGGTCAGATTCAACTAGCTTCCAAAGAAAACAAGAAAGGGTGGTTTCCCTCTGCTTTCCCCACCTGTCCCATTTGAATCAGAAGCTTCCAATACTGTGTGTCTCATTCCAGCACCTTATTTTATTAACACTGCTGTAAATACGGAAATGATGTTCAAGATCATCCATGTCCAGGCTCACAGTGGCCCTGGCATTCGGTCTAAAAGGAGTTTTGGTGCAGTTTGAGAATCTCTTAAATCCTTTTAGAAGGAGTATTTTCTCTGTACCATAGGATCAATTACAAACATCCCAAGGCAGTCGCACACAATGTTGGAATCATTAGTTCTGTCGTAAATACACCAGAACAAAAATTCATTTTGAAAATGAAACAAGATACTGAAAATCAGCAATATAGCTCTCTATATAATCTCATGCACCTACCTAAAGTTTTGCATAAATTGTGCAAATGCCTCAGTTCTTCCAGCAAGAGGGACAATAATGTTAATGATTGATCTAGAAATATCGACTGTTTCACTCTTCACTTTCATGAGGGGTCCAAAAGGTCGGAACAAGGTGACATGCCTGTATTCCATGCCATCCATCTTCTTATAAAACAGCTCATATTGTGTCCCCTTATCTCTTTCTGTACGATAGTAACCTGAAGAATAAGTCACACAAGTAATTTGTAAAGTCAAAGATCCCAGCAATGCTATTTCAGAAACACTGTTTTTCCCCGAGAACTATAAAGAAGTGAACAACAAAGCTTCTGGGGGAAAGCTTCTGGGGTTTTCCTAAAAACAAACAAAAAAATCCACAAACCACCAGTTATCCCAATCACCCATCCACCTTCTTAGACCATATCTGAAAAAACACATCTCAACCTCCAGCTTCCCCTGCTTCTTACACAGGTCTTACAGTCCTACATCAACTTCTCAGGCAGAATCAGAGTGGGGTCTTCCCAGCAAAATGGAAATTCAGCTATTTGCTATGGAAAAGAATGGCTGAAATCTAATCTTGCCTGTTCTTAAGCCCTTCAGTAAGGATCTTCCCCCAAGCTAGTCCACAGTAAAAGCCAAGATCATCTGGCCAGCAACCAACACAACACAAGCTGTGGGCAGAACAAATGACACAATAACTCGCTTGACAAAGCCAGTAAAATCCCAAATTTGATATCTAAAAAAAAAATCCATGCGATAAATGCTGGAATGCTTTAAAACCATTTCCACTGTAGACCACTGGCTACAGTGCTTCCTATCCCATAAATAAGGACAGTGGTGTTTTACTGTAGCTATGGTCCTCCAAGGATGCAGGCAGAAGTTTTCTACATAGCTATAACACTTTGTGGAAACAATACCAGTTCTCTATAAACAGCATTGCTTAGAGATATTTTGCTCCTAATGGGTAAGGAATTCTATCCCATTCAGAACAAATATTTAGGTTAGCTGACCACTTTCATTTAAGGACCATCAAGGAAGCATCTTGGGCCAATGGCCTCTCTAATTTTACACCACAAAGGAAAAGACCAAGACTCAGCTGTGGCTTTGAACTGAGCTCTGTGCTGGTACTCCTGTAGCTATACTAACCTGCGAGTATGAAATGACGACAGGAAAAATCCTCCAACAGAACTGCCCTGTGTCCACCTCATCTCAGCTCTCCTCTCCCCCCCAAAAGACAAAGGTATATTACAGAGAAGAAACACAAGAAGCTACACTGCACCAAGCAACTTTCAGTTGTGCTGGGCACGCAGACCATTGAGAAAGCGATGAGCAGCTGCATACCCACAAGCATGGTGACCACATCTGCCCTTACACCACACGACCAGTGCATGTCCATTCCCTCGGCAGGCCCAAACTGCCCCTTCTCCGGCAAGCCAGCCCCGGAGCAGCCGAAACCCTCTCCCAGCCTCCTGCCCAGAAAGAAGGTGGCAGGGCACCGGACAGGTGAACTGTTCTGGTGACAGAAAGGGTTGTCCCTTGCGCTCGGTATGCATACTGTCCTTTTTGTTGTTGCTGTCTTTTTTGCAACTGAAATCCAGGGCGGTCAAGGTGCGTGAAGGGAGCAGCCCCCAAACTTACAGCAGCTTGGTTTTGTTTGTCTGTCTCGGGAGCTAGAAAGACTTGATCTTAAAGCTTTGCTTCTCTCACTATCCCCAGGCCAATATTCCTCCACTTTCCCTTCCTCCCGTTATCTTTTCATTCAATACCAGAAACAAAACGAATGCGTACACCACCCCAACTTTTTCATCTACACTCCAAGCTCTGTTACGAAGAGTCCTTTCCCTAAATCTACCCAACTCCCTCCATGTTCCTCTGGTCCAGCCTCCATCCCCAAACCAAACCCAGTTTTATTCACTGACGTTCCCTCCTTCTGCCTCTGCCCAGCCTCCCTCTTACAGCAAGCTCCCCATTCTTCTCCAACATTCAGCTCTGCCATGCACTCCTTCTTGCGGATGACTACCATGCAGGGTCTGGGGGAGATGGGATTGAGCAGAACAAGCTGGTGCCATCACACTGGAAGTTCTACTGATCGAATCTAACCTTTCAACCGAAATGTTTTTCACCCTTCGAACAAAGTTTTGCAATGCACTCCTTTAAAAGGTAGAAATCCACATCTGTTCCTCTGTGATCAGAGCTGCATAAAATATGCACCACATCTTAACGCTCAGGAAAAGCATGACAGTTTCAAATCAGTATTGATTGCAAGTACTAAAGAGGGTGTTTCAAACAATGAGAGGCCACAGAGCTGACTGTTAGAAGCAGAAAAAGGGCTGAGAGGGATTTAAGACATTTTCCACTCCAACCCTTTGTGCTGTGTAGCCCTTTTCCAATACTGCAGCTTGAAAACAGCTTCTTGGTTATTGGTACAGCTGATGCACCATGGTGTTTGCACACCATGCTCTCACGCAATACGCAGCAAATACTTTGTACCAGTACTCCTGCATATATCAACCTTCAGTATGCTACATTATAGTCCTTTCTCTAGTATCCAATAGCTGTTTAAAGATGAAAATATCATTTACAATGTAAATGAAGTTCTTAATAAGCATGTCACAGCTGCCAGTATCTTCTCCTTAATCAAAGGATAAGCTCAGATGTCAGTCTACAACAGAAGGCAACAGTACAGAATAATAATGTCTGGATAAAGTAACTTCACAAAAACTACTTTAACATCATAAAGACCTTAATATGCAAGTCCAAATTTGAGTAGTGCCTTGTCAACATACAGTTGGTGGAACATAAGATTCCAAACTTTTGAATCTCCACATCCTACCAGCATCACACTTCTTTAAATAGTAAGTATGTGCCCCTCGAGTTATTCTCCTTGCTATGAGCTAACCTCCATAGGTAACCTACTAATTTGAATACTTTTATGGGATTGAAGCTTCTATACACAGAAGCCAGAAGTGAGAACAGCCAGAAAAAGAACCCACATCTGTTTTACTTCTTAGTGTATTCAGGTTTTTAGCAGTTGGGACTGACTCATGTAATAAAACCTACCTCACTTTCCAACTAGCATATGCTGGCTGCCAGCCAAAGTAGAGCTCTATAAGTACAGAGGTTCAAAGCTGCAGAAATAATTTAACAGCTGTTATTCCTGGTGCATGAAGCTTTACTTCCTTTGCAGCAGTTCTGTTTCTCGCCAAACAAACTAAATCTTAAGAATATTGGGGATCAATTACTATCAAAGCTAAAAAGCTGCTCTTCTATTGCACTGAATACTGGTACTTGTTTTACAACTACCAAGAAAGGTACCAAGAAAGTGTTTAGTCTATGGAACTGAAGACACATGTCCTCTTTTTTTGTGTGTGTATTAAAATTCTCTGTTGGAGGTCCCAGGACACTGGTCACTCTCTGGTCTTACACAGGATATACTAACAGGGGTGTCTGCATGACAAACAGCCCACACTGTTCTGTGGATGGCAAGGACACTGGAGCAGTTTTGACTCTGAGCTTGCAGCATGAGGATAAATAATTTTTACATGCCACAGACATACTTCAAGGGGGGGAATCTTCCCTTGGGATTCAGACCTAAAGATAGTTTCTGGGCTTTGCCCAGTCTCAACTGGAAACACAGAAGCAAAGGAAGTGCACCCAAACAGCAGGGGTTTCAGTCTACCCAATTCCAGTAGACATTCAATAAGAAGACCTCTGTTAGAGATTAAGTAATTGCTAATTAGCTTCTGAAAATATGCTAATGCCTCCAGTTTCCAAAGGTTAACTTTAAATGTTTATTCAATGGAAAAGCCTTTAATTTCTTGATAAAATAAACCCACTACACTGATAAATGTAACCCAAATAAACCAGTACTAAAGTACGGACATCCATGAAGGCTCCTGAGTTTTGCATCACTATTCAAGACAATGTCACAGGCTTCTGAAGAAAGGGGATGGACAGAGGTAATACTATTACACTCATCCTGTCTTATTTAACCTGTTTCTTCAGTATTGTCAAAGACTGATCTTAAAGAGCTCTATTTTTACTCCAGGACTATCTCAGAACGCTCAGTTCAGCAATTAGGTTCATTGTGTGTAGCTCTAGACCCCCTCATTTGCAAAAATGTCATCTTGCAACTCCTGTTCTCTCTAGGGATACTCTTCACCCAAGCAAAATAGTGTACAACTTCTCATGCACTTAGATCTAATGGAAATACTAAGGAAAAAAAACTTCAAAGCGTTTCTCAAACAGCAACTGCAGAGCAAGACTTTTTGTAAGGTCAGGTTTTTGTTCTGCTGGTATTAGAATTCTCAGTTTCATTCTGGGTTGCAGCAAAGCAAATAAGGTAACCATGCAGCAGATGGAGCCCTGCAGAGCTGAGAAACTTGCTGATTTTCTCTCCATCAGTAGACCAAGCCAGTTGAGCCTTGTGAAAAGTAATTTGGAGCTTTCAGAAAGTTTCATAACTCCAAAACACATTTGGTCATTAGTTTGCTTTGCAATGCTAAAAAAAGAACATCAGTTTGGATCACACTTGAACAGGTCGCTCCCTATCAGAGACAGCTTCCTTGCACCACTGGCGGAAGTCAGAATGTCTTCACGCAGAGACCACAGAGGCTGAGCGCACAGCAAAACAGCTGCAGGAACAGTTCAGTCAAGGGCACAGTGCACAAAACAGCAGCAACAAGGAAGTCCCCATCCATCAGCACATACTTTGAAGTATTGTGGCCCATGTGGGATTAGAGTAATAAAAATCAGTTGATTCAGACTACCATGTATTATTGAGTAACTAAGCACACTTTTTCAAAAAAGTTTATTTAGGAAATGTTTATTTATAAAATAGAAAAGGAAGATGAAGTTTGAATTCATGTCATTAGCCTTTGTTGTCACAAGTGACTCCAATATAGGTAAATCCTAAAATACTGTAAGAAAAAAAATTGTTGATGCTTTTACAGATCAAGACAGTGATATTCCACTGAGTGGGCAAAGACAACGTAAATGCTGGGGAAGAACTTCAAACATTCAGTAATGATGAAGAGATACCATTAGGTAAAACTGCCTGTCAGATGAAAGATTCTAAACTTATTTAAACCGCCACCAAATTCTCTAAGGGTTTACTAATACAACTTGAAGTATATACCCAGAAAGATAACATAGCTCAAGGTCTGGTCTAGTATCTCACAAGTCTACAAAAAGAGGTGAAATAATTCCCAAAACCAAACATTTACCTACACAAAAAGTTAGCCTATTGAGGTAGGAAGCTAGAACACTTCCAGAATAAACATGCCTGTTCCTAGTTTAGCTTATACTTGTGGCACAGTTTTGTGAGTAAGTTTTTGTAGATAGACACGCACTAGTTTTGAGAAAAAATTCCTGCAAGTCAGATCAAAAGCAAAATCAGTTTATCTACACCAAGCAGAAAATACAATGATTGTGTAGCAAGTAATGCAGTATCAGTTTTCTCTTTTGCCTGCCCCAAAGTTATCTGCACACCAAGCTTCTCAGCCTTTTGTTACAAGCTGCATGGAACTGTAGTCTTAGTCCTAAATCGCTTATTACGAAATAATCATTAGCAATTGAAGAGGATTCAGAACTTCAGTGACAAACCATTTGTTTTAACTCCAGACGACTTTAACAAACCTTTTCTCTAAACGAGCAACGCCAATCCAGCAACAACTCAGTTGTGCTCTTCAGACATTTACAGTAACTGCTGGGACTTCAGCAGATGCACCAAGTCCGCTATCAGACTTCAACCCCCCTAGTTCATGACAGCTTAAGGGAGCAGCATTTTCTAGATGGGAAGACCCCAGCTTCCCCACTGCCTATCCGTCAGGGGAGGATGCACAGACTGACAGGCGAGGCAGCACATCACAGCCCAGCACAGGGCTGCAGGGCAAGGGACCTGCAGATACCACTGCCACAGCCTGTTCCATTTCTCACCTCTAAGTTTTGGAACAATAGAAGGAAATAAAAAAAGCAATAAAAAAGGTGTTACTATTGAGATGCAGCTTTTTTTTGCTGGCCCAGTGTCTAAAATAGCCAGTAGAACTCACACATACAAGCACAGAATACCCACACAACCCACAAGTTCTGTCCGAAACAAGAAACTGATACGTATCACTATGGCTACTTGCCTTACACACCCATATGAGCTACAGCCTAAAAATACTTCCTTTTCAGTGATGCATATTTTTTCCACAGTTCCTGTAATGTATGTTTGAAAAAACTGGCTGTACAACAAAAGGAAACTAGTTCAACTTCCAAAACCAATTATCAGTATAATGGTGTGAACATAGGCAGAGGTATAAGTACAGTTCTAAGGTCCTACATCTCCTTGCTTTTTTGGAGGGCTGCAGTCATTAAAAGCAGCCTACTAAGAAAAACCAAGTATTTCAGTACTGGTAAAAAAAATCCAGTAGACTATAAGCAGTATCTAAAACAGTAACAGAAAAGCAGCTGCACTCTTAATATAAAAAGAAAAGAATTAAAACACTGCAAGAATGACTACTTCCAGACCAAATAACATGGTTTCAAGAGAAAACTGTACTAAGGGCCTAACACTGCACTGCCTGTGTGAGACAGCTGAGTGGGTTCTACAGCTGCCCCACCTTCTGGAATGAAGAGTAGTCGCATTAAACTTTAAACACAGTAGCTGTCAAAAGCAGAGACTTCTTGCGCTACAGATCAATTACATCATCTTAGACTGAAAGAACTGATTATTTCAAGGCCAATGGTACCTTTCTCCAGCATGTGTTTGCTTAATAGTATAGACATCAGTACTGCTGAGATCCAGAATCCCTTTTACAGTAATGCTCTTATAACACGGTCCAACTTTTGTTTTTTTTATGGCAGCATGAACTGTATTTAATACTGCAAATACAAAAAAACAGGTACTAGGGCAGTTTTTGATAATACTTATCTCCATCAGCATTACACTGTGCCTTGAAAGCCAGCTTCTACAGGAATTATCACTAACGCATCTTCCAAGGGTGCCATTAAATGTTGAAAGCATAACTGCTATTTTTGTTTTTATAGTAAGGTGTTCTGTAATTAAATTCACAAGCACTGAAAGAGAACTGAATAGAGAACAAGAGAACAGTTTAAGATTGCACAGCTTAGCAAACCCCTTAACTAGTACACCGTGAAGGGTCTATTCATGACACTAAGTTCTCCAGCTGACCCAACCCGAACGTGTTAACCTACCAATGCTCTCCCTCCAACCAGAGTAAGCCATCTCTATGAGAGTCAAAAGCCTGAATAGAAACTAAAAGTGGCAGAGAGATGAGTGAAGAAAAATAAACACCACAACCCTTGAAGCTTCATACTGAATAGCTTAACTATGCTGGAACAAGAGAGATGAATCAATTTCTCCTTCCCACTGCCACCAGTTTCCCTGGAAGTCTCTCAGCTATTTAGTACCATAAGCAGTTGTGCCACACTGACTTCAGCTAAAATCAGTTATGAATGCCTCAGTATTTTAAGCGGTTACAACTTCCCCTGTACACTTCTTGTGGTGAGCCTTTCTTCCGAAGTGGATTTCTTGCTCCCTATGCAAAACACAACATAACGAAGCAGTAATATTCTCATCATTAGAAATCAAGGTTCTTACTGTGTAATTACTGTTCCAGACTACATCCAAGTAGGTAAAACCCCTAAAAATACAAACACCATTAAACACATGTTGTGACATTCTGTTAACCAGCTGGAAAACATGTAATAACATACCTTCTATGAAATCGTTTTCACTATACAGCTGCCTCTCTCCTACTCCATCTTCATCTTGTCCATCTTCTTCATCTGGATTATTTATAACTTCTAGGCCAGCCTCAATAACTTCCACCAATTCGTCTCGCTTATCCTTTCTAACAGGTTTCTCTTCTGGATGCCGAGTGAGCCCCATCTCCAACTGGAATACTTTCACGGACGTAAAGCTTTCAAAAGGAATGACACCATATTCACTAGGCAGCTTGGCCCCCACGCTCACCTCAGCCTTATCAATCTGGGAATGAAGAAACTCTAGGAGATCACTGGATGCTTGTTCTTTGGTACCCTGGTAGTTCACACCATTGACCTTGGGGGTCTTCTTTTCCTGCAGGGATTTCAATTTATCACTCATTTCCTGAAGCTCTTGCTTCAACTGGGCAATCTGACGCTTCAGACTGGTAGCTCGATTTTGATAATGCTCCTCTTGCTCCTGCAAGAGAGCTTGATAGTATTCTTTACCCACGTTTTCGCCTATGACACCAGGGAGAGATCCATTACCATCCGTTTGTGGAGCACACTCAAGCAAATACATGAGCAAGACCAAACTGAACAGTAAAGCAAGGCCCACTAATAGCCAACGAGTCCTGGCTTGAATTCCTAAGCCTCTTCTGGGCATTCTCATATTATTTCCGTTTCCAATCCAAAAAGACGACTTATCTGCTCATGCGTTCCAGGGACCATTACCCCACAGTTCAAATCTTAAAAAGACAGAGGAAGCATAACCATAACAATTACTACAAGTTTTGATAAAGCAGCTGATGAGCAGTTTTCAACCTTTGCCTTAATCAGGTGTCATTGCAGAGACATAAATGTGAAGTTCTTATGTCATCCATAACCACCAACTGTGAGTTTGGCTGACGCCATACGATTTGTTCAAGATTTCCTACCCCAAACAAAAAACCCTGCAGAGCAGGAGGAAGATGGAAGACACCAGCAAGGAGTCATATGTCCATCTCCTAATTCAACCCTAGCTGAAGGGTTTCAGCCAATTTGAAGTTCAGTGAGGGAAGTCTGCAAAAGTCATTTTATAAGCTTTGAATCAATAGCAATTTTTTTTTTCCCCCCACTATGTGTGAGAGCATTCTACAGGTTAACAGCAGCAATTTTCATTGGCTAGTCTGGCTTTTCCTCCGGCACTTGAGTATTTTATTCCACTTCCCCCTCCTTTCCTTGGAATCTGCGGTTTGAGTCAGCAAAATGAAGACAGAACCTAAAATAAAAGAAAGGTGCATGTTAGAACCACAAAGCAGACCGCCATTTGGAAAACACACGAACAACGCTGTAACACATGGATGCAAAGGAAGCCTGGGGGAAGAGGTGGGAGAAGGAGAAAGAGAAAACATTATTTCTTTCCACTGCATCACCCATCAGTGATTCCCTTTGACACAGTGTCTGGAAAATAGCAATATGGATGTCTAATGAAATACATTTTTCACATAGCTAAAGTAGTAAGGGTTTTTCTAGTCTCATCAAGTTTTACTTGTTTTAACTCCCCCGTTTCTTCTTGGTTTTTATGTTTTGTTTTCCTCTGTGGGAAGAAAAAAACACCAACTAAACCCATGCCCCTTCCTACTCCTCTAAACCCCTTAACTAAAAAAAAAATTGCAAGAACTATTTTGAAGCAGCAGCAGCTTGCATTTCCATTTGCTTTTACCTTGAGTAAATATCTTTTAGGGAATAATTATTCACTCACAAATAAAGAATTGCAGTTTTAAGTATCAAAGTTCACAGAAACAGCATTTCAGAATATGTCAAGTTCAACAGAAATTCCAACTCACTCCAATTCCCGACTGACGCAAGGGAGCCTCAGACTATCCATTCACTAACATTTCCACCTTTTGATTTGGGTACGCCAGCGTGAAGAGGCATTGACTCTTTGCATGGGTCACCCTCTTACACCGCTGACCAAACCTGCTCGGAGGAAAAGACATGGGAAAAGACCACAGTGAGGCAAGAGGGGGATACCAAAAATCCTACTTTGCAACAATAGTCAGCAAAATGGATTACAGGCCTCTTCAATGACAGCAGAAAGAGCTAAGAAGTTAGCTCAAAGCATGTTAGTCTATTTTCTAACATGAATAAAATACTTTTGTTTAGAAGTTGGTTGTAAAAAAGAAGCTCATTAAAATTTATCCAGGGATCTATCAGCTCTACATCCGTATCAACTATGTTGTGTAATTATTGTCTGGGGGAAGTTCTGGGACTTGAGTAACTTCAGTTTAGCTTCAGTATGTTTATGAGATTAGAAGAAAATTGCCCACCCCGATACTCCTTACATATGGGTTGGATAGGTTGTCATCTAACACCACCAGCAGCCACAAACCCTGTCTTCCTCTGCCCTTGCAAATAAGTCAGTGCCACGATGCACTCCGTGTGTTCACAAACATCTTGCAGCACTTCTCCCAGATTACGTCCTTGCGACATTTCTCCCTTCCCATTCAGCTTCCAGCATTGGGATACTGTTTTAGTGAGAATCAGGTCCCACATATCAGTGGGATATTCAGCATCCTCATTTGCAAGAAAGCTCCAATAACAAGGCCTGAAAGATTAAACAATGTATTCACACCAACAACACCAATGCCTACGATAGCTGATCCTAAGTTTGCTTGCCTGTCATGCACATGAAGTCTTGCAAGAGCTGCATGCCTTGGACTTGTCCAACTGAAGTCTACAGGACAGCCTGAAGCAGTTATTAGTATTTCTACTGCTGAAGTCCCTGCCTATGACCCTGCCCACAGATTAATTAGATCCATTATGTAGCAACTCTTAATACAGCAGCTTAAAGGCAATAGTTATCTGAAACAGAAGCTTTTTGAACTCATGTAAAGCTACTGGACACTGTGGTACAAAATAAGTAACAGTTTTATGAACTGAATTCTAGATGACGTGCTTTAAAGTCCAAATAAGACAAAAGTTAGTCACTCCTCACTGAACAAACACATTATATAAATGCAAGCTGAACGCCTATAAGGAGTGATCAACACCAGATGTATCCGCAGACCATTGACCAGGGTCCAGATGTGGTGAATCAAGGGCGACAGGAGAAAAAACAATCTACAAGATAAAACCAGTTCACAGAAATGATGTGATATCACCCTCCCAAGCTTGCTTTAGTACAAAGTTGCCCATATGATGTTTTTCCATATTTCTTCCCAAAGTTTCATTCTGTTAGACCGCAAGAGGTGAAGCCGTGATTAATAACAAAGAACCATATGCTTCTTTAAACCTAGATAAACGCTAGGCTGTACTACAGCCACTCCACGAAGAAGCTGGTACATCTTGGATCAGTCAAGGCATACTGAAAAATGATCAAACTACCTGACTTGCATGAAATATTGACAAATCCAGCCCCAACTATTTTTTACTGCACAGCCTCATTACTGCTGTCAAGAACAGCAGCCCTTTTTCATTGCCACACACACAAACACAGCTACTGTACCACTACAGAAATCAGCTTCTCAAGTTATGAAGAGATGCTTTTGGTGTTGGGGATGGGGTAGGAAACAAGGCTGAGTCTTACAGCTCAGCAGGACACGAAAAACAGAGCTTTGTGCTCTTATTTCACCTTTCTCCTCACTTTCACAGGATAATTAAAGAAAATGAAAGCATGTACTAGAAAGCAGGTGGTAGTATTTCTAGCTAAGACTGTATTGAGAGGTTATTTGGGCTACCATGGTACAGTTTGATAATGTGCAGTGCAGGCAGCTGCAAACCATGGCCAGATTTGGTTCACCACTGAACCTCTAACTTAAAGCCACCTAAGTCACACAGTCTTCTGCCACCATGGGCCTTAAAGAATCAGTACCTGTTGTTAAGCGATAAATAGACACCCCTGAAGCCGGGACATTAGCCTAGTAGGCCTTTATTCAGTTCTTGCTTTACCAATAAATTGCCCTGTGTTCAACTCTGACGAGTCACTAAATTTCTTTAGCTGTCATTCATGTCTTCAATGCAAGGACAACACATTTCCTGATGTGGTGTGAAGAGGACACCACGTACCAGGAGATTAATCACAGAATCACAGAATGGTCAGGTAGGAAGGGACCTCTGTGGGTCATCTAGTCCAACCCCCCTGCCAAAGCAGGGTCACCTACAGTAGGCTGTAGAGGACCTTGTCCAGGCGGGTCTTGAATATCTCCAGAGAAGGAGACTCCACAACCTCCCTGGGCAGCCTGTTCCAGGGCTCCG
>Ga0065711_1027255_pt1 | contig 51841 bp, 21 predicted proteins | sample Hoacrofraction12_FD_59098 | JGI IMG/M metagenome (GOLD analysis project Ga0065711, IMG submission 59098) | Hoatzin crop microbial communities from Cojedes, Venezuela - Epithelial fraction 12 v2 (version 2) | ecosystem: Host-associated > Birds > Digestive system > Esophagus > Crop | place... | reverse complement strand
GAGGTTGTGGAGTCTCCTTCTCTGGAGATATTCAAGACCCGCCTGGACAAGGTCCTCTACAGCCTACTGTAGGTGACCCTGCTTCGGCAGTAGGGTTGGACTAGATGACCTACAGAGGTCCCTTCCAACCCCTACCATTCTGTGATTCTGTGATTCTATGGGTGTGGTGGGTATGGCATATAAAACAAGGGTGCATTTCCCAGCTGCTACTGATGACACCATTTTATCAAACATTTCATGGCTGTGATGGGACTGGGAGGCTATGGGGAGAAGAAAAGTAATTGTTTTGTCTTAGTTACTTACCATCAAATCCATTCTGTGTATATAGGAAAGTAGAATTTATGCTGTAGCCAAATCTGGTTTAAGGATGTCTGAGGCTTTCACCATGGAATCTCTTAACAAAAGTAAGTAGTTTAGCTGTTTGTTGTCTCATGAACAAAAATTCTCTTCTTATTCATAAACAAGGATCAAATGTCCCATGTTCCTCTAAGATACTTTTATGGAGATTTAGTTATCTGCTATTTAAAACATAGACGATCATTGTTTATCTTTCCATTGTCTTCTGTTACCTTGCCTTGTGACTTTGTGCTGAATTTGTACTTTGTTCACTCCAGTTTTCTTTGCAATTCACTTTGAAGATTCTATACCAGGTACCAAGGTAAGAGATTATATTTTGCATTTAAAAAAGGTTAGTGGTCATGCCTACAATTTATTTATACTCCTTAAAACCATTGTAAATTTCAAATAGCTATAAATCTCACATCCAAAACAGTTCAGGAGTTAGTTTGTATTTTATAGCAGTTATACAATGTAAAAAATTACATTAGAATTTGGTTAATTGAGGGGTAAATTGGGAAGGTCATTTATACAATGTGTTGCTTTTTAGGTGCTGTTTCATTAACTTCATACTCCATATCTGGATTATATACATCTCTGATATATAAGAGCATGACTACTCCTGTCTACACCACTTTGAAAGGGGTAACTGTATTACTGTTTAACGGAAATTTTTAAATACCATTACACTTCACATCCAGGAACTTGCTGTTTCATATTTGATGCTACCATGCCAAGTATGTCATAAGATGATGTTTAGAGATCACAGGACCCCAGAAATAATGGAAATGTCAAATAGCTGGGGAAAAAAATTATTGCTGCTTATAAAATGTTACTAGCCCAGGTCAGTTCTTCTTAGGTTCCTTGCTGATTTTTTTCCAGAGGCTTGTTAATTATTAAACAGAGCCACATGGTGTTCAATACAATAAATAAAAGTGTGCGCATGTGTGTGTGTAGTAATGTTTTTGTGTCAGTGCCAAAGCTGTTTATAGTCAGATAGCTAGCAGCAGCTAATCACAGCATCGTTTGTTTTCTGTCAGCCTTTTATGATTTGGAAAGACCCATGCCTTGAGCTACCTCAGGTTTTTCTGTTTTAAAGTGAGGGGCTGGTTGAGGATAGAGACGGCAGAAGGAATTCAGTTTTATGTTGATATTTGTGTGCCAAAACTCACAACCCAAGTAAGGACAGCTTTGAATATTAAGAAGCCAGCAGAGCTCTGCCACAGTATGAAGGAAATGACTGATACCCTTTATGCAAGGTATCAAAGAATATTGTGTCAATTTCTGCAGAAAGCAACTCAAATAAGCAACAGCCCGTTTACAGATGAGTCGTCAGGATCTGAGGAAGAAGACAGCTCTCCGTCCAGCTCAAGGACTTCTGAGTCTGATTCTCGAAGCAGAAGTGGTCCAGGTAGTCCTCGGGCTATGAAACGAGGTAGGCAAAAGCCATAAGAACAAGTAACTTCTTGGAATTTTGGAAAGCTAGGCAGTTTACATGATCTTCTTAGAAACTGTTTTCTTCCTTAAACAGTATGGACATCTTAAATCTAGGCTTTTATCTCAACTATCAAAGCCTAGGTCTTTTATTCAAGCAAGAGAAAGGACTGTTATACATGGCTTTCTTTTTATTGCTGTAATTATAGATGTCTTTTTAAGGCCTGAATCTAGTGCCTAGTTGTTGTCATGAGGGAAAAGTGACTTCTACATTTAAATCAAGAAGCTCTATTTTATCTATACTGTGTCATGCCAAGGACTTCCTATGACCTTTAACTGTAGGTAGGTAAAAACCTAGAAAAAAGTAATTGCTGTCAGCAAAACCCACCACATATATTCAAGTTTAGAAAACAAAGTTACATGTGATCAGAAAGCAGGTGAAAAAGTTCTGTCATCTCATGCAATAAAGGACTTCTCTCATTTTTACAGTGGTTGTCCCAAGGTCCTATGCAAAGATTTAGTTAAAACACTTGAATCCAGTAATGTTCTGTTTTGTGGAAGACAAATCTCATGGCTGTAGGTAATTGCGTGTCTTCCATCTGCAGAATGAAAATAGTATGCTTCATAACACTGAAAGACATAATGCTTCCTCATTAGGTGACAGTATCAGTGTTACAGCCCTGCGACTGTTTCTTCACTGGGTAAACCAAGGGAGACTAAAATCTAAGATCCCAGTGAGGCCAAGTGTTAAGATCCTTCATTACATGTGGCTTTAGGAATGCAAAATAACATCATTCACTAGTCTCTGTTACACATGTTAAAGTCCCTGTTGGCAGGAGCCCCACTCAGTCACACTTGAGCAGGTAGATAGAGCCATTGGGCCACAAGGAGTTCTCCAGGGCCACCCACACGTGGCATCGGGTCCTGCTTCCAGCAGTGCAGATACAGCTTTGCTACATTAGTGTGAAAAGGACCCACAGTTCCTCCTTCCCAGCAACTCCATCTTGCTGAGCAAAAACCAGTCCCTGGGCTGCAGATGCATCTGATATTACGTGCTTGCACAACAGGAAAGATAAATTAGCTAATTTAATAGCTGGTTTCACCTACAATTTATATCCGTGTCTGTAAAATGGAACCATTCCTTTTGTTTCTGCTTTCTTCTCATAAAATAGTCCTTGCATTGTTTCATGCATGGAAACCTTTCTTAACCACAAAACACATATGTATGTATCTTTGTTGAGATCACATTATGTAAAAATCTAGGCAGTCACAAATTTCACTAGGCGCATAATTAGCTTGCTGCATATTTGTTATTCAATGTCCTACATGAGAAGAATCCACTGTGAAAGCCCAAGTGGTTTACCAAAGCAATAAATGAGAAAAGCTTTGGTTTTTTTAATAAAATTGGCAAACGAGTTTGGAAATTAATGGAACAAAGGAAACAAGGCATCTTCATTTCAATCTTTGAGAGTAACCTTTCAGAGTAGAACACTAGTCCTTACCAAAAGACATGTTCACGTGTTTGAAAAGAATAATTTCTATGATGAAGAAGGGAGGAGTTTGAATTTTCATTGCTGATTCACTGGAATTGAAAACAGTGCATTTTTTTTTTCAGGATTAAAGCTAATAAACTCTAAAAAAAACCCTGAAATCTAGAATTCAGATTTTTAGAAAACCTCAGTATAAAAATTCATACTAATTGCAAAATACAGTCACCTACAGCTTCAGCACATAGCAGATCTTGAGCATAGCTTCTTAGTACACAAGCAGTTGCATGAGAAATCCAGATACTAAAGCAAATGATAGAAAGAGGAAGGGGAAAGTTGCTTCGTTTAATTAAAGATCCTGTATTTGTTTTCCAGAGAAAGAGTATGATGCATGGCACTAACTACCTCCTTAAAAAAGCCGTAGTAATACAACAGAAAGTGATAATACACAGAAGACATTTATTTGTTGTTTCATTCACAAATGACTTAAACTCTGTTTAATCATGAAGAAAATGGGATTCAGGTATTAGCACTGTGCTAGCAGTTCAATGTGCTGATATTTTAAAAAATGCTTGGTTCCTGATTGATTTATGCTGATACTTGTGTTTGCCTGCCAGTCCTGCTCAGGTATTCTTTCTGCATGGATATTCTGATCTCATTTGTTTCTAATGTAATAAAAAAATACAAAGAAACCTCTTTCTTCTTTTAACACAGGTGTGTCTCTGTCTTCTGTGACCTCAGAAAGTGACTATGCGATTCCTCCAGATGCATATTCAGTAGATACAGACTATTCAGAGCCAGAGCAGAAACTTCCTAAGACCTCTTCCTCATCTAGTGATAATGGTAAAAATGTGAGTACTGAAGTTCTGTGAAGAAGTGTATCTGTGGTGCTGTGCGTATATTTGTGTTCAAAGACTGCTGCCAAATCTCTGTATTCACTCTTGCTGACTCACAGACTGCCTTATGAGTACAAATCGCAAAACATACCAACAATAAGTTAGCCATATAAGACTATAATGATGGAAGGAAAGTGGAGGATGATTCTCAGCTTTCTATATAATGAATGGAAACAGTTAAGACAACTCCAGAAGACAATTCAAAGCACTTAAGATTTTCCTTTCTTGGAACCAGATCTGGTATCAGATTGCCTATGAAATACTAAAATCAGCTTAATATTCAGGGAAATAGAAGGGCATTCCACTGAAGGAGTTGGAAGCATCAGTAGAAATCTATGTGCAGTAATACGTTTCTATAGTTTCCTTATAGAGGGAAAACTTTCTGCATCAGAGAAAATATAAATAGAGCAACATGCAAGGACAGGTCAAGCAAACCGAACCCTTATGGGGTATTGGTCTATCTCTGGGACTTTTTTAATGGCCTGTGTTAGTAGTCAGCGTCTTAACATACGAGTGGATTGACTGCCTGGTGATAACTTATTTTAGGCATTCTTCACAGAGCAAAACAGTGAACTCTGTTCTACAGGTGTACACACTAAAAGCGTGTCTGTGTGGAGCTCTGAATTACAGTGCTCTATATCTGGTCTGTAGGTTAGGCCCTGAAGTTGGGAAAAAATATCTACATTGTATTCGTTTTGTTCCTTGTTTAATATAAATAATTAGAAAGTAAAATCAGGAATCATCATATTCTTCATTTTTTTGTATAGTTCTGGGCAAATCACTCTCCTTCATGTACTATAACTGTAAGTAGGGATATTAATCAGTTATCTCACGTGCATGGCATTTGTCTTACTTGATGCTTGTAAGAACTTTGTCATTGGACTAAAAGTCTTATCAAATACTGTAATTATTATTTAGCATGCTTTTAAGTCATTAAAATGTGTGTGTGTGTGTGTATTTATACATATCTCTGAGGGGTATAGGTATATATGTGTACCTAACTACTTTTTATCTAACTTCTAAATAATCAGGAACCTTTGGAAAAATCTGGATATCTGTTAAAAATGGGTGGTAAAGTAAAGACCTGGAAACGACGGTGGTTTGTGCTTAAAGGAGGCGAATTACTATACTACAAATCTCCAGTAAGTACAGTTAACTTACCTGCTATTTAATATTAGATTGTTTTTACTGAGAATGTAGGGCTTCTAGAAGGAAGATAAATGCATTCCTGGTGTCTGAGCTGTTAAGACAGTGATTCAGGACTCAGTTCCTCAAAAGGCATACAAGGTACTCAATGTCTAACCAGGAAGTATTTGTCAAGATTAATGTTAAATGAGTTCTGTAATTATTTATTGCTATTTATTGGTAGATTTAAAATACTCTTTTTCCACTCTTTCCATACAGAGTGATGTCATTCGAAAACCTCAAGGTCAAATTGAGCTCAATGCATCTAGCCACATTGAAAGGGGTGATGGAAAACAAACAATTCAGGTGTCTGCTTTTCTCACCTGTGTTTCAGCGGGTATTTATTCCCTCCATCCCCAAAACCGACCCCAAAACTGATCCTTGTTCCACTCCCTATTGCACTGGAAGTCAAAGTGTGGATTTGGAATTAATCAGTGCCCATTATTTGAAACCAAAGAATCATTTCAGTTACAGAAACTATAAAATAAAGGCCTACATGTAGTCTTGTTTGTATTAGTACAAAGGTCAGATTGTCACATACGAGATACAAATAAAGAGAGCAGTCTTGGGGCCAGCCATTAGGGTTGAGAGAAGCTGTTTGTCTGAAGGGCGATAAATTGAGTTTTCTCAACTCTGCTGTCCTGGAACTTTTCAGATGAAGCCTCAGAAAGAGTCTGTTTGCACTGCCTGCCCACGCAATGTTTTGTTAGTGAAAAATATTTCAGGGAAAATAAACCCCCCAAAATTGTGAAACTACATTGGGTAGTATATGTTTATGCGTGGAATGTATAATTTTCTTAAAGCTCAACACTCTTCTGTTACTACATAGCTCACTACAGAAAAACGAACATACTACCTGACTGCAGATTCTCCCAACATCTTAGAAGAATGGATCAAAGTACTACAGAATGTTCTTAAAATACAGGCTGCCAGCCCACTTTTCATACAGCCTGAAATCAAGCCAACCATGAAAGGATTACTTACAAAGGTAGGAACACTTTTCTTCCCCCCATCTGCTTTATTCCATATTTCTTAAGAATACTATCTAGATTAAAATGGCCCTAAAATAAAATAAATACAAGCAAAACAGACATGTATTTGCTTTCCCAGTACTTTACAATGTGAACAATCCAGAAGGACTACCGACCTACCCACTTTCGGCAGTATTTTTCTTCTGGTTGTTTGATTTGATTTGGTTTTTCTTTTTGTCTTTTTAATTCATTAGTTCCTGTGTTGAGTTCTCCATTTGCACTTCAATGGTATCCTAGTTCAGCACATGTTTCAGTAGCTAACTGACCTGCCCTATTTCAGCAGAGTGCTCTCTTTTTCTATATTACTTACTGGGACAGATTATTTCAAGATAATAAGAATACTGTATAAAAGGGATTTTTCTCTTTTAATTGTTCTATTTCCTTAGCTTCCTGAGGAAGGCCTGATCCAAAGCCAAATGAAAAATTCACACCGGTGTTACTAGGCTTTAGCATCTAATGCTTTGAATTCTTATGCGGTTTTAATTATTTGTCTAGTAATGTGGAAAGAAATTTGAGCCAAGGCATTTATTCTCAATATCACCAAAGTACAGAGATGGTGAAATGTAGTCTGTATTTCTCTGGCTGTGCTTGTTGCTAATGTTCTGTAATTTCAGGTGAAACATGGATATTCCAAAAGAGTTTGGTGTACCCTAGTTGGAAAAATTCTGTATTATTTCCGTAATCAAGAAGACAAGGTATGTCCCTTACTTGTTTCCTTAGTGGATGGAAGATAACATACTGAAGTAGACTTTAAACAGTAAGCTACAGTTTTATTAAGGTACAATTGGTCCGGGCAGTATATGCCCATTTTATCTTGATTACCAAACATTTAGACTTCACAGACTGACAACATGAAAGTTTCCTGTCTAGTAGACAGTAATCCAGAGCACGTTGGTCTCCTTCTCCTACGGCATGTGATATCTATTCTGCATCTTCTTATCTCTAGCCGAAGGGGGATACTGATTTGCTGACAGTTCAGGTCTCCCCTTCTGACAGGCATGAGACTCATCAGAAAAGACCTGGCTGTCATTTACTTATGGAAGCTGACCCTTTCTAAAGTATGCTTGCAGTGGGCAAATTTTTTTTTCAAGAAATTAAATGTTCTTTTTATCCCTCAACTGGCTTCCAAATCCTGTTCTTTAGTATGTCACTGTACCTTCACAATGCTGCAAGAAAGGAAAAAAGTAAAGCCTAGCAGGATGCGGAGTTTGCTGCTTTGCAGATGAGTGTCTGCGGAGGGGATCTTTTCCCATTCCCCATCAGGATGACGGAAAAGGAACTCACTGTCTACAACTGATCAGATGGACAGAAACAGAGAGGGAGGATGGCAAAAGAAAGGGATGAGAAAATTATTTCTAAAACCTAGGGAAGACACTGTTTGAGGAAGAAAAGGAAGAAATGGGATCCAATGAGCTTTAAGTTAACCTCACAACATCCCATATCCTGTAGGGCACAAGGAGCTAAGGAAGAGCAAGACCTGGCCTGACCTTTAGTTGTCTACCCACACTTGTGAATATTGTTGGTCCAGTCATATTTACCTACAGAGACAGGACAAAGGACACTTCCTAGTCATACTTTTGACCTGTCCTTTTGCTCCCAAGGCATTGTATTTTGTCTTCAAGAAACATCTTTTTAATGGGGTGGGTCAGCAACAAGATTTAGGAAGCTTCTACAAGAATTCTTGTTAATACCCGTGATGTTACGAATCTTTGATTCATACCCTTATTACCTAGCTCTACCAAAAAACCTGCTGACACTTAACAAAATGGTAGCAGTCCACTGAGCCATTATAACCAACAGTTCAACAAAATACAGAAAATCTTGTTACTTCTAATCTAACTACATACTGGACACAGCAATTCATAGTCTTTGTATAAAGCTAGTTATTTCCTTTCTTGTCCTTTCTTCTTTAGCCATTTTTAAACATTCAGCTAACCCTTATTTCTAGAACTATATGACTAAGATAGCAGTAACCATCCATCAAAATGTTTTATTTTAGTTACTCTTTAAAAATGTGTAATAAAGGGCTGGGGAGTCAAATGACTAGAGTATTAATCTCTTGCTCATCTTACAGAGACATTAAAATTAGCTTGCATTTTCTCTTATGAAGAAATCTCCATGTTTAAAGTATCTCGATTTACACATTTTTTACCACTGATGATTTGGGGGGTTTAGCATGCCATTTAGCATCATCTGAGAAGTTTGGTGGATTCTTAAGACTATTTCCCTCATATTTGGAACAAGTTTTGCTGCCCTTGTAAAGCAAAATTGAAACTAATTTGCTAGCTTGTAATAGCATAAGAATTTAACTTTTGTAACCGGAATATGTAAGAAAAGTTTTCCAAAGCTAGTTCATTTCTAATGTTCAACAAATTGCTAATTAAAAACATGTCTGCTGTAGCTGAATATGTCTGTGTGGAAACAAATTACACAATCTGCAGTGGTTAATACAGTAATGGAGTCCATTGAAATGGCCTCCTTTCAAAATGGAATTCAAATTAAAAAATCAGCCAACTGTGTTTTAGTTAAACTTAGTGAATAAATCAGTCTTGACTATTTGTATGTGAAATGGCATCTCTTGATTCTGTGAATCTTACCTTGTTCAAAAAGTTGAATGCTTCAGAAGCACCACAGAATATACAATATAAATAAATCTTTAATCCTTACTAGTGAGAACACTAGAATAAAGAGCCACCACTATGTGATGTTTTCTTCAAAATGATTGTATTAACTGCTCAGTTTATCAAATCACTATTCAGGAAACCCACCCTAGATCAAGTCAAACTTGCCAGCTACTCTCCAGTATCACATTATCAATTTTTAAACAGTACCATTGAGAAGCCTCATTTGCTTTTCACGGGTGTTGATATTTCAAGACAACTCACTTCAAGCTTACATATGAATGTGGCACAAATCAGATGCTTGTTACTGTAGTGCCCAGCTATCCTTTTACCAAGCGGAAAAAAACATCCCTGTCTTTCTGCTGAATCATTAAGCATTGCGAGACATCACAAACAGAAACAGTAGCCAAGGCTTCTTCACTACACCATTAAATAACACTCTTGAACACGCTGATGTCTGAACGGCTAGGAAAGAGCGGTGCTGTGGGAAGGGAGGGAGCTTTGCATAAAATTGCCAGTAAGGACTGTCATCCTCTGTCAGTCCTGCCACCCAGTTCTGAAGATGGCATGCTGTATTTGCATTTGCTGTGGCTTCGTGTTGATACTGACCATGAAATAATTACTTCTGTGAAAATTTCCTTTTGAATGCTTTTCATATAAAATATTTCCAGGTAAATAATCATATCTACATATACAACTTAAGACTCAAGTACTGTGATCTGTCAGACTGGAGAATGAAAACAACTGAAGTGGTCTACCACACAAAAAATTTTAATTTTTGAATTTATAGGACGGACAAAATAGATACATCAACACTGCACTGCTGTTCTCTGAAATAACATTATTATAATTCAAGTTCCAGGCTTGGCCCAGGGATTTCTTGCCTGGAACCAGGTCTGGAAACTCTGAAGAATTACTTCTCTCACCCTAACAGACATTTATTGTGTTAACTAGATACAGAAGCAGATCGGAAATTAATTTTTTAAAATCTCACTTTCAGACTTTGGGACATAGCATTCTACTTCTGCTGTCTGCAACAGGTGCCTTATCTGATATTCCTTGGCAGGACTGAAAATGAATAAATATAAGTGGGCATTGATAGTAGTTCATGTTTTTCTTTCTATTTGTATAATAGGAAATACAAAATTAGTGTGCACTGAAGAAAATATTTGCTCTCTCACCACTTCTGATATTTATTTTTAGTTTCCTCTTGGTCAAATCAAGCTTTTTGAGGCGAAGGTTGAAGAAGTTGATAGATCATGTGATTCTGATGAAGATTATGAGGCTAGTGGTCGCAGTTTATTATCAACACATTACACTGTTGTTATCCACCCCAAAGATCAAGGACCCACTTATCTTCTTATAGGATCCAAACACGAGAAGGTAATTAAAGGACTTCTTTATTGAGTTTCAGTAACACATCTATGAGTATGGTGCTGTGATATGAGTACTTCTTAAGGAGGAGGAGGACCTACAAGTCATCTGGCTTGTAGTTTGATCTAATAAGCAAGGAGAAGGTCCTGCTTCATTAACATCAATCAGAGTTTGTCTGCAAAGCAATGATATCGTAGGTAATCCTTTTTAAAATAGACAAAAATAAGCAGGCTTGCCTACATAAGGAGATGGTGCAGAATATGAAATATGTTATAACTGGAGAATTTTGCTTACGTTACACTAACTTGTAGACAGACCTGTCGCAGACCTTCCTGAGAGGTTTTGGAATACTGTTACCCATTTTCACTGATAAGACTAATACTAGGGAAGATTTCCCTACTGAAGTGAAGGAGAAATGAGAGGTATGGTTAAAACCATTTTTATTATTATTCCTTCGTTGTTCTCAGGTAATCCTGTAGACCTGGTTTTGCTTTCTGGCCTTATCCCCAGGTGAGAAGGATCTGGCAGTGATAAAATGGCACTTACTTTAGCTTTCTGAAGAGGAAAGGAAGAATGCCCTGATAATTAGCCATGATTACTGAGGGTAAAAGACTTCTGAAGAGAGACCTGTCCAGTCTTCCTTGCTTAATATTTGTAACATAGAGACCATGAATACAGGTATATTCAAACAAAAGCAAACTGCTTTGGGCTTCAACAGGAGTGCATGGTAGTGTTTCAAGTTGAGAGGAAAATCCTGAAGAAGTAGCTCCTTCCAGCATGGAATGAGTGACCTGCTGTGTTTTTCTACTCTAGGACACATGGCTTTATCATCTGACAGTTGCGGCTGGAAGTACCAGTGGAAATGTTGGATCTGAGTTTGAACAACTTATTTGCAAATTGCTAAATGTGGAAGGTGATACCAGTAAGTTTGGGTTTGTTTCAACATACTAATCTTCTAATACTTATTTACTGAATGTACTTACAAACTGAATTAATTGCAAAACCTATATATTTTATCCATTTAGATTCTCAGATTTGGAGACATCCTACCCTTTGCCACAGCAAAGAAGGAATTGCTTCCCCTCTTACAACACTGCCATCAGAAGCCTTGCAAACTGAAGCAATTAAATTATTTAAGGTAAAACCGTAACAGATGCCTTTTTTATTAACTGACTTACTATTTTAGCTCTTAGCAAAAGAATGGCTATTAGTTGTTTTACTAGACGTGTTCAACAGATAAGAAAAAAGAAAAGAGAAGTTTACTCTTGTCTGTAGTAGAGGTAACTAATGGACAGTAGCAGAATGTCCCCATATTATGTCACCAAAGACTATCACTTCCAATGTAAAGAGATCACTTGCAGTTGTGAGGGAGCAGTTTAGGCTTCAGCTTTTGGCCCTTCTACTGAGTTTACTGATAAAGTGCAAGTTAGTAGAAAAATCCACGGTCATCATGGATGATAACAATTTGATCATGAAGTTCATAAGCCTCAGGGAACATAACAGCACGGATGGGTCTCTGTATTCAGAGAACTGTATCTGAAATACTATTTTTTCAATTAAATTTCAGGAAGAACAAATGGTAGGCAAAAGTTTTGTTGTAGATATATTTAAATCAGCTAGAAGACATTTTAAAAATCAGAAGAAAAACAAAGCAAAGTTTAAGAAAGTCATGGATTATTTGAAATTGAGATAGGAGGCAGAGGTTCTACTGCTCTTTTTAATAAAAAAAATCCTTTCTTCATATGAAGTAGCTATTTTTAGAAGGCTGATTAAGTAATCTAGTAGTATAAATAGAGAAAATAATACAGAGTAAAAGTATTGAAAGTATTTCACAACAGTTTTTTGAATTCACTTTAGAAGATTTTCATACACCTTTAAAAATACACTTACATAATTACACGTAATGGTTCATAACTGCTGTGCCACAGCTAGTTTCTTGACAATTTTTATATGCCAGTAAGACTTGCATCTTTCCCGGTGAAAGGCCAGATAGGTGGTTGATATCTATGAGAGGGAGTATGCTGCAATGCCATTAACCACCTTTCTCCTTTCTACTGTTCTCACCCAGGTAAAACTACTCCTGAACATTAACTAATAGCCAGGCTATAAAGTCTATTTTAGAGACAAAATAAAATCTTGCTGTTCCTTTTTCTGTATGTTGTGAAATAAATTACAGGTTGGAAAGAAGGGAGCTTGGATAAGTGAGCTTTCTCCACAGAACTTATGCAACTCTAAAGACGCAATTCCTTGAAGCATCAGCTTCTGGAGAATTTTGATGTAATGTTTCGGATCTAGAAAGGAATTCAAGACAAGCACCAGATGTTCAGTCACAGCCACTTGTAGGCAAACTTCCCAGCTTGTTTCTCTGAAATGTCTGAAGCACTTTAAAGTACATCCACCTCATTTTCTGAAATATGCAGCATGAAAATTTAAAAGGGAATGTACTTCTCTAATAAAAATCAATTTACATCTATTTGGCAATCACTTCCTGAAATATATTTCAGACCAAAATCAAATCACAGATGCTTGACTAAAATAAATAAGTTATGACTTGTATGACCTTTACTGAAACTTTGTATATATCAGTTTAAAAGTCAGGTAGGGAACAGATTTAGAAACAGATCAAGTCATGTTTCAGTTATTCCACTGCTGATAAAAATTAGTCCTGGGCATCCACATATTTTCAGATATGAAACCAGTAAGATTTCCTTAATCTACTGGTAAACAGACTAATTGTGACTTCAATTGTAGCACACTTTTGTTGTACAGAATGTCTAGAAGATTTGTTGGAGCTTTTTGTACGTAAACTCACTTGCTTATTATTTTATATCTAGACCTGCCAGTTGTTTATAAATGCTGCAGTTGACTCTCCTGCCATTGATTACCATGTATCTTTGGCCCAAAGTGCTTTGCAGATCTGCCTCACACATCCTGAACTTCAAAATGAGATCTGTTGTCAGCTTATTAAACAGACTAGACGTCGACATCCACAAAACCAGGCAGGACCAATACAGGTAACCCTGCATTTGTTTTAATGGTGTCTATTTCAACAGGAGTGAAGGAACTACACAGAGTGTTTAGAATGGTAAAGGGGCTCTGCTCTTCTGTAGCATCTGCTTAGTTAAATCAGATAAAAACCTGAACAAGCATCTTACTACTGCTGTGTCTTCCTGAAATGAAGCTGATGCTATCCTCCATCAAAGTATGTGTACCTGGTGACAGAGTGTATCTGTGCCTGTGCTGTTTCTAAAGGCTGGACGTACAATGAGCTATCTTCAAGTTAAGTGTGGAGTAAGACATCATGTGTGAAATCTAATTCTCTTTTACTGCATCTTTCCTAAGAGATGGGCTCCATCAGGAAGCTTGGTGAGCTAAACAACATGGCAGATGTCTCTGTAGCATGAGTGTGAAGAAATGCTGTAGTGCCATGTTGTGAAACGCTCAGTGTTTCTGATAGATGTCACCTCTTGCATGTCATGCTGTTCTGCATGCACCCTGCATGCTAGATTATAAATACATGTGTAAAATTCTTCACTTTGTCCACTGCCAGCTATTCACTGATGCCAAATACATAACAATTAATTAACGGAAATTGAAAGAAAAGCCAGTACTTTCAGTTTGCATAGAATGAACAGAACTGGAACAATAGTGCTTATGATGGAGCAATACCTACAGAACTAGGAGATGGACCAGAAAATGAGAAAGAAAATTGCCGTATTAAGGCTTTTGTAATAGACAGGCTTTTCTCTTGCCACAGAAAGTAGAACATGGCCAGCAGACGTATCCATTATCTAGAAACAGGCCATATCTGGGATATGGCCAGCGTGTGTGCATCACTAAAACATACACAAAGTTTTTATAACAGACATTGCATGTTCATGTCAATTAGCACACACTGAAGTTCCATATGGCTGATGGAATTTAAACTAACCATAATCCTTGTGTGCTTTTCTTACCACTGGCAAGGCCTTCCCTGTGATACAGATAAATAAATTGTTGCCATCATAATCCACTGGCATGATTTTTAAGAGTTAATATATTCAGTAAAATGTTTGCAGCTTCACATTGTTTTTTTTAAATCCTAAATTCATGGTGTAGTCTCCCACTCTTGCTTCTACTGCAGTGTCTTCGTGAAACAGAGACAATGCTATCCTCCATCAAAGTACAGTTATTTCATGAAAGGGAATATCTGTGCCTGTGCTGTCAAATTTCTATTTAATACCAGGGAAGTCAGATAAACCAAGACAAAGAAACCTCATTTTCTAAATTTCAGTATGATGCATTGATACAATTGTGAGAAAAGTAGTTGCAATGTTAGTACATTTATGTACAGAGTACATGAGAGAAGTCCATATGAAATGAAGCTTATGGATACATATCGAGCAATGAAAATATATGAAAATATTGAATAATTGTTTTTTCAATAGTTACTATCTACTTGGTAGGAGGAAAATGTCTTACGGGTTGCTTCGTAATATATGTAACAGGAGAGCTGAATTAAAATTGCACAGACTTCTCCTCATTTCTTATTGCTTGGCCTTGCAGCCTTAGTGTTTATTTCCTGTGTATTAACTGCTTTTTATACAAACTGATCTGCTTTCCCATTTCCAGCCCTGAAAGAAACTTGCTGTACACAAGTAAATAGAAAGAGAGCTGGCCTCCCAGTGAGGTGACGTACTTATTTACCCAGCCTTTCCTCTGTGTTTTGGGGTTTTTTATTCCTATTTACAGTTGTCTGTTACCTGACTTGGCACAGCAAGCTGCTCTGCTGGCCAGCAGCCACAGCAGGAAGTTTTACTTTGTAAGATGTTTAAAACAGTGAATGTCTTCCTTTTGTCCAGGGCTTGCAGCTCTTGGCTCTCTGCGTTGGACTCTTTCTTCCCCAGCACCCATTCCTTTGGCTTCTTAAACTTCATTTAAAGAAGAACGCAGATTCCAGGTGTGCCTGAATATTATTACCCAGCGAGTCGACTAGTCTTTCTGAAGTACCTTATTTTCAATCTTTCATTTAATATTTCAGGTCTTTTCACATACATTTTAAAATAAATTCAAGCAGAATTGTGCTCCAGTGCTACTGAAGTGTAGTATATGTTACTTCTATGCATCACTTAGGAAAGCTATCCTTTGTTTTGAAAAATACTCTGCAGTGGAACTCTGACTGTATGTTGCAGAACCATGAAAACCAAAATGTGGCAGTTACACAAAACACTCTGTGCCGTGTTCATCTTTGGCACAATTCTGTTGGTCTCAGTGGATTAATTCTTGTTATAATTTCACATGGAAAATTGTGTTGCAAATCTCACAGAGTGAAATCTGAGTGTTTCTCCCATTTGGTACCCCCAGAGAGATTTACTCAGTTTATATCCTTTCAGTCAGTCCCCAAGAATTACCTTATTTCTCTTTCTGTCACAGGACTGAATTTGGGAAATATGCAATATATTGTCAGCGATGTGTAGAGCGTACCCAGCAGAATGGAGACCGAGAAGCCAGACCTTCCAGAATGGAAATCCTTTCCACTCTTCTAAGAAACCCCTACCACCATTCACTGCCCTTCAGTATTCCAGTTCATTTCATGAACGGCATATATCAGGTAATGTCAGGTAGACCACGAAATCTAACCTCCCAACCCCTTGCTATTAGCATATACGTGAAGTAGCATGTGAGAAACAGAATTGTAAGTGTTAAGGTAAACATGGTTCAAGTTTCACCCTGTGCCAGCGCTAGCAGTGGCAGGCACTAGGTAATTGAGTCAGATTTGATCAACGAAGCGTAAAGTTTTGGGGAAAAGTCTTTAAAAGAAAGAAAAAAAATATTAGAACATCTTAAGAGTGAGAAATACTAAAGTTCTCTTCCTTATTTAACCTGACCACCAGATGAAAGAATTAGACTGAAGAACAGGGAAAGGTATTAAATTCCACTTCCTTTCATCAGACATCTTGAAAGTTAAATATCTCCGTGAAGGCCTGGAAGCACAGCTGAAACTCCCATTATCAGTCATGAAGGATAACCATATTTGCTACAGAACAAACACAGCTTCATTCTTAACTTTTTCGGGAATTCATCAGTCAAAGCCTGTAGGAAACTTTCCATGGGCTTCCATGCGTACTGCTTCACATCCTGGTTTGCGTTTCTAACCGTGAGAGCTGGCTGAAAAGAGTTTTTTAACAATTCACAGTATTCCTAGACAGAAAGCAAGTTTTTATATGAAATCAAAACTATATCGAATAAACTTTTGATTTCATGTCACAAACTATCTCTGCTTTTTTTCCCCTCTGAGTTTCTTAATTGCTTACTGCTTGCCCAGTAAAACAGAAAAAAAAAAAGTATTAAAATCATTCTAAAAGGTTTCAAAATTGAAGTTTGAAGAAGAAAAGGAATAACTGCTCATTAGTTATTTATTGCTCAAAAATGTATAGTTAAGGGTTATGAACATTGTAATTAAATAAATAAATTACTTCAGTGGGATCAGTGAATAGCCAATTAGAGTGGTATTGAAAACTCTTGTATTCATCTCTAAAGCTAGATTCAACAGATTTTTTTTTTAATTCCAACCACTGAGAAGCCCAAAATAGAAGTCCAAGATACTTTTTCAAGATATTTCTTTACAAAAAAAGAGGTAAGGGGCCGCCTTCAACATATCAAATACAGGAAACATCCTCAAAGTAGATATAAATGAACATCAGCAACTAGTATCTATATAAAAGCCATTTGCCACCTCTGGTTAAAATGCTTTAATACAATTAAAACCAGACAGAAATTCAGATTTGGGAAAATAAAACTTCAAAGACTGTCTATATTACTGACCTATGTAGTACTGACAGAGCAACATTTGTAAAATATGTGGGATCTGCCAATGTAGATCCACCAGTAAATATCCCTCTGTAGTTGCACATGATGAAAAATGATTAATTGATCTCATTTGTTTCACCACCATATTGAAAAATGTAGGAAATTGTAGTTTTCTTCATTTTTCAAGTGGTATTTGTCACATAAAACTCAGATACTAGACTGCTTTCTGTTATATATATTCTCTAACAGAAATTTAAGTGTAGCAAGTGCAGAGAAACTAACATAAGCAAAGAAAAGAAAACAAAAAATATTACATTTGGAAGCTTTTTGATAGTGCCTTCGCTTGCATAAACAAAATGCAGTAAGGTATAATCTGCTGGGAAGTTCGTCAATTTTTGAATGGAGGAAAATCTCCACTAAATTGACTTCCAATGAGATCTTTATTCTTTTCCAAACCCTTTATAGAACTTTTTTATTTCCAATGACAGTAAGTTATTCACAGGGGATGGAATGGGTCTTATATTGCCACTGTTATTCTAGAGGTATTATCCTTCAATATCTTCGATTTTGGGGGGGAGGGCGAGGGGCTGGGTTTTTTGAATACATTTAATAATCTATTTTGGCTGATTTTTTAGGTTGTTGGGTTTGATGCCTCTACCACAGTGGAGGAATTTCTGAACACCCTGAACCAGGATACAGGAATGAGGAAACCAGCTCAGTCAGGATTTGCACTGTTTTCTGATGATCCCTCTGGCAAGGATATAGAGCACTGTCTTCAAGGAAACATCAAGGTAAACAAAAGCCTTTAATGAGCTCTGCATATAAAACAACAAAATATTTTCATTTTACAGAGCTCTCTTCAAACAACCTAAAGGAAAACATTTTTCAGGTTGAAAGCTGTTTTTAGGGTTTTATTTCTTCATAATGTAGGAAAGATTTTTAAAAAAACATCACTTTTTCAATTGCTGAAATTAATTCAGTGAACTATATTTGAAAGCTTTGTCTATGTGACTTGTATTATTCAGTGAAGTAACAGCTGGGTTAAAAAAGAAAAAGCTGTTACTAATCACAGTTCTTTAAAACTAAAAAGCAATTAGAGTCCAACATACATTTAGAGATTTCAGATAACATTTCTTGTATAGCTCCAAAAGATGATCATTTGAGGTCCAAAACGTCATTCATACTGGGGAAGAAAAAAAAAAGAAAGGGTTCCTTGTCTAAGGACAGAATAATTAGGGTTCAATTCAGGAAACTGCCAATATGTTTGGCGTATCATTTTTCTAAATTCTGAATTTTAGTTCCCTCTATTGCTAGAGTTAAATTCTTTACAGTAAAGACTGGCGAAATGCAATACATCTATGCTTTAATAAAATTTTAGATATTTTTCAAGCTTTTTTAGCAACTAGTGAATAATGACTTTTCTGTGCTTTTGTCAAGTAGTTCTTCTGCACCCTTTGGTCAATGTTCACAGCTGCACTTTGAGTTACAAGGTGCGATACAGCCAGGCCTTAGTGACAAACAAAAGCAGAGTCATCATGATCAGCTCTCTTCCCCTGCTACAATAAGTACCATATGGAAAGCAAAATGTATAAAAATACGTGCTTATTTTCTTGGTAAATGCAGCTTCAGAGGCTGGTCACATTACTGCTTCCAGGAGGGCTCGTTTTGAACAGTGACATGAAGCCCAGCAGCGCTCCCTGAACCTCCGTTCCACCTCTTCCCCTTCCACGCGCCTACACCCCTCTTACTGCACGTTATAACAAACTTGACACAAACTTTATACCAGTTACTAGAAAGGACCTGAAAAGCTCCAGCATGCAGCAGAAGGAGAAGGCAGAGATCAAAGGCATTTGATTAATTTATATAATTGCTTGGTCTAATTACACATTCATTGGCTGCTGCTAAATCAAGAACCTGGCCTTTCTATAGAAGCGTGTTATGGCTGATTTCCAAAGGTAATGTGTGTATTGCAGGATGAACAAACAACAAAAATGTTAATTATTAAATGCTCCAACTATGAAATGCAAGTAAAATTATCTTTCAGTAAGTTTAAAGATGCAAGCTATGTATGTTTCTGATATGTAATAGGTAAAAGTTATCAAAATATGTAGATAATTTCCTTGCAAAGGTGTTTTCAAAGAGGAATACGTGGCAAAGTTAGTTTTGTATTGCTTTCCTTGTAGATCTGTGACATTATTTCAAAATGGGAGCAAGCCTCCAAAGAACAACACCCTGGGAAATGCGAAGGCACAAGGACTGTCCGCCTTACTTACAAAAATAGGTTTGTATATCAAGCATAACATCTCTGCCTTGTCCCAAGATTTGTTTTTAATTTAAAAAACTCTGCAGAGTTTCTTCAGCCGAAAAATACTGGCTGACTCAAAGCTTGCAATAAAAATAGTAAATGGGTGTAACTGGAGAATGTTTTTAACAAAACCTGTAGTTAATGTTTTCTAGTTCTTAAGAGGTGAGCAGGGCTGCCAAAATAAAAATTTTTAAAAAATTTCAAAAACAGGCAGCACTGAACTTAGAAGACTGAAATTAAATATTTACCCCTGGTTCAAGTGTTGCTCTGCTGACGTGTTTTGATGCTGATGTAAACATGTCACATTGGGAGCAGATACTGCTAATCCTCAGGGCTAATGCGTTTCCCTATCTTCTTTATTTAATAACTTTCTGTCTTCTCTGTAGGCTTTATTTTTCGGTTCAGGTCCACGGGGAGACAGACAGAGAGAAGCTGCTGCTAGTATATCAGACAAATGATCAAATAGTCAATGGACTCTTCCCCGTAAACAAAGAACTAGCGATGGAATTGACAGCTCTTTTAGCTCAGGTAATCCTTGTGCATTAATGACTCACACAGCAGTTTTACAGATGAAAAACTTAAATAAAGAAACTGGTCCAGGATTTCTTGACAGTCAAGTGACCTCCACCTTTTACATGTGATAGTGCAGGCAATAGACTGGGCTGGAATCTTTGTGTAAGGCTAACTCTGTACTTCAGTTGAAATGCTTTACAGCATATGCTGCAGCTGGCACCAGTATGGATAAAACATGCTTTACCTCCTACAGTCAGGCACTCTTTGATTAAATAACATGTAATCATGTACCATTTCTTCATTCAATATTCCTTACATGATTTCTGCAAGTTAATACACCACAGTAACAGCTGTTTAATGAAAACCTAAGACTCCTTTACTAGATATTGTCTTGATAAGAAACCCAAGACTCCTTTACTAGACATTGTCCTGATAAGATCTGTTTTATTTTTTAAAAATTAAAAGGCTCAAAGGAAGGTTACTGAGGAAGTTACTTGATGCTGTTACTCAATAAATCTCAACTGGTTTATGTCAGCTGGAGATCTAGCAATCTCAGAGCAGAACTAGTACATGTTATATTTGTACAATTTAAACTTGATATTTCTCTTTTTTCCACGGTAAATATAACATAAGAAAAATAAAATTACTTGCAAGACTTTTATATCAGTAGAAAATACACATTAATTGACAAACTGTTTTTCATTTTATACTTGGTAAGACAGAGGAAAAGATAGCTCATAATACCCATCTAGAAAATTACTCTACAGTAACAATAAATATTCTTCTTCATGGTCTTTCCCTTAGGTAGAGATTGGAGATTTCGAACGGCCTTTCTCAACTCCAGCAGGGCAAGTCACTTCCCAGTCCAAGTCCAATCAAACATTAAAACAAGTTTTGGAGAGATTCTACCCTAAGAGATACAGGCACGGCTGTTCAGAGGAACAATTAAGGTGAGATGCATTTTGCAATTCACACTCTCTAAAAATCTAGGAGTGAAATGAGGGGGTTTTAAATCGTCATTAGGTACAACTTGCCATATTTGCCTAGACCTGCGTTTGAAACTCATTTTTGTACTAAACTGAAGAGCCCATTTCCTCTATGTATTTCTAATCTAAGCAGAGGACCATCATTAAGCACGCATTCCAGCAAAAGCTATACAAGTTACTACAACTTGTTACAAAACTCGGAGATTTTGAAATTCTTATTTTTCTTATTCAGCAAATGTAAATTAAGTCTGTGGACAGTCTACTGGATGTAAAGAACACAAGGATCTGATCTCACTGTTTGCTATTCAAATGTGAAATCTCTGGCAGCCAGTCAAATTGGCAATACGTTAACTTAGTGGACTTCCTAGTAAGGTATCACTTAATTTAAAATGAATAATCTGCAAGTCATTTCAGTCAACACCTATTAACATAAAGAAGAGCAGAACAGGGTAATAAATTATCCAAAGTCAATGATACAGCAATTTTGAAGTCCAATAAACATTACAGAAATGTTTTCCACATTCTTCACTACAAGGGTGAGAAACTTTAGAGCTATTACCATTTGCATATAGTAACATTATTGCATACTGAGTAGATAATAGGGACATTAAAAAGTATACACACAACAAATAGAAAGTTATGCAATTAATTTCAAGGAACAAAGTGTAAGACGTCCTAGATTAGACTAACTCAAAAACAGTAAGTCAAACGTCTGTTGAACTGTTCCAAGTAGTCCCTAAACTACCAATTGCCAGAGCTGGAAGTCTGTGGCAGGGAAAGAATCACTGTATACCTGCCCTGTTTCTTGTATTCTCTTGCTAAGTGTGCAGTCTGACTCCATAAACTTCCAGTAAGAGTAAACTGCAAGTGAAAGAGCTCCCTTTACTACACGTTCCCCCTCCCTTTTCTTGGGCTGCATCTGCTAATCTTGTGGCTGCTCAGTGAGCCATTCCTGCAAGTCAGTGTGCTAGAAAGGTATTCTGGGGTTGCTTTTTTTTTTGAGGATTAGTTTTCCATAGGATCATTTTATTGAACCAACTCACCATGCGGCCACAAAAGAAAAGAGCCAGTGCGAACGCATCAGAAGCACCCGTTTTGGTAGCAACACCCAGATGCACTAAAAGAGTAGTGTTAAACTGTATCTTCCACATCTGCTACTAGCCACAGGTAAAGACACGTGCTAAGATGGATGCATTTTTGGAATGACAACTGGCATAGCTGTTGAGCACTGATAAAGGTAGATTGATCATCTGTAGAGACACATTAAAAGCTGGACTAGACTTTTTCCCTTTATGCTGCAATTGCTACATCAGTATTTAATCATAATGTTGCAGAAATTAGAAGATACTTTGTAATTTTCTTGTGCATAAAAATATTAAATGAAGTTTTGGATTTATTCAATACTATATAAGTGATAGTTGTTGTATTAAATTATAATTTTAACAAATGGATTTTTTTTTCTCATTAAACTCACTATGGGTAAGCATTTAAATTCCTTTCAATAACTAAATTACATATTTCATTTCAACAGACAGCTTTGTCAGCGATTGTCTACAAGATGGATGGCTCTCCGGGGGCACAGTGCTGCAGACTGTGTGCGCATTTATCTCACTGTAGCCAGAAAATGGTCTTTCTTTGGTGCTAAATTGTTTGCGGCAAAAGTAAGAAACTTTACTGAGTTTGAGTGGTGGGTGTTTTTTTAATATAAATTTAAATTATATATAAATATAATTTACAAATAGTAATACCGTTTTGTTGAAAATGAGTGTGTTATACATGTGCTGATTGAATCTCTTGTCAAATTACTGATTGGTTTAAGACATATACTGGTGAAATGTAACAGTCACAGTACTAAGTACACCATAATAGTAACTTTCCAATAAACTTATTGCCTGTTTTACATTAGTAATCTAGGTGGCATCTTTTCATTTTCATATATCTTAGTTCGAGGTAGCCTTTTTGTTTCAGACTTTTTTTAACCTGATAACTATTAGATTATTGAAAAGGTATAAGTACCTGGCTATGGAAGCTGAACCTTGAAGAAACACTAAATGTTGTCAATGGTATTTAGAGCGCTCCCTTCTGTGCTGCCCTCTCTCAATTTTCTTAAACCACTAGTATCTCAGTTCTCTGGATTCAAATAACAGCTGTGTCAAACAGAACTGTCACCTCACCCCTTATATTTTATTACATAATCATAGTGTGTATATATATATACATAATTGCTTATCAGCAGTCTGCTCTTTGCATATGTAGACATGTGTGCTAGTGAGCAAACTTTAAAACACCTGACTTTTTTTTAGTTTATTAATGAGACTACATGTTTTATTGGACTAACTGCTGGGGGAGGCTTCGAGAGTATTAGGTTGAGTTCATAGTTCCACCACTGGCCGCCTACAAGGCCTTGGGCAGCTACTTCGATTCCTTTACATCAGTTCCCTCCCAGTGTAAATCTCAGTAAGATCTGTGGATGGAGAGAGCTCTGTAATAGCTGATAGTTAATGATTATTTACATAATGCCTCATTTTGAAGTAGTAACTAAAGAACATTTCTCTTTGTAGCCTCTGGCAATGTCCTCAGTTGAGAAGTCCTTCATATGGTTTGCTGTACATGAAGACGGCATAAGCATCCTAGATTACAGCTCAATGGTAAGTGGAATTTCTTTTTTAATTATGGTCAAAGTAGATTTTAATATTGAGTATATGGAGAGATTCACCACTACGTAAAAAATGGCATTAGCCTTCGATGCTTAGTTATCTAGTCTTTCTCTTAAAGCAAAAATTCATTCCTTTCAAAATGCTTTAATGTCATCATCATTATAGTAGCACTAATAATAGAAATAAGTAATGAATTATTTGCACAGAATTTATTTTTGTTTATCAGATACAGTTTTTATATCTTTTAATGAAATGTTAATGTTTTAATCATTCAGATGTCAGGAGATCCATAGTTACAGTTCTTACAATAACATTAATTTTCTTTTCGTGGAGACTTCATTTTCCATTATTATTCATAATACATACACTCTGCAAAGAGTAGTTACTTTAAAAGATTGTTATTTTCATTGTATTATTTTTGTTTAATAGTAGGTAACATAACCCAGTGTTATTTAATTATGTCATTTTAGGCTCTGATTTTTCTTTGATTTGCAATAAAAGTTTTCACAGAAAATGACTCGTGGTAATCAGTGTAAAAAGCAGTGCCTGAGAAGATCCCTGCTTTAATTTATATCCTGCAAAGAAACAGAATGGCATGGCGCTATTAGCAAGTGCTAATATTGAATATCAGAAAATTAAAATCTCAACTTTATAATTGTACTGATATGGGCCTTTTCATTACATTTCTTTGCAGTTAAATAATAAAACAAAGAACAAGAGGAGAGCAAACAGCAGCTCTGATGCAAGCAAGGAGCTTGCATCAGACTGCAGAAAGCTCTATAAACACCATCTACTCAGAGCTAGCGGTGGCATTTCTGCAGAGCACTGCCAGTTTACAATATCGGCAGGCCTTACTTGCCACGCAAGAAGTGCTCAGTTTTCAGGGAATATTGTGATTTTCTGTAGGAAGGATCAAGGGTATCGGAAATGCTGTTGCAAGGGGTAGTTAGAGAAAACATTATTTCAAAATAAGGGCGAAAAGAGCTTTAGTAACCGAAGAACCTTAAGTCAGTTATTGTACAGATACTGTCTCCCAGTGAATTTAAATGTGGACATCTACAGCACGTTGATATGAGTCGTAATGATAAATGAAATGCTAATCATAGACTCAAAGGCCACTAGTGTGGTGTTGAACATTGAACAGTAAGAGTCGAGGCATGGAAAGCAGAGCATTTATGTTTCATCAAAGATGTGAAAAAAGGAGAACAGAATTTAATTTCATTTGTGTGTGTGTAAACTACATCACTGCACAAAAATAAGTCCTGGAGTTAAATTCCTTTAGATGTCTCATACTCTGCCATTTAATTTATTTAGACACTGCTTCAATTTCAAATGGAATTCCTAAGATTAACTTCTCTCAAAGTCAGTCAAGACTTATGTAAATTGAATTACACACTTGAGTTGAAACCTGCTTATAAGATCTTTAATCTAATTAATCTGGAATAGAAACAGAGGTCAAACTTACAAGAGTTATCATGTGCAATGGAAATTCCTCACAGTAAAGATCTGAATGAAGCTATCCCAAAATCTACAATTAATTTCAAGATTCCTAAGGGAGTAACAACAACATTTTGAAAAATACGTGTGTGTTTATATTTTTAAAGGAAGTATTTATCATGATCTGTTTTTTCCTGCATTGTCCTGCTTATAGCTTTGCATTTTGTTTTTTTGGTTTTCTTTTTTAAGCGATTAACAGTTACATATACATATAAGTGTCTGATGACTTTCGGAGGCTATCAAGATGATTTTATGTTGGTTGTTAACAATGCTCAGACAAAGGACAAAACAACTGAAAAACACCTTTTTGCCATGACAAAACCAAAGGTTGGTATATTACCTGAAACAGTTTCCCACCATCTGCTACTTTTCTACTTTTTCTAGCGGGTAATCCTTAACAGATGTGAAAGATGAAACACCTTCTTTATTCCTAGCATTCTCAGATTACTGACTTTTTCCAGATGGTTTTAGAGAGTGAAACAATTAATAATGTAAGAGCTAACAGTGACAATACTGATGTATTCCTTTTCTTTTCATGTCCCTGTCTATAAGATTTCAAATTTTTCATAGATGGACAAAGAAGGCTATTAAGGACAGGAAGTACATTCAGTGCCTAAAAACTAGTCTGTTTGCTTGATCAGCACCAGACATTATTTTTAAGAAGGTACATTTGTGTTCTACAGTGGAATTCTAGAACACAAGATCTGAAAGATCAGTCACTTCTTAAAATGCTAGGATATTTTTGCCTTTGGTAAAGAAACTGTTCGTACTTTAGACTCTTTCCTTCACTGGTAAGATTGACTATATTTTTTTAAAAAGCAAAGATTTCAAAGTCTTTTGCTGATAGTCAGAACAATTTATGAAACAGAATACAAAATTCCACATATAATTTTGGGTACAAACATGACTCTTCATACAAGTACGCATAGTAAAATGCATCAGTTCAAGTTTCCCTTGGATTGTGCCCTTACAGGCAAGCTAATGGTAATATGGTAAAAATCTCACAGAAGTCTTTATTCCTTTTATCTACCCTGAGTCTTTAGTTCTCTAAGCACTAGATATTTTCTAGTAAAATTGAGGGAACACGTCATGGAAGCTTTTTCTAAGAAAGTCATCTTTTGGACTTGAAAATTGCTAAGTGAAGGAAGCCATCTGTTTGAATCATTTAAGGCTGTGGAAGACAAAGTATCCAGTGTACTGATGGGAATAACATAACATTACTGGCAAGGAGCAATAGAAAAAAGCTCTATTAGGCATCTTCTCTCTCCCCATCATTAATTTGTTTGATAAAGTACTTTTCCAGTTGATGGTGACTGTCACTTGCTAAAAAGTTAGCTATTTTTTCAGCAGTCAAAACACATCACTGTATTTTTCAAAGAGTTTTGTGTGTTCCTGTTATAGATTCTTGAGATCACTCTACTGATTGCCAGCTATATTAACAACTTTCATCAGCTGAAAGGAGCTGCTCATCACCTCTCTGCTCCAGCATTACTAACACCTCAAAGTGGACAGAAACTCAAGGAAATGGGGAGCCAGCCACTTCTTGCAAACAACAGACCAACTAAATGTCCCACTTTGTTATGAAAGAATTATGTATCATGGTAATGCATCTTTGTTACAGGGTTTCTACAGTGTTTGAAAACTTTTTGATATACAAGACATACAGCATAAGCAGATCCATAACCAAAAGGAAGGTGTACAAGTTTACATTCATTTCAATGGTATATTACAAGAGGAGCCCTTTAATTAAAGCCCTGGCCTGAACTGGAATGATGATGAGCCAATTTAAAGCTTTCCTGGGGGTGGCTTGTGCCTATAGCTCAAAAATAAATGTGTCTGGTGATAGTGATGGGGAAAGGTGGCCTTGGGAAAAATTGTATAGATTTTACTGGTTTTCCAGATACTTACTCAGGGACCAAACTGTCTTCAACTCTAAGTCTTCACCTCTACCAAAGATATACAAGTTGTATAACCTTCATTTTGAAAAGGCATTTTTGTTTAAAAAGAAAAGTCAAACACAGAATATTTTCCACCTCCAGCACCCCTCCTTATTTGCAATACAAGCACCATGTGACTAAAAAGAAAGAATTGTTTGATTTGTATAATTGTTTCTCCTTTAAAAAAAAACCATAAGCACATCATGTAACTATTATAAGTTTAAAGAGTATTCTCATGATACACTCTAGCCTTTGTTATACAGCTATTTTACTTGGCAAATCTTCAGCCTTGGTCTGGTAAATTTCTAAATAATCCCTCTCTGCCCCAGTGTTTTGGAAAAATCTAAATTGGACAGGCACTGTATTTAGTGTAGTTTTGTTAAACAGATCCCATACCTATTTTCTTCCTTAATACAGAATAATAATATAATGCAGATGCAAGAATGACTCACAATTCAGAACACAAGAATAACACAGAAGGCCATTGCTTGAACTGTTGTGAGTAAACTTGGAAACAGGTGACGTAAAATCCATGTATAATGTGTATAATGTATATACATTGATTCAGAATAATATTTTGTAAAAGTTGTACTTCTTGTTCTTCATTTGTATCTACAATTCATATTATAATGCTAATATAATGTTGTTGCACACTGAAGACATAATGCTCCATCTACACGACTGGACTTAAGAGTACTCTCCAGTTGCCTTTTTCAGCTGCAAGCCTCAGTGCTACGTAGGGTCAAGTATGCAGAAATTACACCCATTTTTTCTTTCAATCCTCACATTTTCATTTCTGTGCAATGAAACCACTTCTGCGGGCTCTGAAATGGATCAGCAGCATACTCTAACAGATAATTTAGGTCCAACAATAGAGAAGGTAGTCAGACATAAATCACTGTTGTGTATACATTTCACAATTTCCAAATTTCCACTTCTGCTTATGCTGATTATCATGGATCATTAAACCCTTGCTGCTAGCACTCATCGTTTGTTTTTTTTTTAATTACTTAAAACTGAAGTAATTTCATAATGATTAATTTTAATATTTGAAGGCTGAAAATCTCCTTCGTTTTATGACATTTAAACATTTCAGATATATGCATACTCCTATTGAGAGAAAAGGAATTTTCAGCTGTTTGATGAAAGGGTAGGGAGTATCCTCCTGAAGAATTAAAATAGATTAGAAGGGAAATACAGGTTGTGAAAATAACATGCTCTTAAAAAGTAGAAAGAGAAATTGGCAAGCTGACTTGATAAATACGTTTCTTCTGAAAGCTCTCAAAGTCAGTAGTCACAGCTACTTCAGTCTGCAGGACTCAAGCACCATTTTATGAATGGTACTATGGGCCAGTGCTTTGTCCGGAAAATGGCATGCAAATAACAAGCACGCTGTATCTAGATGCTTTCACATTTGCAATGCGGGAAGAGCTGCCTGGTAACTTTTACCCTTTGCTGGTGGTTGTGGTGCTACAGCCTTCTCTTTCAACGAGGCAGGGTCAGCAGCAGGGGGTTTACAGGCCAGTCTCCTGCCATCATCAAGGAAAGCAAATTGGAAACTACAAGAGGCCCTGGGACAAACTGCAGCATCTTTTTGTGCAGCATCCCCACATGAAGTGATGCAGACAGTGTGGTGTAATTGGGCTATAAATTAACATCCCTTTGCAATCAAAGCTGACATCAAAGCTGATTCAAGAGTCCAGGCAGATAATATGTTCTGCCTTCCCCATCCAGCCCGAGCCTTATGAGTGATCCACATGCCAGTCCCAACCTTGAGCCATCCTCCAAAACAACTCATGCTGTGCTATCTAATCCATGACTAACGGCCAGGTAGGAACCAGACCTTTCTCACCTTCTAATCTTCAGCAACGATGATGTGGTGGGATCTGTCAAACAAGCAGCGACCTCTAGGACTGGTGCTGCAGAAGCTCCCATGCTCAAGGCTTGCAGAACCTAGGTTATAAAAATATTCTCAGGATGAGATTAATGTGTTAGCACATGCAAGGAGACTTCACCTTCTATCCCGACCTTCAGAACATCTGTTGTGCTTGCTTTGAGCTAGCGGTCAGTAACAACAATCATATAAATGGTCAATGAATCTGAGCTTGAGAGTGACTGAAAGATGACTGGTAACTCTCTGCATAAACAATCACATTGATATGACAATAATATTTGGAATGAAATGTAAATTAATATATTACTTCACTTTGTCAGTTTTTGTGCAGCAGTATTAGTGAGCAAAATGCTCACTTCTAAAACACACAAGACCTATTTACTCCTGTAGTATAGCAGGCAAATGATAAAGCTTTGAGTTCATACAATCCAGAAAATTAGTGTTTTTCTGGTTTTTTAGATTTAACTTTGATTTATATTTAAGTTTTAAATAGAGGCATGTATTCCCTATAAAACAAGGCTGGTAGATATTTGGTGTTGGAGTTCCTCATAAGACTAACACAGTTTTTATAGGTTAGGTCCTGAAGGAAAAAATTAATCCTGGCATGAAGGAATGCACTACTTAAAGCTTTAGGTAGAGCTTTAATAGTCCATACAGCTCAGTGCAATCCATTAGTTTGAGTTAATTGTAACTTAGGTGATTAGTGACTCAGTAATAATGAAATGGGAAGAAGAAAGTATTTTTTTTATAGTTTCTTAGGGGAAAGGAAACTGAGTAAGGTGAAACTTAAAATATTGAAAACTTCAATTTCATTCCCAGATTGGACTTCAGTACAGCTTATTAATTGTACAGCCTCACGCAGTGCTTCCCAGCTCAGATTTGTACTGCAGCATCTTCCAGATTTGCCACCTCACTGGCAGTGAGTAAATAACTGAAAAAATACTTTGCTTTTTAGTGTTACACTCTTGCTGTTGCAGTAATATACGCCTAGATCATAGTGCCAGGAGCAATTCCTACCTTAGTTCTGCTTTCTTTGGCAGAGCAATAGCAGCTTTGTCTGGGGTTTTCACCACATCTAACTGCCGATTACAGATCAGCACTGGCTTCATATGCCGAGACACCAGGAACGTTCTGTTGAAATGAAATTGAGGAGAGAGGCATCAGCACAACCTGCCACAGTACAACACTAAACAATGAAGTTTCTTTCTGGATTTTAATTAGAAACACCATGGTTTCCACAGGGGGTTAACAAATGCTTTATTAGATCCCTGTAAAAACCTGGAAGTAAATAAAGACAGGGGAAAACAACCGTATGAAGGCTTCTGGAATTGGAACTGAGTGCTTATGCAAGTTAAACTTTGAGAAACGTCTTATTTACAGAACAAGTGCTACTTAGGGTCTGTAGAAGTCTACATAAGCCTGCTTTGGGGAAGGAAAAAGGAAGTTAAAATTCATTCTGAGTTAATCATTATGAGTGAGTCTGCTTTCCTGGTTTTGGTCAAACAGACAAGAGGATTTTACTCAGGTTTTTCTGTCTCTAGTCTCTCAAGATGCAAAGCAGCTACTCAGCTACAGAATGTGAGCTGTAATTGCCGTTCTGGATTTTGGGTCACCTCCCCTAGGTGGAACACTTCTGACTTGTCGGGTTCACCTACATGCTATATCCCCTTCATATGCTGGGTCATCCTGCAGATTTACTGCACCCTGTAAGTCCTACTTTCTAATCTAACCCTCACATGATCTTTGACTGATAGATCTTATTTGAAATAATCTAGCCCCTGTCTCCTGCTTGTTACAGCATCTTACTTTTAGTTACGTTCGTTGATTTGTATGCCCCAATAATGACAAAATAATTACACTGATTTTCGTATACAGCAGTTCACTTATTAGGGGAACCATCTCCGGTCTCGTTTTTGTTCCCTCCACTGTTAACAAAGCTATCTCAGAAACCAGGAGTTTATCAAGAGCCAACGCTTAAGGCTGAGGTAAAATCAAGACTCCTGCCATTTATCACTTGTTTCTTCATCGCTGGCTTCCTCCGCAGCTGCAGTGTTTTGTCACTTCACAGGAAGGGGTACAGTCGAGGCCCTCCAAGGACCCAGTGACCCCCACACCAGCTCCACTCGCTCTGACAGTACAGCGGGGAGTCGTTTTCGGCACCCGAAAAACAGAGGTAGCTGCGGCTCCCACAAACAACTCCAGGGCCCCGGCGAGGGGAACAGCCGCGGGCCTTCACTCACCTCAGGGGCGCGGCCCCCGAGGCGGCCGGGCCCGCCCAGCGCGGACAGCCGGCAAAGACGCTCCCCACCGCCGCACCGCTGCCAGCTCCGGGGGCCGCCGCGACACTGGGGAGTGCTGAGGCGGGAACAACGCCACCAGCGCCCGGGCGGGAGGCGAGACGCGGGAAACGGCCTCCCTGCCTTTCCGCCGCCCCCCGTATGAACTACAACTCCCAGCGTGCCCTGCGCGGTTCCCATGGCGATGGGGAGCCAGGCTCAGGCCCAGGCCCAGGTCCCGAGGAGCGATGCCCAAGGCCAGGTAACGGGGAGTCCCGCGCGGGCTCGGCGGCCTCCCCCGGCTCCTCCCGGGGGCTCGCCTCCGCTGCCGTGCGGGGAAGGAGCCGGCGGCCGGGCGGGGGGCGGAGAGGTGTAATAGGGGCCGCTTCGGCCTCTGCCTCCGAAAGCGAGCGGCGGCTGGGCCGAGGAGCCGGTTGCTCCTGTTAGGGAGCCCCACAGAAAAGGGGGAGGCCTAACCCACCCCGCCGTCCCTCGGGTGGCCCTGGGGCAGCCTGAAGCGGGGAAGCCCTGGCTGCCCCGAGCCGTGACTTCCCCGGGGGCGGGCCCGCAGCCCCGCCGAGCCCCTTGACCCGTCCCCGGGTCCACCGGGGCTGGTGTGCGGCGGTCCCCGGGGCCAGGCGCTGCCGGCCCGAGCTACAGGGGACCGTGGGAGGCCGCGGTTGTTACAAAACCCTTTAAAGGTTGCTGAAACGTGCTCGGAGCAAAGCCTCCCGCCACGCAGCTGGTGTCGACTCAGCCTGTGCCGCCAGTGCCTGGAGGGGTCACCTGAGGAACTTCACCTGGGTTTGTTAAAAGAAGTGCTTCGACAAGCAGAGGGCAAGTGATGTGAAATAATAATAATAATAAACCACAATACCCTTCATTTATCCATTTAAATATTTTCTGGAATTACGGTCTAGGGCCCATTGTCTTTCTCTAATGGACTCTGTTTTATCCAACTAGTGATACTTTGTGGGACCTTGCTATAGCTGAAGTGGAGAAGAGAGAAAACCCTGACGACAATGGCAAGCATGTGGAAGTTTGGGAAAAATCAGTATTATTTATGGGAAGCAAAAACGGGGTAACACTAAATACTGAATGATTCTGTGCTTTTGAACGTAGCTCATGTCAGGAAAAATACTTGATAAGCACGTGGCTCACTTAATTCTTCTAAAGACAAAATATGTCGTGTTCTGATTCTGCAGAGAGTGAGCGTTCCACAGAGTGTGGACCAGTTAGAGACATTATTACAATTCAGAAGTTCAGGTTTATGGTTTGGAGAGTCAAAACTTAAGCTGTGGTTATCAATGATATTGAGGTTTGGCTTCATTAGTTTTTGCAAAAATTAAACTGCCAGAAATAATGCTGCCCTCTTTGATTCTTTGACATGTCAAATTTCCCCTTGTAAATGTTTAACTGGTAACAGTCCAATTTAAGAGCATTGATACCAGTGTTGCTGTAAATAGAGGCCTTGGCATCCTGCTATGAATTGTGATGGTATCAATGCCAGACAGATTTGAACATGCATTATCAGTGATTGCAAGCTCATGATTCTACATGCCCAAGGTTGTTTTACCTCATTGTCCCATAACGTGGGTCATTAGTAATTTCGTATTTTTCTTCTGTTGGCGTTTATTTCAAAAGTAAATAAGGAAATATTTGCCTTTTTGACCAAGTGAGTCATATATTTAAGGATACAATGTTTATTTTAGAAGGATTGGTATATGTGCAACCTCTGATCAGCAATTTTTAAAATACTTTTTTCAAAGAAAATACAGTGACTCTACCTGATTTCAGATTTACATGAAATTCACTGATTTTTTGATATAGGTAAGGGCACAGGAGTAAACTGTAGAAGCGCTAGCCTCTTCAATGTGGCATGTTATTCAGTGTCTGAATTCCAACATTGTAAAGACATTTTTCTGTATGTTTATTTGTATTTAAGCATTCTTTTTATTTCTCTCTCATCAGTAATAATTTAATTCCAGTGGAAACCAAACATTAAATAAATGTATTATTAATCATTAAAAACTGTTTACACAGTTTAACAGAGTTGGCCAGATTGATCACTAATGTCTAGTTTTAAGCAAACTATTCTTATGACTGTATCTGTCATCTTTATTAGTTTATAATACTGGCAGTGTAACTCGATTCTGACAGAAAGTTGGCAGTTAAGTTTCCACTACAAGGCTACAAACAATTATGTGAGTTTGCACTTTTCCAGTACTTTACAACTGGAACGTTAAATGAATGGGTTTCATTTAGCAATACAGCTTTTGTTCTTTAGTGATAGTGCAGTAGGGTTCTTCTTTGTTTTTAATTTCCAGGGAAAGACCACCATTATACTGAGGTGTCTTGAGAGGTATGTGTTAAATTTTTAAAAGTAGTTTTCAACTGTGGATTAGAATTTTACATAAATAGTTATATTGTGTGATAATTCATAATACACGTATACAGATGTTGTCTTCTGTGACTGGTTGATCATTTAAGGATAAACTTGTTTCCCTTCATTACTACCTGTCATCTGACCCCTTCAGTCCTAGAATTAGAGAGCTTAAATGGCCATCTGTTCAGGTTTGTGCTGCTGTTTCTCCCGTCTTTAGCAACTAAGGCCTCTTGTCTTAAAGTGTCCTCTCTGTATTGCTGTTTCTAAGCCGAATTCTGAACTGACTGTTAAATATAATTTAGTAACAGTAGCACTAGCTTTCTTTATTTAGAGGATGTTGGCAAAATGAAGTTATTTTTCCTTGTATAGAGAAGAGATTCCGAAGCCAACATTAGCCTTGGAATATACTTTTGGAAGAAGAGCAAGGAGACACAATACAGTGAGTATCCAGCAAGTATAGTTTACTGTATCTTTATGTATACATATATGCACACACAGAAAAAATGTGTTTTATTTTTATGTATAAGAACCTTAGGGTTTTTAGGTTATTGTTTGTGAAAGATAAAGGGGTTTTTTAATATAATTTCATTAAAATTAGCATAATTCTGTGTTTTAATTTCTAATATGTTTTTCCGTCTCACTAAAATGCAGTAGATAAGAGACCAAAGTGTAACACAAAGCAATCAGATTCATTTGTGAAAACTACCTTGTTTGTTGTGTTTGAATAACATAGGATGCAGGCATTTAACTTTGTCTTTAAATTGAAAATGAGGACAAACAAATGAAGATAGTTTACAGCCATTTTTTGTGAGAGAAGCAGTCATCTTAGAGGATGTTCAGTCATAATTAAATTTTTGGCTTAAGTGTCCATATCACTAAATTTTGCACTGCAGATTATGTTAACAGAAATATTGAACCCATTCCCATCACAGCACAACACTGCCCAGCAGCAATGACTATTGCTGCAGATAATTGCTGCTTCTATTACTGAAGCAGGAGTGGAAAATCTGACTCTGTCTGAAAGACAAAAAACACTTGAAACTTTTCCCAGAAGCTAAATGCAAAGATAGAGATTCATTACTTTACCAGTTGCAGACTTCTCAAAAAGTATTAGTCTTGAGCAGCAATAAACAAAAAGAAAGGGAAGAGAACCTGATTTTTTTTTGTTTTGTGATTAATCATGCTGCTTCCTGACTTTTTTACTTTACTGTAGTCATTTATTAAGACAGTCATAGGTCATACAGTCTTTCATAAGTGTTGCATGGCATTTCTTGAACATGGGGGTTTTTTTGCTTGGTTTTGTTTTTGAAAAATACTAATGAAGTAATATATGCTCTTGTTCTGAGTCACTTTCATGAAAAGCCAGTTTATCAGCTAAAGACCTTCTTTTGGTATTGCAAGGAAGTACACGTTTCTAACATAAAGAAACTCTTTTACAGCCTAAAGATATAGCTCATTTTTGGGAACTAGGTGGTGGAACCTCATTACTGGAACTGATTCGAATACCAATCACTAGCAACAACATAAGGTAAGTGATTAATATTACAATTCCAAAGTTAATTTCAGCTTTCCTTCACACATGAGTAAATGCCTAGACCTTTTATTGTGGAAAACTCTTTCAGTATACAAGTTAGAACATTTATGAATTTTCCTAAAAACTACTGATACTCTGCTTTGACCTTCCTTTTCACAGTTCTCTCCTAGTAAGCCAAGTTCTTAGCAATCTACAACAAGAGAAAGAAACAACATGAAGGAAATGGGTTGGGTAGAGTAGGTAGAGCAAGAAATACAGAAAAAGAGACATAGTATCTTTACGCTCAGTGAAAGAGCAGAAAAAACAGCTTGGGGGCATATGAAAAATAAAATGTGGCTTCCTACTACTATATGCAAACATAGATGCTGTCTCTGTGAGGGGCATCTGATGAGAAGACAACCATACAAGAGAGACGATGTTTCTGAGAGAGACTAAAACTATTGAAGTGATTTGAAGACAAAAGGAAACAGGAATTTAGAAAGAATTAAGAGAATGTAGAGAGAAAAATCCATAAAAGTGATAGAATAGCATAGGAAGAAGAAATGCATGAAGAAGAGTTGCAGGAAAGAAATGAGAAGATGATGGGAGGTGCATTTTATGTTTTTTTCTGATTAAGGAAGATGGAGTTGAAAGTGGAAGGGGAGAATAGGATCCAAAGATATGTTTGGTATTACGATGCATTTCTTTATTTCTTTGGCAGTGAGGTTTTAACTTCTGTGGAAAAAAAACAACAACAAAGGAAGGATAAAATTTTTATCATGTACATTTGCTGCTGTTTTGGCTATTGAGATAATGCTGTTATTTAGTGAGAGACTAAGACAGAAGGGGAAAAAAACTACACTTCTGGCATGTGAAGCTTTTCGTTTCTAGAAGTGTGGGGGAAAAATATCAACTATCATTTTTCAACTATTGCCTAAATGAGCTTAACTGAGCTCCACCTCCATCAGTCTTTTCTTCCTTTTTTACTGATAAGGAAATTTATGTGGATGATCTTAAGATTCTTTGGTGGTATAGCAGCATTATTCTCTAAGACCACATGTGTTCATAAGGCAATATTTTTAACATACTACTCAAAAATTCTACCATTTCACCTTAAATATGAGTGCTTTTCATTGTTTTTCTCATCTGTCTGTAGTGAAGCAGTTTGCTTATTTAAAAGTTCCATGAACTACATCTAGTTTCACCAAGAGACATTTCACCAGATTTTTTTTTTTCCCCCACAGCATTTTAAAGTGAAATTTGACATTTACTGTGCTTTGTAATCTTTTTAATACCACTCGGGTCTGGAATCCTCCTTTTCAAGTCAGGATGGAATGTGAAAGAGTGAGTGCCTCCATTCAAATGGCCACATTTGTGATGTTCTTCTTTACAGTTACACTTTAATGCAGTTAGCGTTTTGGGAGGAGAGGAGCTTATATTGTAAACATTTCTCATCATAATTGACATGGTAGTTGCGAAGTATGTCTTGAGTACTCTGACTTCTGTTCATCTTTCAAGAGACTTTCTCATACGCTCATTTGAGGTTCCAGCCAATTAGCACACTCCATGGCACAGAATATTGAATTTAGCCTTTTTTTTCCATTTCATATTACAAAAGAATAATGAAAGTATAGAACTTTCTAATACACTAATGGTTAGGAAGATCTTAACCATGTGCTGACATTGCTTCACCTGGGACTGTGAAGTTAAGAGATGTCAGGCACAGATGATAGCAGAAGTGCCTAGTCATACGGGAAGAAGGAGCTAAATGGGCTCAGGATGTTTGTGTATTTTACTGCTTTGAAACAAGGTCTCCAGTTTGATGTGTACAATACCCCAAAACCTCTGATGGAAAGTTGCCAAAGTAATAGTTCTGAACAAGAGACAATGGAAAGGTTTCTTCAGAGCTCAGAGTATCATTACAAGAGCCACCCCCCTTTGTTGTCACGTTTAATTCTATCTTCGCATTTGTATTTTTACATTTGTTGCTTTCACCATTTGTACTACAGATATGGTTGTACATGAAAACGTTAATTGTCTCATGCACGAAGTATTTGACCAGACACTGCCTTTCTAATAGGTCACTTGCTGTAGTTCTTGTATTGGATTTGTCCAAACCTAACGAACTCTGGACTACTATGGAGAAACTTCTGCAGGTCACCAGGAACCACGTGAACAAAATTTTAACAAAACTACAAAAGACAAATCCTGAAGTAGCTACTGAAATTAAACAGAGGATGCGGAACAATCTGCAGAGGGATCATCCAGTAAGTTACTTCTAATATTTTCTCCAGATGTCACAGGCCTTTATACAGTTAAAGATAATGCTTTTGAAAATCATAAACAACTCTTTTAGATTTTTATGCATGACTGAAAATCCATTTGATGTAGATGAACCTGTTCACTGGAAAATTATAGCAATTTAATAAAAATTCAATAAGAGCAGAAACAAGGAAAGAAGGTTTCTTATACCTTTTTGTTAGATATCTAATGTGATTGTTATGGCATGTTACACCAATCAAAAGAAATAGTTTTAGAGTAGCAGTTTGCTTTTTTTTCCCCCCTCATCTTTTTAAAATGAAGATGAAAACTAGAATGTACAAAAGTCATCTAGCAAGAGACTAGCTGAAGGTACAAATTTAAGCAAAGAATATAGTTATAACAGCCATCAACATGACTATATACTTTGCATTTATTTAAATGTCTATCACAAACTCAATGCCTTTTGATAATCTGACAACTAATTAAATTATAAAGTTTCAGAAATGTTAACATCAGTCCTTTAAACATAATTGCTAACTAAATCTCTGGAAAAGCTAAACTAGATTATGCGCAATAGAAATGAAAAGTCATTGTGCATTAAACCTCTGCAAATGTTGTGTGTATATAATGCATAAATAAGTATTCAACAATTCAAAGACTTGGCACATAAATCTAGTTACTGTAACTTCTCTAAAATGCTGCAATACAGTAAATGCTCATGTAACTCAAAAATTGAAAAGTAACTTTTAAAATTTTTGAGAAAGCAACATATGCAACACTCAGTAGGTTTAGAGTGTAGAGTTTGAGATCTGCTGGATTTTGATTTCAGTTTTCACTTTTAGAGAAGGTAATCCACAAAAAGAAAACACCTGCAAGCACACTTGCCAATAAGTCATGACCACAGTGTCAAGTTTATATGTAGGGGCTTACATATCAGAAAACTGCAACCTTTCTTTCAATAAGTAAAAAGAGTAATGCCATTAATTGTTAAGAAGAGAAGACTTGTCCTGTAGGGAACACAATTATACCTTCTAAACTAGAATTTCTATTCAGCCTTCAGTATCAAAACAAGGATGCAAACAAAATGTTATGTTACTCCTCGATTCTCTAAAGTTTCATCATTTTTCATTAAAAAATTATGTCAGTTTTGTGGGAGGAAATACTATCTTTTATAGTCAAAAGTAAATGACAGTTTATGCAGATCTTTAATTTGCCTTTTTATATCTAAACATATTTTTATGATAAACAGGAATTGGTGAAGTTCTTAGAGGTTTTTTTAAGGATTAGATATATTCCATTGGCCTGGATTTAGGGTTATTGTCTGAGATGATAAAGCATACCAGTTGCAGACCTTGTATAAAAAGGCTGGATGCACCTACAGTAGTCCATAATCAAAAATTCATTCCATAGTCAAAAGATGAATAGGGATCAATATGCCGGTTTTAATGTTTCTGATGTTATCTCAAATTATTTTTTTTCAGTTAAGAAACTAAAACTTTTTTTTTTTCACTTCTGTATTCTGTGCATCCAGTTTTAAGTTGTGGTAATTTTGCGCAAAGCTTTTGCCTTGACAATGTATGGTGGAGCCGTTATTTTTCGTCTCAAACTAGAGGATTTTCAGTAGGTTGCAGCTTCTTGCGAATATACTGACTGCCATTTAACCCGTGTGTGAAGTAACCAGTTTTAGAAGGGAACAGTTGGGTCACCCTCTGCTACAACACGTCTCTCTTCCACTCTGCTGCAACCAAAGCAGCTTGACTAAATAATTGTGTGAACACAAGGGGATTGTCTTATTTCATATGGCCTACAGGGAAAGCCTTCTAGGTAACTTAAGAATTATTGTAATCTACTTACTAAAACTTTTATTGGAAATTAACTATTTAACGGTTAAATCTACATTCCCAGAGCTGTTTTTGTCCATTGGTATTGATTTGCATTTTCATGGTTGTTAGGTGACATTTCCTCTTTCTGCTGATATCAAACATTTGAAAATCCCGTTAACTGTTTTTTAAGACTTTGGAAAATGTGATGTGGGGAGGACAAACTTAAAAGCTTAATTTTCTTCAGCTTTCATCCATATTACTTTGGATATGATGCAAGGAGGGGGAATGTGTCAAAGAGCCAGTTCTACTAATCCCGTCTGGCAGTTGTTCTGTCAATATACGGGGTTTTTCCTCTCTTCCCTTCATGTTGGAGCTGGAGTATACAGTGTAAGAGGCCTTTTATGCCAGTAAGCGTTCTCACTGCTCACAGGGATTATTTCCTGACCTTTTATGAAGAAAACAAAAGAATTGTAGAATATGGTATGGATATTGCATTAAGGTTTATTCGTCTAACTTAAGATTTTGAAAAAATAGACCTTATCTTCTGCGAATTAATTTTAACCCCTTTCAGTTGTTTTAATGGTTGCAATCTTCTACAGTTTGTTTACACTGCTTAACTGTCACATATCTGTTTAATAGGATTATGAGTTAGTTGACCCTTTTCCAGTACCCTTGGTGATAATTGGAAGCAAATACGATATTTTTCATGTAAGTAATAATTTTTTATTTTTTATTAAAAGATTCTTGGTATAGATTCTGTATAGTAAAATCTTGGTAATATAATAGTAATCATCTCAACAAAAGTACGGCCAGTCAGCCTTCTACCACAAAAAAATCTTTCCATCCAACAGCATTATGGAAGTCATACTGCCATTCCTTTGCAAAATACTCCCAAACTGATGATTTTTGAAATGTACTTGGAAAATGTTGAACTGTAAGTTGCTGCAGACCAGAGAGGGAAGTAAGAAAACATCATGTTGGTGATTTCCTTTTATAATGAGAGAAATCCAGTTCCATGTGTCCCTTCCAACAGCAGCTGTAAATTTATGGCAGTGAAAGAGGGGCGTCTTTTAAGTCAGCTGGTCAGATTTTTTGGTAGTTGTGGCAGCACAAACAGTAAACTATCATTTCAGTCTTGAACTTTTAAGTACTACTAAAGTTTTTAGAGGCAAGTGAATAATTGCATCTTTTAGGGGGGAGAGGAAGGAAATGTCATAGTACTGCTGGATTCTGTCCCAGGACATTAAAAATCCAAACAAATGCATACTCAGTTTTCAAGCAGCACTTATCATGAGAAACTAGAACAGTAGGTTTGATTTTTAACTGCTGTGCTGGCAGCCTGTCCTGCTCTGGGTGACTACATAGTGCATTGATACTTGGCTGACGCTGAGGTACTTAATTGTTTGTGAATAAGGTACTGCGCCTTCTTTCATACTGAGGCTTTATGCTGAGCCATGAGCTCTTTAAAAATTAGTGACTCTTACGTAATAAGCACAGAACAACAGCCTAATTCCATTGGGTCCTATGGACAGACTCCTGTAGGCTTCACTGGGGCCAGGGTTTTGCCCACTTTATCCAGGAAAGGCCAGCTGTATGATCTTACATTAAAGAAACATTGATGAAAAAGTATTTCTATGGACCTTTCAAATCTTTCAGGTATTAGAATTTACAGAGCATATACCCAAAGGTTTACTGAAAATTAAGTATTTTCACAAAAATAAAAAAATCCTTATTCTTTTAGTACGGTGTATTTCTACTTCTAAAATTTAAACCAAAATGAAACAAATTAATTGAAAATTAAATACAGATTCCCAATTAAGAAACTTTTCCTGGACTAATATATTGCCTCAATTGGGCTCCCTCTGTAAAAAAGAAACAAAGGGAAATTGTGACATTTCTTTTCAGAGCAGGCTGTTACTGATTCTGTCTTAAGATATAATTATACTGACAGCTGAAAGCCTCATATATTGCAGCACAAGTGCATTGCAGTTTATACAAAAAATGAAAAGTTCTTGCTGTAGTATTTTGGTTTTTGTTTCTTATGTATATGTTCCAATATCAACTTTTTCAGGAGTTTGACTCTGAAATGAGGAAAATAATAAGCAAGACACTTCGATTTGTTTCACATTATTATGGAGCATCATTAGTGGTGTGTATATTCACTTTCTTAAGAAGGATAGAGAAGATGAACAATGTTTGTGTTACAAAACAATATTTTAAAATATGGAAATGTAAAAGTAGACAAAATTGGATTTAATTGTTTTACAGTAGTTTTCTTCGTGACCTAATCTGTCAAACAGGTTATAGGTATTGGCAGGGGATGGATGGATATACCTTGTGAACAAAAAACTACGTAATACCCAGTATCAGCAAACACTAAATAAAAACAGTTATCTGTTAGCCAGCTCATTTCCTGTATTGAGATTACTGCACATCTGGCAAAATTTTTTTTGGTACAAGAAAGGAGGATGGGGAAAAAGTGATTGCCCTAGGTAGAATTAGAGAACTGGCCTTTTAGGGAGAAGCATGAACTTCCGTCTAGTGACCTGGCTTCGGTAGATTTAAGAACTTAGATCCAAGGGCTTGTCTTCACAGCAGTTTAAGCATAGCAGATTACCACACAATGTTGAATAATAAAGGCAGGGATATTTTTTACAGTAATGATTAAGAACTGCCAACCATGAGCACAATGCGGTATTTATGTGGGTATATAAATTGATTTTGAGTTTGGCAGATCATCTCCTGAGTAAAGGCAAAAACATGTACGCTCAGGTTCACAATCCAAAAAAACTGCCTCTTGGGCTCTCTCTGCATCAGAAGATAGTTCTAATTGTATCAGCCATCATTTATGTAATAAATAATATTTAATAGTGGCTTATTTTGATTACCAAACCACTTATGTTTCCTTTAAATTGTTATAATCACAGCATGTCCTTTTGCATCCATGTAAAATTGTACAGCTTTTGTACTTTGACATGTGAATTCATCTTTCATTAACTGAGAATACAACTGTCTTGATTTAAATTTTTTTTTAAAAAGTATTTAAACGTTATTGTAATTAAAAATTAAGAACTAGGAGCCTAAAACTCTTTGGCTGCTAAATCCTGATTTCCATTGAAATGAGTGGGAGAAACTTAATTTCGCACAGTAAGGATCTGACTTCTTTCTCAAAGTCATGAATCTGTCAGGGTACAACAGCGCTTAGACAGGAATAAGCATGCTGTTTGAGAAGACATTCTGGGAGCTGCTTGCTGATAAATCTGTACCAGTTCTGCCACTATTAAGTTACTTTATGATGCATGAACAATTTTTGTTATTCATTACATTTCTAAATGTTTATGGTATTCTGGATAATTGTTAATGCAGTTTAAAATCTTAGTATATCGTTAGTCGTGGGCAAAGAAATTGTGTCTCAATGTGCATGCTTCAAAAGTTGTAAATCAATATTTTGAAAAGTAAATCAAAGTTTTAAAAAGTTTAAAATCAATATTTTAAAATTTATACTTTAACCTTTATTTATGCTATTTTTCATTTAATCTTTCTTGATCTATAGATTCAGTGACAAATACATTCAGGAAAGGGAGGGTGAGATTTTGATTGTAGTAAACTCAGTGAACATATATTAAATTTATTGAGGACAGGAATTAGCCAGGCTCTGTCTGAAATCCTCTATGCAGATGACATAATGTAATATTTCTATGATGGAAGGTCATAATGTATATTTGTTTTCTGATTCATGTAGTTTACCAGTAAATCTGAGGCTCTCCTGCTGAAAGCCCGTGTTCTTATTAATCACTTGGCATTTGGCTGCGATAAAAGGTAACATAATTATTGTCAGTAATAAAACAATTAAATGTCTTGCCCACAGTCTAAAAGTACTTAATAGAAATATTTTAATCACCAAGCCATTTTTTTTTTCTTAAATATGATGTCTGAAAGACTCTTGTTTGTGGACTTCTACTCCTGTGTCTCAGCTGCCTATCTCTGCACAGCAATAACTCCTTGGTTTTGACCCCAAAACTGATGGATTAGAAACATGGTCACCACTAGAATTGCATAGATTTTTTTATTTACATGAATTTGTATCCAAAGCCCAGTAAGAGTCTAGTTTTGGGTGGAATAATGTCATTTTTTTGTTGATTGCTAAATGCTCACTTGTAATTTTTTTTTTTTTCTGTTTAGCAAGTCTGTATCAGTGGATCACAGCAAACCTCTGTTTATACCAGCAGGCCTGGACTCGCTGAGCCAAATAGGTTAGCACATTTCCCGTTCATCGTGTTTGTTGCTTAATTGTTTTTGAAAATGAGAACAAGATTTTAAGCAAATAAAAAAATTAAGTTAAATTATAGCTTATCAGTTTTAACAGATTATTTAAGGAAATGGCTTAGAAAGTTTAAAATTACAATTCAGTATTTATATTATTGAGAATTACTTGTGCAGTTTTGTTAGGTACTTTAATAAAGTATCAGGACTTCTTCACATAGTGAAGTACCAACAAGCTTAGATCTAAAAGAAAATGCAATATACTATACCACTCAGCCTGTTTCATGGTAGGAGATCAATGTCTTTTCAAACTTGTTGCAGCTTGTCACTGTAGAAGAAAAAATACTAAATTAGATGGATCATTATCCAAAATGATTTGATAATTTATGTTGCTATGACAACATACTGGTGTTACTTTGTGCTGTGCTGTAATCCTTAGGACCACCACCCGCCTCTGATAGTGATTTTGGAAAGATGCGTGCAAACACACCGTTGGAACTGTGGAAGAAAGTATTTGAGAAAACATTTCCTCCCAAGGTAGGTATTTACGTGTCTGCTGCACAGCTTTTCTCATATAATAGTAGTAATGTCACTACTAATTTTTGTCTTTCAAGTCCAGTGACTGGAATTTCTGTCTGACTTAGCAATCCTGTTTTTTCCAACCTCTTTAATTCATACATTTTTTTAAAGATACAGATTTGTATGTAGTGAGTGGCGCTTTGATTATTAGCTTCGACATCTTCAGTCACCTTCCTACATTTATTAGTAACAAAAGTACTGATGCAACCCTCTGTTTTTTTCCAAAGTGATACCATTGCCTTTTGTTATATTGAAAGACAAGGTGTACTCAGCTTTTCTGGAATTTTTTAAAATGACGTATCCCCTAACGCCTAAACCAAATGACAAGGATGTTCCAAGAGGAGAGCTCTTTATGGCTGGAGCAAGCTGCTGATTCTTCTTCTCCTAGGGCTTGAGGCTTTGCATGAGGCGAGTGTGTTAGAGTTCCTTGCCAAAATCTGTCATTCTGCCACGAGAAGTGTTTGGGTTTGCAAGGTAGTTGGAATCTCTTGTAGTGATAAGTCTTGTACATATTTCAGACATTTCTAGTCCCAAGAGGCAAACCCCCAAATACTTCTTTTCAACAGAACGATTTGTTGTTAGGAAATCAAGATTCTTTTCTATTTGACCTGAGCAAATACAGGCTGCTGCTTTCTCCTCGGGTATTGGACTGTATTACAGTTCTTTATCCCTGTCCGTTTCCTGCCCTACAGCTTATGTGGGAAGGCAAGGAAGTCAGTCAGGGCTATGATAATGTGCCTCAAATTATGGTGCACAAACTGGGCTTTTTCTAATTTTCATTCTGCGATCTCCATTCCTGGTGAGGAGGAGTCTGAATTCACCCTTTCCCACTCACTTGATGGCTACATATCAAAGCCTACAAATTATTTTAGGTGGTTTTTTTACCAGAATAAATTATCACTAAGATGCCATTCTCAGTACAGCTCAACATGATAAAGACTAAACTTTACTTTTCAGAAACTATATAGGACTGTTATTTTTTGTGTAACTTTTGCTCATAGACTTTTAAAACACAATGAACAAGGCTTCCCCAACCCCCTGTGCCATAACGCCCGAACTCCCCCTGAAACAGCTGGAGAAATGAATGCATTTCTCATCTTGCAAGCTCCGTCAGTCTTCTTAGGTATCAGTCTAATTAAAGATTTTCCAAGTAGATTCCCGGTCTTCTGGTTTACTTCCAAAATATGCCTTAAACTTTAAAGCTGTTTTTATGCATTGCGAATTTCTTTTTCCATCACCTCATCTAATAATAATTCTGCTTTATTTTATTCCGTCATCTGTATGATTGACTTCTTGCTACTTTCCATTTGTTATAAGTAAGGGGAAATATGCAGGACAACATTTAAAAAAAAAAAATCTTATTTCATAGTGTTTCTTTTAGTGTATTTGCTTCTTTGGAATTAAACTTCACTTACAGTTCCCTCAAGGTTAGTAAATTAAACTTCAGGTGTGTGGCAAAAAGATAGTAAACAATTTCTCAGACACTAATGCTTCCAGTAACAAGAACTGAATTCTAGTCTTGAGTATTAAGTGCTCTAGCAAGAGCAACCTTAACCCAAATGTCATAGGGCAGAAAGGATATTTTCATTTTGAGGAGAGACTAGTAAACAACTATGAAATAAAAATATTTTCTTTCCTTTAAGATCTGACTGCACTATTACTTTCTCATCATTTTACCGATCTAAGATAATATATAGTATATTTTATCTAATCTGTGTCCTATAGTGCAAAATTCTTCCCTAAATGCAGGATTTTCATACATTTGTATTAAAAGCAAAATACTCCCATTAGATCTACAGAGTGGCATTTTCTTGTTAAACGAACAGGAGATGAATTTTATAATTTGTGTTTTATTATTTCTTCTGTTAGAGCTTCTGCGATTTACAAGATACCAAGGACCCTGCACAGGATTTACGATATGCCGAGTATGAAGTTGATGTCATGAGAGCTCAGAAAAACCAGGTGTGTGGTTGTTCTCCGGTTGCTGTTCACAGTCAGGTGTTCCAGAACCACCGGCACTGCTGAAGTAATTGTGGAATATACTTGGAGTCCCCTATTTACCTTTAAATAACTTCAACTTTAGTTTTCAACTTAGTAGTTTGGGTTTCAGTTTTTTTCAATTGGTAGACATTGAGCAGGTAGAGCATTGTTCGATCGTAAAGTTTTGGCTCTGTAGTTTCTTTAGAAATGAAAAGCTCAAATTTTCCTTCTAGCTCTCTTCCAGAATTATTTCACTAAAATAATACTGAAGTAAAGCTGTGAAGCTTTCTTGGCAGTAATTTCTTCATTTCTGCACCCCATGCTCTCATTTGCGTGTTGACTAGCAGGAAGTCTAGGAAGCAGTATTGAGGTTTGGGATGGGGGCTGTTTACTTTTTCTTATTTTTGTCTTCCTCCTTGAAAACTTTTTACTTAAACTGGAAAGGTACTGAGATAACATTTCTGACTCAAGTTTGCAGGCTATATACATTGTATCGTAGAGTGAACAGAATTATTCCACATAGTGATATTTGGCTTAACCCATGAATTCCAGGAAAGACCTTAAGTCTTTTATTTTTTCTTCTTAATTTTGAAGTGTTTCTGCATTTCCCTACATCTGTGGTGAATTAATTTTATGGAAAAATTCAGTGACAAACTAGACAAAGGTTGGAACATAGCCTTCTAGATACCAGCATATAACATCATGTGGGTAGAAATACTGTATAGAGTCTTCATCAATACCATAGGTATTGGTCTGTTAAAATCGATCCAAGATTTGTGTATTTTTCTTTGTTTGGAACAAGTATCACATACTTATTCTGGAAACTCTCTATTTCATATAGATTCATTTCTTTCACACACAAAAAATTCTGCACTAGAATGACTGCAAAACATTCCACTCTCTTCTCACAGCTTCTATGTGGGCTGTGTGTACACCAGTTAACTTCTTTGTGGACCAAGTTACTGCAGTTAAAGGGTTTTTTCTAACAGTGCTTTGAGATGGTGGATTGTAGCAATCTAGATCTCACGTGCTTTGACAGACCCCTGCTTTCAAGATGAAAGCCAGTTTTACTGAATTGCACTGCAGTTAATCTTGGCTAACCCTAAAATACCGTGGCAAATTTCATCTTTTTTGCATGCTTGTAAAAGAAAGCCAAAAGATAAGGTTATTACTGCTATCACACTTTTGTAGAGTTTAGTTAGATTGCATAAGGCAGTAAACCTGTAGTTACCTGATCCAAAGAAATACATTAATAATGTAAAAGAATAAAGCAATTTCAAGAATCCCGTGCAGTCTTTGAACTTGCACATTACCTGTAATATCCTGTTAATGTAGGCATCAGTTCTGAATTTGTTACATCAAGAGCAGTCTTAGAAATCATTGAAATTTGTAAAGCACGTTACATTATAAATTCCAAAAGCAATCTCATAGTCAGTATATATAGATATCTCAAAATAACTGTATGGTGTACTAGGTTTGTTATTTTTAGATAATATGTCTTGCAAAAGATGATACTGGTATGCATTGATTAAATCATATAGGAAATTATTAATTTTCTGTTTTTAAACAAGAGACAGGCTTTTAGAATCTTAATCTGTTCAAGAGCATTGCAAACCAGTGTAGCTTCTTTTAGTTGGACTACTACAAGTAATTTGAGCATTAAAGAGAAAATTACTTCTGTTATCTGCAGCTATTTCCTAAACTTCTCTATCGTGAAGTTCAATTATTACAAGATTATTTGCACATTATTAAAATGTTTTATACTCCAAGAATTTCATTCAATTTGAAATGCACCAAGATAGCAATATACATCTAAAAGAAAAGAACTCTGTAGTTACAGTGATTCTTGAAGTGTCTTCGGATTTCCCAGTTATAGGAAAAGCAGCACAAAAATCCTATTTTTAAAGCAACATTTTAAATGCATCATAAGTCTGACATTCTTTATAGAGTCTCATGATATCTGTTGTGCAGGAGGAACAGTATATTAAGATGTTTAATATGCAACATGTTGCTAATGAAATTATGGGACATAATGCAAAATGAAAGTTTCATATGACAGTGTGTATTTTAAAATCATTTAAGTGCATGTTAGCATTTTTGTGGGTTACTCTCGGTTAATTAATATGCCACTTTGGACTCTAGGTGATAATCAGTTTGCTTGTTTATCTCAAAGATAAGCTTTAAAGGAAAAGGAAACACAAAAACATAGCAACAGTAACAATGTATAGCCCCAGACTGCTCAATGATACTGTAATAGATTTATAGATGATAACTGTGGCAATGCAAAGTTTAATTAAATCAATTCCAACTTCGAAAGCTTGGTTGAAGGGTTTGTCTGCAGCTAGGCTTTGTACACTCTAGCAGAGTAAAAGGTTAAATTCTTCAGTATAAAATTAGAAAACAGTTTAAAAAAAAAGTACAGAAACAAGAAAGTACCTGGCTTGCTCCCACGTACTAGCTGTCAGCTAGTATTTATCTGATAATGCTTTTTGCCTGTGGAAGTTAAGAGTCCAGTGCTTCAGCACTCTGTCACAAGGGTGTTTTCTTTTAGACAAGACCTACCACTCCATTCCTAGGCCTTTTTGCTCTGGAAAACTCTCGGAGGCTATCTGTTCCTCACTGTGCCTGTGTTCAACAAGATAGAGCACATCCCTCTTTCTCAACCGTGTCCTTTCAGAATTCTTTTCCTAGTTCTTACCCCACAGACGTACCACGTGCAGGTTTGTATCAAATAGTGCTGTTGCAATTGTTTACTGCCTTTTCATTCTCTGGAGTTAAGCTCCGAGAGAGAGAATAGAGCACCAGGGACCTTCTTGGAATTTACATTTTTGATGTCTTTCTTAACTAGCAGATTCCCTCCAGCAATGACTGGAATTTTGTGCTCTTTGCAGGGCTTTCAAGATTCAAGAAGAAGATTCATTTTGCATATTTATCAGGCCTTAAACATGTAGCTTGCTGGTAATTCTTCATACAGCCCACATAAAACATAAACAGTATGGCAAATCTGTCATCCATTTCTCTCCATTCTCTGCTAGCTTTTTGGCTTTTGATGCTTTAAGGTCACCTTAATTTCATTTGAGGTACACATGTAACTTGAATAAGAGTGAGATCTTTTAAAATAGTAGTGTCGATTAGAGCTGCACGAATACCACCTGCATCTGTGAGCACCTAGGAGTGTGTCAAGGTCTTGTTCCTTAGTTCCTTCGAAATGTTTGTGGCAGTGAGCTTGCACACGGGGATGTCTTCTCCGTTCCCTTTAGAAATGCTCTCTGCCACAGAGGTAAGGGCGATGTCTTTTCGAAGGTTTTTGTTTGCTTCAGGTCTTAGCTATCCTGTTATGCCTTGTACTGCTAATACTCAGGTGCTTGGACCTTTTTCATCTGGACATTTGACTGCGGCTTCAATCATTGAAGCAAATGATAAAGCTGACCTTGGGCTCCGACAGTTGGATAGCCTCCCAGCCAGGTGCTTAAGAAGTCAGCGTCATGCAATGCCAAAGTTCACACTGCCTGGTCCTTGTTACACAAAGGTATTACTTTAGGGATTGGTGCCAGTTTTAGCTGAAGCCTAATTCCATAAAGTATACTAAATAAAAAAGACCCCCCCAAAAAAAAAAGTAGATGCCTGGTGCCATTTGGCATCAGGTAATGAGCAGCATTGTAAGCAGATCTCAACGAACAGGGCTGTAAATGTTAAGCCTTTAGCAAGTCATAAACAGAAGGAGGGGAGGTTCTATAACATCTCGCAAGGAAGTGTAGTCCTATTTCCCCTAAAATAGGACTGACCTAATTAACCATGTCATTCACAACTAAAAGTCATCTCGGTGCCAGATCTGCAGCTGTCTGATTGAGATTGGGACTGTGTTGGCCAACAGAACGGGCACCATGTTTTTTCAGCGTGCTTCGCTGACATGACCATATTGCAGAACTTCAGGAGATGATTTCAGTCTCGTTCAGCAGGACAGAAGATCACATATTTTGTGGTGAACCTCTGTGGTCAGGCCAGTGTTACAGGGGAGAGAAGTGTCACAGGCACCCACCTTAACATGGGTAACAGAGCAGCGGCATCTTCCGTTTTCATCAGAGGAGAAGTGCTAGTCTTCATATGGTGGAGAAAAAGTTATTTAGGATGTTTCCTCAGTTGCCAAGAATAAGCCTTCTCATTTTCACATGAAAGCATGCCCAAATGAGTACAAAAGACTTTTGTGGTTTTGTTTTTTTTTAACCAATTTAAAAGAGCATTATTAGAGCACTGTTATTAAATTTCCTACTGAAGTTCAGGTACTTAAGATTTTTAATCCTTGTTTCAGTACTGGGTTATTTTCATCGTGTGCCACATTGAGGGCACTTTCAGTAAGAAACTACATGAAAAAGAAAGTTAAAGTGATGTCAGTCCCTCAGAACTGAGGAAATGCAACAATTAAGGCTTTTCTTACAATCTTAATTTTTCTTCCTTGTTTGTAGATGTTATAGTATTGTCTTTAATTACATGATCATATACTATTTTGCTGATGTTTCAGTTCAATTGTTCAGTATTTCTTTTCATCATCCTTATTCTTTGTGTACCTTATTTCTCAACCTGCCATTCAGACACTTCAATGAACACAAAAGTATTAATTTTTTTCTCTGAGAATGTGTGGTAATGTTATCTTATCTGAGCGCCTCACAAACATCAGTTAAGTCTTTCTTCCCAGTCCCTTTATGAGATTGGATGTGATCTTCCCCATTTGACAGATGAAGAATTCATAGAAACACGGAAGTACAGAAGCATTAAGGTTAAAAAAAAAAAAAATTAAAAATCCACTTTATGTCAGTGTTGAGACATCTAGGATAAGTTGCTAGCACTAGTAACGTTTAAAACACTCGGAGTACATTGAAAGCATATTTAAATTGCAGTTGTTAATTCTTTGTCAGTCTGATCTGTGCCCCCTACACGTGGTACCCAGAAAACAAAGGAAGCATAATGCTAGCATGAACTTTTGGGTGTACTTTGAGATATATTCTGTCGTAGGATCTTCTTTCAGTTTGGAGAGAGGACCTCTTAGCTGATTGAATAGTTACAGAATTCTGCTTATGTTTGTAGTACAGGACTTTATGAGCAGGAAGTTGCCCTTTTTCAGAAGGGTCTCTGGAGTGATCTTTGAGCTGTGTTTGAAAGATTTTTCCATTACGTTTCTGAATTGCAGGGATTTATTTGACTTTCTGTTTTACATGAAAAATAAGGAAGTGTACTTTCCTGACAGCATTTTTCCTCCTGAATCACTGAATTTGTAATTTTTGTAAATATCCTCCCATTTAATCTCATTTTTTTTCTTTCATTTCCCATTGTTTAAATGTTAGTCTTACCCAGATATGTCTCCAAAATAAATATTTATAATTTTGTTCTGTAATTCTATATGTAGTGGAATAGCTGTAACTTCTAATATATGCTGTGGTTTTGATACTTTGCATTTCCATATTGTTTTGAATTGCCTTTCCACTGAATTGCCTTCTAGCTAGCTGAAATTACAGCAAAATAAATTCTGCTAAATTATCTGCCTTTTTCTTGAAACAGTTCAGTCAGATGATAAATCTGTATGGCTAATTATTTAGGCAACACCTGTAGACATGGCCCCCAGACAGCATTGCCATTATATGTAAAACTTCGTTGTTTAATTTTACCCCTTCCTGTAGCCTTTGAGAAAGTTGTTAGAATTGAATTTATTTATTTTGCATAAATCAGGTTACGTGTGCTCCTTAAAATATCACAATATTCTTTCTGTTCCTAACTGTTCACAAGTTTCCAACAGTTCAGTATGTTCCAAGATATAATTACTTT
>Ga0065711_1027254_pt1 | contig 51868 bp, 24 predicted proteins | sample Hoacrofraction12_FD_59098 | JGI IMG/M metagenome (GOLD analysis project Ga0065711, IMG submission 59098) | Hoatzin crop microbial communities from Cojedes, Venezuela - Epithelial fraction 12 v2 (version 2) | ecosystem: Host-associated > Birds > Digestive system > Esophagus > Crop | place... | reverse complement strand
GGCAGCCTGTTCCAGTGCTCCATCACCCTCAGAGGGAAGAAGTTCTTCCTCATGTTCAGATGGAACTTCCTGTGCCTCAGTTTGTGCCCATTGCCCCTTGTCCTGTCACTGGGCACCACTGAAAAGAGCTACAGAGTTGAAGCCATAGCACTGAAGTATTTGGTCTCCTTCTTTGCCCATCTATTTTGAAGGCTGTTGTTTTTGTTGCAGTACTCGATACTAATAGTGTTCAGATAGTTTTCCTTTTCCTCTAATACTATACTGGTTATATTGTTTCACTACCTGAAAATTGGAAGTAAGATTGCTTCAGCCAGACTTGTCACAGCTTGGAATTGTTCTGCAGGAAATCAGGAAAACTGATGTTCAAGACTGAGGATAACTACTTTTCCACTTTGACCATCATATGAAGAACTAGTCTGAAGCTTTTCTCAGCCTGTCTCAGAGGAAAAGCAAGTGCCAAACAAAAGATAGCCCCTGGGGAACAGAAAAAGAAACCAATAATCTTATGTGATGTTACTAGTAGCTGACCAATTTTCTTGAGCGAATAGAGTATTCTTTTGAAGTCAATATCTTGATTATGCTTCTTGATTTGGCGTTTTACTGGATTCCAAGGTAAAAGAGAAGGAACCTCAAGTTTTTTTCTACTTTTCCTACTGATAGCCCTTTCCCACAGAGCTTCATGGCAATGTTTTGCCCAGAGAGCCTTAAAACAATACTTCTTTTCCAGACTGAACAGCTTTCTTCCTGGTTCCTCTTCAAATCAGCAAAGCCTGCTTTCCTGGCCTCTGCCTTTTTCAGCATGGAGTAAAGAGAAATCTCTAAGTAATGAAGCAGACTCATTTGAAATCGATCCCTGTTACGATTTTAGCTTTGCAATTTACTGGTGTGCAGCCTGATCCTTGCAAAAAAAATGACTGAAAAAACAGTGCTGTGAAGTAACCTCCCTGCCTTCAGTCTCCACTGCCGGCTCCATCAGCCCTCCTCTCTGTAGACACACAGATCAAGAGAAGAGTCTGTAGTGGCTGAAGTCTTCATGTAAGATCAGGCCATTACTCGTAATGAGCAGATTTCAAACAGTGTAGAAATCATACTAGGTAGCAATGCCTTGTGGAGTTAGCATCTTGTTTATCATATTTTGTGTTAACGCAGTATAACAATTATGGTATCTCCCAGAACAAAGTAGCAAAAAATAATTCCATTGGTTTTAAACTCACTAACTATTCTAATGAGAAAATGACATTTTTTCCAAGTTTGTTTTGCTAAAAGAAAATTTTATTTTTATCATAAAGACCTAGTAGTAGTAGTAAAAGTATCCAGATATTTTAATATTTTAAAAATAGGCATACATGTAGGTGTGATAATTAGTCATAATTGAAGCAGCTTGTATTAACTTCATTGTCTTTAGATGATTCCTGGAGTAAAATTTTGATCTATTGAAAGCAATCGGATTTTCACCTGGCATTTCCAGCATGCCAAATTTTCTCCCCCCGTTTCTTTTGTTAACCTTTTTTGCCCCCATTCCAGTCTTTATTTTCTTGAAATGACAGCGTTCAAAGATCTGATCGCAAGACCTGATAGATCTTGTGGACCATAACACTTAATTTTATGTGTCAGTGATTTTCAAGCTGTAAAAGCAAGCTTGCTAGATCTCCAGATGAACATATTTTATTTCTTCTCGCTAGTGTCTGAAGATGGTAACACCAACACCATGCCTCAAGACCTTGCTGTCTCTGTGACAGAGAACACACAGATTTTTCTGACCTCAGAGAAAAATGCAGTCAATTCATGTCGAACCACTGATTTCTCACTACTCCCCGTCTTTTCAAATACCTGCAGCCAGAGACTTCTTCCTCTGCTTGGAAATACCATGTATCGTCAGCGCACAGTACATGCTGTAACAAGCAGAAGTCACCTGCCCTCTGGTGTCGAGGAACGAATGTCTCACCTCAGCTGTGCACCCAGGGCCGTGTCTTTGAAAAGCAAATCTGTTTAGTGGTGTGACAATGGCACAGGAAAGCATTCTGCAGAACCTGCTGCTTTCATGCAGCATGCAGAGAGTATTTCAGGGCATTCTGGAAAGAAAGAAATTTCCAAGAACTCCTAGTTTTGATGCTTTCAGTTTAGAGACAGATGAATGAAACTTTCTTGTATCCTTTAGAGAAACGATAAAGTACAATCTTAGCAGAAATCACACGGTTCCAGATCTCCTTTGCACATCCCAGACAAAGTTTTCTTAAGAGAAAGACAAAACATCATTTCAAAGCACTGTCAACGAATGCATAGTCTGAATAAACACGTGTCTCTGCATTCAACCACTAAGTCAATAAAACATTTACAAAACTCAGTTCTAAAAACAAACTGCAAATTTCTACAGAGGAAGCTCAATACTTACATAGTTACTAATTTTACTACCACATGGGTTTAAATTTACTGGTGGATTTCATGCTAGTCTAAAATGAAGCAGAAGTTCAGTCAAAAATAATAATATGTGTAGATTATTTTTATCCTCTAATCTAATCAGTTTTTACTTATTACAATCCTACTATAGCATACCATTGCATTATGGAGGGCATGGGGTGTGTGTTCTTGTGTTCAGTTGTGGACTACATGAATTTTTCCAGTGATGATTAGAACACTTCAAAAAAAAAAACCCAGACGCACAGGTTGCTGCATAACGATATATTGTCCTGGTTTTTTAAAGTCAGATTTTGTAAGTTCCCTAGAAGTAGTTCATGGAATCTCAGGAACGGGTGGACCACAAACCAGAAATTGGTCTTTACTATTGAACAATCCTCCTTATAGCTGGGGTCTGGATGCTAAAGCCATCAGAAGCAGCTGAGGGTTGGAAACCAGAAGCTACAAATCACGTTGAGGAAGGAGGGAAAGTGAAGAGTCAGGGCAGTATATCAGACCTTTAGCTACATCTTTTGACTAGAAGTCTTTCCAGAAGTATCTCTGTCGAATCAGACTTTTCTTAATGTAGTGGTTTCATAAACAACATTTTGCCCTAATAGAGCAGGCAGGATTTTCTGAGGAAAGGCCATTTGGGTCACCTGGAGCAGGGAAAGTCTCTTCCGGGCAGGACGATTTATTGATGGCCATTCGCATGAGGATGATAAGGAACAGAGTCTAAGGAAGAAGAGCTGGGTATGCTTCAGGAGTTCTTCGTCACAGCAGAAAATAGTCTGGGAAGTCTGGGATTGCTTACAGGGAAACATAATGTATTTTTTTGCAGAAGAAAGGGAAGAGTCAGTTCCCTCATACATCCCTCTGCACTGCTTTACTTAAGACCCTCCTACCATTTGCATGGGCTATTTATCTTTACTAAATGTTTGGGGTATTTTTTTGTTGAAAGACCTTTCTGTGCCACTGTGTGATACTTGACATGTACTCTCTTTTGGTGAAGCTTTTGATTTCTTTTTTTATGGCACCTAGCTGAAACTTCTAGGATCCAAGAACCTCACGCAGTATCAGGAAACACAAGCTGTGGAAGAATTTAGATTTAGGAGACCTGAACTTCTGTGCAACTAATCTGGTTTTATTCTAAACTAGGAAATGCAGACAACATTGCAAGCAAGACATTTACTGCTGAACAATGGTGTCAGGCTTACAGCATTTCTGAAGTTGTCATAATAAGGCTATCTTCAGACCATAAAAAGGGTTTGTTCATTAATGATATATGAAGACTATAAATATAACAATTTCCTACAAGATCTGATTCCATCGGGATCACTGCTAATATGACCTCTTAAAACCCACGGAAGGATTTGTTTGGAACCAAATCCGGAAACTTAATGTTCAAATATTACAATATTGTATTTTAAATGGTTATTATAGCAAGAAATGCTTCTTCTTAAAGGATTTTCTGCTTACATTTCATGGTTCAAATGTTCATGATGGTTTATATTTTCTCTTGAGTTGCATGCATGTGGAGCATTTAAAGAACTACTAAAAAACATGGAAGGCACGTCATATTCGTCACTGCAATAATGCCCTTCCTAAGACGATGTTTTTCTAGGGATAGAACCAGGTCATTGACAAAGAAACCTTGTTTCGCTGTCTGTATTTTTGTAACAAAACTGATTCGGGCCTTCCTCAGACAATTGCTTTCCTTTATGTGGATTCCTCAAATGTAACACATAAGAATAAACAACTCTTAAAAACAATTCTTAGCACAACTTTTGACCTTGCTTAGTAATAAATAGTTGCATTTTTAAAAGATTGATTTTCCTAACATAATGACAGTTCACACATGACTGAGATCAACAGTAATTTTGGTCACTGACTGGGGAACTGCAGGGTTCTTCTGGATGCTGTGCTTTAGGCACAGAAACATAAAACAATTTCTTTCTTACCTTAGAAATGTTTCTTTCTTAGTGAGAGTTCAAATTATGTCAGATTTTGTCACAGAAAATGAACAGAAAAAATATTAGTAACAGAAGTCAATGAGTTGGGAGTGGAGAAGGAACCAATATAAGGCTCAGTAAGTGTTCTTCACAAAAGATACCCTGTTTCTAAATAGGGACTTCACTTTAATTATTTTTGCTTCATATTTGATCCACTGAATTATGAATTTCTTATAAAAGACAAAAAAAAAAAAAAGTGTCTCACTTCTCCAGAGAAAACAGCATACTGTCTCAAATAATGAGCAGCAGGATTTGTGGAATTGCCTCCTTTGTTGTCATGGAAACAAGTTATGAAAAATTGAACAAAAAAACCTGATGATGCCTCCCACAGCTTTCCTATAACTCTTGGAGTTGTTAATGTTCTTTAGCACAGGTACTTATTTGTAAATACTTTGAAGCAAAAGAAGGAACAATTTGTAAATACTTTGGAGCAAAGGATGGAACAATATGGAGTTTCGTTGAAGAGTAGCTAAATATTTATGTGTGTAACTAGAGCATATTAATACTCATTAACCAACATCCCACAGAATAATATTACAAATTGTAATACCAGTGAAGTTAGTCAAAATTTACCAGTGAAAGCAGTAGGAACAGAATTTGATCCAAGTTCCGAGGAATTATTGTTTCACAAATCCCTGGGAGTTTCCACCATTAGGGATTAATCTCTTGTAATGGTTAACTGACAGTTATTCTAGGACTAAAATCCTCTTTAGCTATTTTGTCCACAAGGTTAGTGTACAAAACTCTTCCAAAAAAAGCCAGTGTACTGTCTCCTACATCAGGAATCACCTGAACTGAATCAAGCATGTATTTTGTTTAAAGTAACTGTTTTGTGGGATCACCCCAGCAAAATACTCTGGGTCAATTGTTCTAGCCAGTTTATATCTATGATCTTAATTACATCTGTAACTGGCTTCTGAAAAAAAATCCTGTAATTTAGGGTTATCCCACAGTTCCTTAACTTTTTTTTTGGTGATTGTCTAGATTTTACTTTGGTAATCATCTAGATTGACTTCTTTATTAAGAAGATATCTTCTATCATCAGGGATGCAACCAAATCAGAGGTGCTTTGCATCCAAAACATAAAGATGTTTTGTGGGCATCAACCCAAATCCTAACTCTGGTTTATTTTTCTTGTTGATTTTTCAAGTAATAGTTCTCTATTGTTGATCACAGGAAGCTTTGTAAGCAAATACTTAACATCCCAGTTCAGTTTTTTCCAATGAAAACCAGCCCCAAACCTCATAGTCTTCTCACCAAGACTACCAAAAAAATCTAATTTATTACAATTGCTATTTTAATAATCTTAAAGGATCTGGAATTTATCCATAGGTTCTTTATAATTATTCTAACAACTACTACTTAAATAGATATCTGCAGCTCAAAAAAATGAAATAAAGGAAGAAAGAGAAGGAATAGAAGTCCAGGCACAACTGCTGGCTTTCTGAAGTTGGTAGTGACACTTCTTTCAAACATCTCTTTCGACAAATTTTAATGTTACGTGTTTTCACTGCCTTACAAACCAATACAGTTAGTAGTACTTAAAAATCAGTTATGATTTACCCCACCTTTTATGACATACCAGCATGTGATGCCCCTTTCTATGTAGTAAATTAATGGTTAGAGCTCTGGATACATAGCTAACGTCTTGGGTTAATTCTCCTCTTCCACTTAAAGTAACACAAATCTAAATTAATATAAATTCTGTGCAAGTCATTTAACACCTTGTTTAGAGGCTGGGGGAAAATACTTTCCAGCTTTTCTGTTGAGGCTGTGCATTCTGCAGAGATTAACTTATGCTTCTCTTAATAGTTAATGAATAGAGTCACGGTGGACCATGATGGTTTGGGTGTTCCCATGTGAATGAGTAATCAAAGATTTTTACTCCTATGACTGATTGCACTTTCCATTATAAAGACTTTGAATATATGGAAGAAGCATTTCTGAGAGGAGGACTGTAGCCACAAGGCACGCCTCTTCTTTCTGAGTGCTGTGCTAGGGTCTGTGCCTTCTGCCTCCTGCCTCCTGATCAGTCTGGGGAGCTGTCTGCTGGCAAGTTTGCACTGACCATCCCAGGCGTCGGATTCATCCCAGCAAATCTGTAAGCAAAGTGCTTAATTTAAAGCTTTTTTTTTTTTTTTAATTGTCACACGTCAAAGAATTAGTGTCCTAGTTCTTAACATAATGTCTGTTTAACGTTCCAAAATCTTTTATTGAATCTGACCCTTAATTTTTTCTACTTATTTTTGCACTGTTAATTGATTATATTACTGTTATATTTCACTACTATTGTTCCCAAAGATACTGTTAGAAAAAGCCTATAACTTGTGGGTTGCTCAGGTACTAAATTAATGATTGCCATAAAAATGAAGTACATAAGAATAGATAAAACAATACAATAAAGTGTATAATTTCTATATCTGAATCTTAAACATAACTTTCATAAACTAAAAATCCATTAAAAGGTGTTCTGAAGCAGTCCATGAGTACAGTATTTCATATTAAAATACAAATGATATTATTAGCAGATCAAATATAGAAACAATAGCACAAAAATAAAACCACTCCGTTCATGTTTTATGAAACTCGTAGGTTATTTAGAAATTAATAAAAAATACACCAAATGTAAAAAAGAAATCAATAAATATCAATAAGAATTTTGTGTTTCTTTCAGAAAAGTCAGGATTTTGCTTTGTAAGGTTCTTCTTTGACTTCACTTTGACTTTATTCTGAGTTGTTCATCCTGATTCAAATCATGCTCAACTTTAACTCTTTGTCATTGAAACCTAAAGCCAGGATTACTTGAAGGACATGTTTCAGTGCTTTCCCTAAATCATACCTTTGCCGAATCTCCTGGTTTAATCACATTGTTTTTCCAGAACCATCTCCTGGATTTGTGTAGTTATGTAAGAGTTTCAGCTGCAAGGTTTTTCTATGTGTCTTCTTTAGTAAGCATCTTGTCTTTATAGAAGCAGATAAAAACTAGAAAATATGACTTTAAAAGCCCATAAAGGCACACATTCCAGAAAACAAATAAAAATAACCTCAGAGAGTTCTTTTTATAGCTGTTCTTTGTGACCTAGCCTGTTTGAGGCTATACCTTCAGTGATTAGGATCAAAATCTCAAGACACACGTAGGAAACAACTATGTTTTTCAAGACAGGTATAATTTTGTTTCAGTGAAAGAAAACAGAAAGCTCCCCAAGTCTTGCACATGGATGTTTTTTTCATTATAAAAGCAAGGAAACAAGATTTTTGTTTAACCTTAAGAAAAATGAAGACATCAGAAGTGCTAATTTAGGTTACATCTGCATATAATTTGCAATTTCCAGACAATTCATAATGGTAGTAAATTTAGATTTTTAAAAGATATTATTTTACCTCAGTCAGCCTGTTTATCCACAAACCAAAATGTGCTTGATTTACGAACACATATAAAATGTTTTAACAGGATAATAATATCGCTAATATTGATAATTTAATAATCAAAAGCTGAATGGCTCAGAAATTTTACATATTTTAGAGATAAAAGGAACAAGGTGGCTTTTAAACATTAACGTGTTTGTTAGGACCATTCTGTGCATAATGTTAAAATACAATACCCACAAGGCCAACCTTTTACTCTCCCATGTTTTTTCTTTCATTGACATAAATTTTTCTGCTATTCTGGAGTGAAATCAATTAAATATATACGTAGACATCGAAATATAAACGTATCTCAGCAATTTCAGCATATGTCAGAGCAGATGAGAAAGATACGTTTAACCACTGGAATATTTACGAAAGCTCATTCTCCACTGTTGGAATTTTCCAGAAGGTTCCCTGGAAGAATTACTGCTTAGGCCTGTATCTGATGTCTTTCTCAGTACCTGCAGTTCTGATTCATCACTAGTTGACATTTTGAATTAAAGATTTTTTTTTTAAATGTATGTTTTTATTCAAGTACTGCTATGTGATATGATGGAAAAATTAATTAAACCCTGGAGACTGTTAGTGCAGTTCTGAAAGTTGGAGGGGATTAATCTCATCCAACTTTCAGTTTCCTAAATTCAGGCACCTAGTCTAAGTTAATTGTTTGGGATCCCTCTGTATCCCATGCAGAAAATAGGTAGTGCCAGACACTGGGTCCTCCTGCTGTAAGCTAAGCGGCTAAGGCAGGACAGATAGTCTGCTTTCTAGCAATACTTCTCACTCTCTCCCACAATTGACTGTGGTGGTGTCTGGATGATGAGTATTAAGCAGCTGATACCTAAGCTTTTATTAGTAAAATGAAGGGCAAAGAATCTGATTTTGTAATGAAGTTCTCATCACCGTAGTATTTCAACAACAGGAAATTCAGATTCTGGTCCCTAAGAGGAGAAGATAAATTATGGAAGGGCCAAGAGAGAACTTGAAAAAGCCTGAAAGGAAATGGAGAAAGAAGAACAGGAAAGCTGTAGCAGAAGAAACAAAATGTGGGACTTATTTGTGTATGCATAAAAACAAGGCAATGTATAAAGAACCACGGAGGAAGAGGCTGTTGGGACAGAGAAGGAGATAGAATTCAGATTTTGTTTTTACAATAGACGTGAATCGTCTCTGACCAGCCTGGCTCACAAACAGTTAAACTGAATTGCTTGAATAACCTATACAGTGACACTTGTTTCCATAAATTATTCACTGAATACCTACAAATAACAAACTCATTTGTTGTAACTGCCTTTCAAGCAAAAAAAGGGTGAAATTTTCAATACATTATTCAAACAGCTGGAGTTCAGATATGTTTTTATGTATGTCAGCCACAAATACACTTGAGGTGTTATTATATGGCAAGTATGATAAACCAGGCATTTCCTTTGCATCAAATGCTATTGATTGCTGAGCTCAGAGAGCCATTGTCTGCTGAAAACGTGGAGTATTTGAGCTTTTGCCAGTTTCTTGTTGCTGAGCAACAGCATTTGTCCCTTCCAGTTTCTTGTGTGTATGTAGCTCGTACATATGGATTAAACTGAATGTAGAATGAAAACTATCTTAACTATTTAATGACCATATAATGTATCACCACTGTTTAAAAAGTAAGAGCTGCCAAGCAATAAATTTTCTGGATTTTCCCACACAGCTTGGGCTGGGCAGAGGAAGAGGCTGCCAGGGAGGAGCCAGAGCAGGGACAGGGAATGGGGAGCCCAGGAGTCCCTGTGCTGGCTGGGCAGGGGCTCAAAGCCAGGGCTCAACCCCACAGACAAACGAGGAAGCGGGGCAGACCCAGAGGTCGTGGCCAGGCCCAAGCAAGGGCCCGGCTAATAAGACAGTATCATGGCGATGGGGTGGGTCCGAGGCCCAGCCAGGATGCCAGGCCAGTGGCAGACATGGCCCCGGGATGGTTGGGCAAGGTCATGGACATGGTGATGGGCTGAGGCTAGGCTGGGACGGGGGCCCACAGGTGGGCCCAGCTTGGTGGGGCCCATGGCCGGGCAGGGCAGGGCTGGGCTGAAGGGGGCTGGAGAGCGGCTTTGCTGCGGCATTGCTGGGGCAGGGGCTGATGGCCCCGGGGGACTGAAATGGGTTCCTGGGCCGGGGACAGGGTCGGGGAGCCCCAGTCCCCCCAAGTCCCTGACAGTGGGGTTGGTAAACATCTTTAGTGTGAGTCACATGTTCTCACTGCAGAGTCTGGATCATTTTATAATACTGAATTTCTGGACAAAAAGTAGACCTTTTATTACATTTTATGCAGTGTCTGCATTTTTTTTATTCCATAATGGATCTGCAAGTGAAAAAATTAGCATTCATTAACAAAGAGCATGTTCCCCAAAGCTTGGACTGTCAGCAGCACTTCACCACCACGGGAAAAATGAGAGCATTTTTGTGAGATCCACAGACAGGTAAAAGTGGGATTCATATGACAGTGCTAAAGATTATTTTGACCTTTTCATCAGTCACTTTGAAATGTCAGATGTTTTCAACTGACTCCACACAGCACCTTTAACTCCATTAAGCACCTGTTCTCTATCTGATATTTAAACTTTTAATAATGAGTTCAAATAGCTGGATATTAACACAACAAAAAGTGATTTCCCTTGTATTTCCAAATGGGAAACCCAAAGGTAAATTCAAGTTCACTTATGTTCAAGTATGTAGTCATCACTGAACCCAGCCTCCAACTCTTTCAGCTCCTATGAGGTCCACAGTACTTAATTAGAGCATTTTTGTGACTTGCTGATGAAGGTCAACAGCAAACGTCTTTAGTGTGATAAGAAACAGTCATGCTGCATTGAGTTGCCCATATCTGAAAGTGTTTTGGACAAACTTTAATTAATGTCTTTTATTCTAGCAGTTCAAACTTACTGGTGTCAGCAATGTAACTTTTGCCTGCCAGCTGAAAAAGTAATTAATAGTAGTACAACAGATGAAGACTTATCTAGAGTCCATCTGATTTCATAACTAAAGAGAAACATTGGCTTAAACTTAAATTTTCAAGAGCTATTACAGTTTTCTGTTAAGAGGTAAGGTTGGCCCAGGAAATGCTGGCCATCATTTTCTCTCTACATTCAGTGCTGTTTGCATCGGTATCTAACTGGTGGCTGCTTGCTCCTTTGAGAATGGTGTTAAGTATACATGAAATGTGTACAGATCCTCCTAGAAGCTATGCTAAGACAAGTGGAGGACACGGAAGTGATTCAAGACAGCCAACACGGCTTCACCAAGGGCAAGTCCTGCCTTACCAATGTAGTGGCTTTCTATGTCGGAGTGACTATATAAGTGGACAAGAGATACGGATGTTGTCTGTCTGGACTTCTGTAAGGCCTTTGACATGATCCCCCACAACATCCTTCTCTCCAAATTGGAGAGAGATAGATTTGATGGGTGGACTGTTTGGTGGATGAGAAATTGATTGATTGGTTGCATCCAGAGTGTAGTGGTCAATGGCTCAAAGTTCAGATGGAGACTAGTGACAAATGATGTCCCTCAAGGGTCCAGATTAGGACCAGTACTGTCTAACATTTTCATCAACGACCTAGACAGTGGGATCGAATGTACCCTCAACAAGTTTGCAGATGACACCAAGATGAGTGGTGTGGTCAACGTGCCTGAGGGATGGGATGCCATCCAGAGGGACCTGAACATGCTCAAGAAGTGAGACCATGTGAAACTCATGAGGTTCAACAAGGCCAAGTGCAAGGTGCTGCATATGGGTTGGGACAATCTCTGGTATCAATACGGGCTGGAGGATGATGGGATTGAGAGCAGCCCTGCCAAGAAGGACATGGGGGTACTGGTAGATGAAAAGCTGAACATCAGACAGCAATGTGTGCTTGCAGCCCAGAAGGCCAACCATATCCTGGGCTGCATCAAAAGAAGAGTGGCCAGCAGGGCAAGGGTGGTGATTCTGCCCCTCAACTTTGCTCTGGTGAGACCTCACCTGGAGTACTGCGTTCAGCTCTGGAGCCCTCAGCACAAGAAAGACATGGACCTGTTGAAGAGGGTCCAGAGGAGGGCAACAAAAATGATCGGAGGGATGGAACACCTCTCTCTTTCTATAAGGAAAGGCTGAGAGAGCTGTGGCTTTTCAGCCCGGAGAAGAGAAGGCTCAAGGGAAATCTCATCATGGTCTTTCAGTACTTAAAGGGGGCTTATAAGAAAGATAGGGATACGCTTTTTAGCAGGGCCTGTTGCTGTTGCCTTTTGCTAACAGGACAAGCGATAATGATTATAAACTAAGAGATGGTAGGTTTAGACTGGATATAAGGTAGAAATTTTTTACAATGAGCATGGTGAAACACCGGAACAGATTGCTTAGAGAGGTAGTGGAGGCCCGATCCCTGGAAACATTCAAAGCCAGGTTGGACGGGGCTCTGAGGAACCTGATCTAGTTGAAGATGTCTCTGCTTACTGCAGGGGGGTGGACTAGACAATCTTTTAATGTGCCTTCCGATCCAAACTATTCTATGGTTCTATGAAATGTAACTTTACAGGATGACTGTCACAGTAAGTAAAATAAGACAAGAAATCTAGTCAGCTGCAAGGTTTTTCTATGAAAATGCCTTTCAGGATCACAAATGATTGCAAAAGAGTGGTATAAAACAGTGTTTAAACAAGTGAAAGAATATGATTTCTGCATGGAAGATCACAGAAACTTATCACTAATATATGAATTATGTACACCTGACTTCCTCAGACCCTCTCTGAACACAAATATATCTTCTTTGGAGGTATCATAGCATCCCAAATCTTTGAACTGTTTCAGACATTCATCACTAATTGTAAAAGTTCCTTCCTTCCTGTTCTAGCCCAATGCCAAGAACAGGCAAGATTTTGATCTGCATCTGTTATCATTTTCTCCAAGGCAAAGAAAGCACACCCAGAGTATCTTCTGGAGAAGGCTGGTAACTGGAAGTAGAGTTTCCAGACTCCCCAGTAAGCCATTTTATGTTACTTTAAGGAATGTGGTTGTTTGGTTTGAATGCACGCTGCTTGAATTCCTAAATTTTAAGGAAACTGTATTTGTCTGGTGACAGGTATGAAAACAGTTATGTTAAAATGACTTATTAAATATTCCTATCTATATGTCCCTAAAAAAAATATTATGATTCTCCTTTTTTCCCTGTAACATACAACGCATATTGCAGAATAAGTGCAGGTATATTATAAGAAGTTTATAAGCAACCATTTCTGTTCACCTAAACAAGTCTGCATTCAGGGTGTCCCAGAATGGAGGTGAGTTGTGCAGGAGTAAATGACACAGCTTATCAAGTGGAAGAACTTGGTACAATAGTATATTCCCTGGCCATTTTGTCTTTTGATTTAATTTCTTAATGTTAAGGGTATTGTGTTCTGAGCTATACTTATATACAAATATAGCCTACAAATGTACTTGGATTTATGTATACATGTATGTATATGAATGTGGTACATACAATGTCAGACCATTCAGTCATGGTCTGGAAATAATTGGCTTCATGATAAGGTTTCATCATAAGCTTTAAACTAAGGTAGTGTCACCAAACAGTACCACAGTACTCAGCATTGGTGAGGCCGCTCCTCGAATACTGTGTTCAGTTTTGGGCCCTTCAATACAAGAAAGACATTGAGTTGCTGGAGCGTGTCCAGAGAAGGACAACAAAGCTGGTGAAGGGTCTAGAGAACAAGTCTTATGAGAAGCGGCTGAGGGAACTGGGTTTGTTAAGTCTAGAGAAAAGGTGGCTTAAGTGAGACCTTATCACTCTCTACAACTACCTGAAAGGGGGTTGTGGCCAGGTGGGTGTTGGTCTCTTCTCCCAAGTAACTAGCAATAAGATGAGAGGAAATGGCCTCCAGTTGCATCAGGGAAGGTTTAGATTGGATAGTAGGAAAAATTTACTGAAAGAGTGGTCAAGGATTGAACAGGCTGCCCAGGGATGTGGTGGAGTCACCATCCCTGGAGGTGTTCAAAAAACATGCAGATGTGACACTTCGGGATATGGTTTAGTAGGTATGGTGGTGTTGGGCTGACAGTTGGACTTGATGATCTTAAAGGTCTTTTCCAAACTTAATGATTCCATGATTCTATGGCTAATCTATTATAGTCTTGCCCCATTAATATAAATTATTAATATATATGATTCAATAGCAGTGATTCTACTCTAATAAATACAGGAAAGCACAAGTGGATGAGACACATTGGGAAATTAAGCTTTGGGGTTGATAGGTTGAAAATCCCAGTAACAGTAAGCCTACTGGTACTTTTACATTTCTGTTAGAGAAATATAAGAAATCTTGCGTCGTGAAAGTAAAATGTGGACATAAGGCTGATCCTAGATAATTCAGATTAATATTATAGCAAAAGATTTCTGAAGAAAAAGTGTATGGCTGCTGAATGAGTCACATCATTTCTTAAGCCAAGGTGTTGGTCTCATCCTCTGATTTTCACAGAGTGATTTTGTGTGCAGTTACCTGCATATCGAGTTCCTTTTTTTAACATTAAGCACTAAACAGCAAGATAAATGGTCTGGAGAAGTACAGAAAGTAACAGGGATACCGATATCATACAAATAATGCAAATACTATAATTCAATATTAATAATGATGAAACAAAATTTTTTGGCTGAAATAATCTCAAATCCTTGTTACATCCTAGAAACAGCAGGAACATTTACCACAGCACAAAACTAATAGACGCTTTCAGTTCTGCCATGTGAGTGTACCAGCAGACTTGCCAAAGCCAACTTTTGTGAAGAAAGTGCTATAGTTGAGTTAGGATTTACCTAGAAAGTTAATGGAATGTACATCTTCCCTCCAGTCCCTCATAGTGATTATTTTGGATCATGCTGCATATATTTCTTGGTCATATGACATAACAGCTCCTCTAAAGCCCCACAGGATCAGTGTTAAAGGTGATGTTGAGTTACTTGTAACAGCATCACCAGTTGTGCAAGAACTGGAATGCCACTTACCTGACACAGTTCATACTTGCAGCCAAAGTCATTTTAATTTTCTCCAGCTGCTCACCAGAATTTGTGCTAAAACAAATAGATTATGCAAAGTTCAAAGCTGTATGTTCAGAAATGCATCCAGTTAATGGTCTTACGAAACTAATATTTACATGGCTTTGCAAAGGCAACTGTTTCATGGCAGTATGAATGGAAGTAATGATCAGTGGTGACTATTATGGTACAGAGTAGGCGTCGTTATTTTAAGAACTTGGACTTTGGTGATAACCTTGCATTTGTAACCAGTGTTATTGATGGAACAGACTAGAAGGAGGCCCCTGCATTTTACTTTGATTTTGGAGACAGTATCATAAATCTCTCTTCATAAACAGAGCAAACTCCAAGCTTGAAAATCTTGACATTGTTTAACTCCCATTACAGCTATAAGAAGGCTATTCTGGAACTGTGCTTCTATGGGAGACCTTCTAAATTCTAACTAAAATCTTTTCACGGCCAGTGTGTTTCTATCTGTTTTTATGCCAACATTGTCCCTTAGATTAAATAGTTCTTATTCTTCCCCCTTGTTTGACTGTATTCCCTCTCAGCTTTTGTTTTGCTAGGCTAAACAAGGCAGGCTCTGTTGACAGATGGTTGGCCAGAACCCAGCCAGGCGAAGCTGACACACCAGCTTCAGAAAGCCAGGAGCAATCACACTTTGCAGGCTACCTCCAGGCTCTAATGCAACCCATCAGAGATTTTCGAGCAAATAAACGTTCTCTTGGGTTGTAGCTGTCTCACTTCTTCCCATTCCCCAATCACCAATACTCCATGAACTAATTTTTTTTTTTTTTAATAATTGTCAGTCAGAAATTCAAAACCTTTTACAGCCATGGGAACCGTAACTGTAGCCTGAGTTGACACAACTGGACTACTTTTGATCTAACCAATTTGAACAACAAAATAAATGAAAGATGAAGGAGTCTGAAGAGAGGGCAGTAAAAAGCTGTCACAGATCCCGAGTTCTTATTTCACTGATTGAAGTATGGTAAATTCCTTGCCATCAGTGTTCTTGCTTCCTCTATGCAAAGTGAGCTTTCCTATATATACGTGTGTGGCAGTCACACTGGTGGCTGCTGTATGTACAAATTTTCCCCTGAACCCGAAAAAGTGCTCTTTGAATGCTTATGAAAACCAGAAGTGTACAGAAATCACTGAAAAATCCTGTTTCCCCATGTCCCTCATTTCTTTAATCTGGACCTGCCAACAACAATAAATTTCTCTTTTCAAGCCACAAATGTCATGGCCAAAATTCAAATTAAGGTTCTTTCATGCTGGCAATATAGAAAAGGAATTGCTTGTTTCAGATTTAAAGTTATTCTCCTTCCCCATCTTAAAAATAGTTTGCAGTCATGAAGTGGCTTCTTACCAACAGTGCTGGCTGCTTGACAACATGGCTGAGGTAATCCCTACGTATAGTAGGAACTGGCTGATCTCCAGACTGTAAAATGAATAGGTTGAGCTGTTGAAATAGGCTTTGAAATCTAGTTTCTGTAAATCTTACATGGGAAAAATATGGATTCTGCCACCTATGGATAGTTTTATGACTAGAAAACCTGGTCAAATTTTGCCCCATGTATATGTTTTACTTTTAAAGAAGTCAAAACTAAAAGGATTATTTATCAGGACCAATGATCCATATTTGGCTATCTGTTTCCCTCCCTCCCTCCATCTTGTCGGCAGTTCTTCCCATCCTTTTTTCCTTCCTCCTCCCAGTTCCCTCCTAACCTCCTCTCCCTCACTCCCTCTATCCCTTCCCTCTTTCCTGTCCTCTTCCTATTATCCAGATTTTTCTATTTTATCGCACATTGTGGAATGATTTCTACAAGGCTGTTCAAGTGTTTGCAGGTTTGAATGAATCAGGGACATAATTTTCAGTGCCAAAATAAGTCTAATAGCACATTTTCTTGATTTCTTAGGATATATATCATCTGATTACCTTATGCTGAAATTTTCTGTGTTCAATTTATCAAACTTGCTCTTTTTCAAGATAATTTTTCCTTACTTTTTAATTCCTCCTCTTTTTCTTTGTTTTCTTATTAAAACTGTATTTAAAGGATTTGGAGAAGTACAAGAATTGAGAAGATAAATTCCATTTGACACTACAGACACTTTGCTTATGTGTTACATCATTTTCTCATCTTTCATCCTTCATGTGAGTGAGCATGATTAAATCCTTCAGCATGAACTGAATCTTTGTTGGCTGTGGATGGATTTTTGCCTATTCAAAGTTATCGCAATATGAATAATATATTTATTCATCACATTGCCCTCAACAAAGAATGCTGCTGCACAGAAAAAGAACTTCTACCTTACACAGGAGTCTGCTAACTGGGTTTTTTGCAGCTGTATGAAGTTCCTTTTCAGTAAGTCTAGCTGCAAGAACTGGACGCAAATATATATTATAACCATTATCTTAGTAAACATTCTTAATACCATCAGTTAAAATGCTGCCATTCCAATCAATAAAAATAGTATTCACAGGTATTCAAACAGTAGTCTTTGGTTGTGGAAACTTCAATATCTGCAAGTGTAATTTTAAAATAAACCCCAAATTTATTTTAACAGTTAATGAGCAAGGCATACCTGCAAAATACCTAACGAGTTCACTTTGAAAGCTGAAAGGCTTTAAAATATAACATGACATTTTCACATGTATAAGACATTCATTAAAACATCTCTGCTTGGAATGCCTCAAATGTTCAGAGCACACGTGAGTGTGGCGTAGACTGGTTAAAAGACTAGTGCAGGAAAGGCAACCGCTACTTGTGGAGAGAAAGAGGGAGAGAACAGGGAGAAAACATGGAAGAGGAGACAAGGAAGACAAAATATCCCAATCAAAAAACTTTCCATCAGCATCTTCAGAGCAGTCATAATGAATGGCCGGAGCTGAGTGTCACAAGAAACTGAGACAGATCTACAAAAATTCCATCAAACAGAAGAGCAGTGCTAACCTGCCTGTGTACTGGTTGGCACGGACAGCAAGTGGCTCAGAAGGATTCCTTACATACAGGTATTCACAGTGCCACCACACATTTACTATTCCTCTTTAAAGTTTCTCTTTGCCTGACTGGATTTCCATATGTTGTACTCTGCCTTACTGCCATATGGTGCAATGAAATCTAATAGCTTCTACATAAAGTTGTGTGCAAAGCATTCCTTAATCAGCTGAAGGATCACATTGCAGTCTTCTCAGTGTGAATAGCCCTGTCAGTTTCTGGATGATCATCTAATCTGATTTTTATTTGGTTTACCTTGGCTGTAAACAGATATTGCATACTGACACTGTTTCTTCCCATTTTTTTTTGAGTTGTTCCCTGGAAATCTTCAGCTCTCAAAATAATATTTTTGCTTTGGTTTTTCATTTCATTTTCACTATCTTTTTAATCTTGGTTGTTTAGAATTATAAAATTAACAGTGTGCTAAAGTATTTCAGTACTTGATACTCTCCCACTCTGTGGTTTTAGAATTTTAGTGACCAATTCTTGATCCTTACAATTTTAACACAAACATGTTATTTGAAAAATAAATGAATCTCTGGGAAAATAATGAGGAAATGACTGATCAAATGGAACCATTTATATGTTTCATTTTTGGTATTTTCCTTGCTTTAAAACTTCTTCAGCACAGCTCTGTACACTTTTAATACGCTTATTATCACGCACTTATATGTTAGCACAATAACTTCCTCAAAAGGGACAGTGACACATGCTGTCACACAGCCAAGCAAATTTTACAGTAATTCTTGAAGAAATCACTGCTAGAGGCAAAATTCCATCTAGGGGCTTCCTGAAGGTGCTGTAGTTCTGTTTAATGTTCAAAGTGGGTTTGTTGTTTTTCTATACAAGAAGACAAGGTCCTATTCTTGTATGCTAAAATGCCTCTTGAATTTGGCCAGGGACGAAACTGAATCATTAACAAAAACACCTCACATTCAAGTTAATTCTGTTTTGATAATTCAAAGCCAGTATTGAAACACACAAATCTGCTTCGTCTCTCAGAGCATGGGAAAGGAAATATGGCTGGAGTAAAGATGCACATGAGTAGAATGTTCCTGTGCTGTAAATAGTCCTAAATTATTAAGCTTTATGCAACCCTGAAATGGGTTACTGCTATTAGTGGAGGTGGAAAAGATAAAATGACACGGTTTTAGACTTATTTTTTTTAAGTTGCATTCATTACCTTTCTGTTTAATTGTAACCATGGTGTACAGTGTAGAAAAATATCCATTTCTCATTCCAGCAATTCTGGAGAGGAAAAAGAGTGTTTTATTCCTTCAGACATGAATGTAAAGGAATTTTGCTACTCTTTCTTGTTTAGCATTGATAATTACAAATAGTAATGGGTTTGTTATTATTGATTTTGCTTTTCTGTGCTACCAGGTTTTGCCTATATCTCCCATTCTGAATTGGTTTGCTATACCTCTACCAGTATTTGCTCTATGTTTATATTTCAACTTGTCTCTTTTTCAAGATATACTACTATTATAGTAGGATTACATGCCTAGTGTGACTCACTTGCTATCTTTTTATTGCTAGCTTTTCAGATTTAGTGGAAAGCATATACAAGATGTTCATGTTGCAAAAACAATGTCTTGCTGTGTTTGAAAAGCTTTCTCAAGGAAGATTTTGCAGCTTTTTCTGTAAAGCACAGTGCTTTAGATGTACCTTCTTTCATTTGAAAGTCTCTCCCTTTACCTAAAACTTGGAAAATCAAGACATCATACTCTGTGGGACGTGTCAATTTGAGGTGGTGTATCCTCTTAACATTCAATCCACCAAGAAAATTTTTCTTTCAGTACTACTTGCAGTCACCTCCTAAGATAGTTTTTTCGCTAGCGCAGGACTTTTACAATACAATGTACATTTCAGCTCTTAAAAGTAATGTGGAATCTTTTCCATGGTTTACTTCAGACAGAATTGATTCATTACATTTCATTTGTGTTAAAAAAAGTTATCTCACAAATTTGGCATAATTTAATTCTGCATATCCTCTGCTGCATGTTGTTTTATTTTTCTCAGGTATCTTTTTTTCCTGCTTTCATGATTTGTTCTAATAGATTTCAGAATATTGAAATCAGACTACAGGATATTGAGTCAGTGACTGTCATATCATTTTTATTCCCTGTCCTGGTTTCGGCTGTGATAGAGTTAATTTTCTTCCCAGTAGCTGCTGTGTTTTGGATTCAGTAGGAGAAGAATGTTGACAACACTGATGTTTTTGTTGTTGTTAAGAAATCAAGGACTTTTTTCAGTTTCTCATATTCAGTTAATGAGCAGGTGTGCAGGAGCTGGGAGTGAGCACAGCCAGGCAGATAGCCCAAGCTGGCCTACGGAAATATTCCATGCCATAGACGTCATGCCCAGTTTATAAATGGGGCTTGGCCGGGGAGGCAGGAATCCTTTTTTCTGTGATCTCTAATTCTCTTTTTTTTCTGGGAGTTCAAAGATTTCTGTGAGTTCAGTCTTTTTTTGGGAGTTCCACAAAACTGATTGCTGCTCAGGGACTGCTATATAATTGGTCATCAGGCAGTGAGAAAAAAAAATTGTGTAGTGCATTGCTTGTTTTGCATATTCAATAGCAACAGGAGGAGGACTGGTAGTGTTTTCCTTTGTTGTTTTATTAAACTGTCTTTGTCTAAACCCACGAGTTTTACCTTTTTGTCCATTCTCCTCCCCACCCCTGGGGGGGGGAAGGGAGGGATGAGCTAGCAGCTGTCTGGTGCTTAGTTGCCGGCTGCCAGGTTAAACCACAACATTCCCCCTCTCTAACATTCTGTGCTTTCCAGTTTAACTCCAATTAAACTCAGTAGACCTCACAGACCATATTTTTTTCAGAATCCTGTGATGTAAGTAATCACTGACATCTTTCAGTTTTGGTCTGCTTTAGTTGAATTAGTCCTCTCAGTCAAGAACATTTTATTAGCAGCCATCATATAGAGTTTGTGGTTGGAAGTGTCATAGGAGAGCACAACTGGCTCCAGAATTCACAGACTGAACTTTGGTCTTTAGATAGCTGGTGCTTGGACTGTTAATTGTTCCGTAAATATCTATTGAGAGATGACTGGGCTATGGACAGATAAGACTGAGCTTAGTGTTGTCTTAAAGATACAAACTTAAATATACAACGTGTATTTGGCAAATAAATGACCATTTTTTTTGATAGAGTGCTTTGAGTGTTAGCAGTTGTTTTTCATGACACCCCACTTCCTGAGTTGTTGAGTTGTTAAGTGACAATTAAAAATGTGGGTTTATATGAAAATACTGTAGTTTGTGGCTTCTGTCTTCCTTTAATGTCCACAAACAAAGTGCATGCACTGGAAAACAATCCATATATACATTCATTACTGTAATAATTCAGGTAGTAGGTATTGCAGTAAAACAATTAGCTCTCCTATTTTGCATACAAGCTCATTTAACCATTTTGGTAATTCTATAGATCATTGAAAGCTTCAAAATCCTGAACTGTTTATTGTAAATGCCAAACCCAACCTAAAGGTTATTTTCCTGTCTACAGTGAATTCTCAGTATGTAAAGAGAAGTGTTTGTCTGAAGTATGAAAACAATTATGAACCAATTTGTCTTCTAATAGCAAGCACTCTGAAATCAGAATTCTCTTTGCTCCCATAAATATTTGTATACCACAAAAAAATCCCCTGAGGACACTGGAATTACACAACTAGTGCACAGCAGAAAGAGCCTGAGTTCTGAGGAGTAACCTTATACTAAACATTGAAGGAATGCAATACCAGCTAAATTTGAATAAGATGAAAGGGTAGCTTTTGCTAATGGAACTGTGCTGAGGGCTGCTCAATTTGCATAAAAACAAGACAAGGAGCCATGTTAGCTTCATTCCACTGTTTTGGGTTTGTTGGGGTTTTTTTCTTTTAAATCTGGTTTGCCGTATTTTGTGAAGTTGTAAGGTACTAAATACTTTCTGCCAAATTATTAATACCATGAACTTCTAGTGTTGTATTTAGCAGGACTAGAACTTTTAAGAAGTCTGCTCTAAGGTTCTTCCTGCTAAATTTTTTACTTGCAAATAACAGAGAATTTATATTCAGTACTGTCTCCATTTCTATTATATTAGTCAGGGCATTGTACAAAATACCTTCCAGTTGCCTGTTTATAACATGACATTTTCAAATGTTTATTGTGAGTCTAACTGATGGTGACTGTGTTGTATGCATTTCCCAGAGTGGACAAATTTATCTCCAGGAAGAGAGGAAAAATATGAAGCTAGCTTTGCTGTGTATTCCTTAGCAGATGTTGCTATGTGATAGACATTGGTCCACAGGGAAAGCCACAGAAATTTGTTTGTGCGCTTAAACAGTGCTTTATGAGAGACAAGAAATGTTCCTGCTGAGCACTAGATACAATTCAAATTGTGTAGTCTTTGTGGAAAACTGATTCTCACAGATAAATATATAATTAACAAGAAATAAAAGGTGGCACTGATGCCTTAACTTGAGAATATATTGCTCCAGAAACTAAAAGTCAACATGTTCTTAAGAGACAGAGCATTGGTTACATCGCTGCTAAGCACACAGTCTCTGGAAGGAGCTGGCTGCTCTAATGGTTACATCTGGCATCCGGTTTAAAGCCTTTTACAAATTTTGAGTTAGCTGGTTCTTAAAATGCAACGACTGGCTCTTAAAAGTTATACTGATGACTTTTAAGAGAGAAGCTGATGAGCAACTTAAAGTACACAGTTCTGATAATATTCGGTAAAGTATCCGAACTGGGGATATTGAAGTAGACATAATGAAACGTTTTAGAGAAAGAGATGAAAAAGAGCAAGAAATAACGTAGGTTATTTTAGCTAGGTTTTCAAATAGACAATTTTTGTCTGTGCATCTGAGCTGCAACATATCTCAGAACTCCCAATTAATTTTGATAGCAATGCTCTTAATGAAACTCCACAAAGCAAATACATTAAACTTGTTCTAATATTTATTGCACAATCACTAGTCCTTTGCTATCCATAATCTGCCACAGCAGTCACAATCAATTTCTTCGAGATAATCCTGAAATTTAATAGCGAAAGCACCAGGAATTCCCAGGGCCTTTTGCTGAGAGCTCTCTTGCACACAATATCAACATTTAAAATAGAAGTTCTTGTGGAAGTAACTTGAAGGCAGGAGATATGTGGTTGTCTTCGGAGCCTCAGTTTTTATTTTTCTGTACTCAGAAGACAAAAAATTAACTGTGTACTTATGATTATGTAAGATGAAGAAATTACAAAGATAACATTTGTATAAATCTAAATATTCAAAAAGGTAAATTTGAGGTTGAAGATGAATGTTTTGTTATAATTCTTTAAATCTAGATTGAAAACTAGAATGAAAATTGGCTCTTCAATAATGAATTATATTCTGTTTAATAGGTTGGTTTTCTACAGCATTTAGTACTCTTTTCAATGCTTTCCCTTTATTATTACTGTAAAATATCTATTGCTATGAACATTATCCTCAGCTAAGTGGCTCCTTCTGGTGTTGATTGCTGAGCACAGGTCTCACTTGATGCCTTACGTTTTGACATCTAGTTTAGCCCTAGGAATCTGATTTTGGTAGCTCCTTGTTTCTAATCCACCTGGGATCATTCTAGCCAGTTCCACTTCTCTGAAGACAGCTCATACTGCTTTATTCCAGCTAATGCAGCACGCTAAGTAAACCACTGAGACCATTACATTGGAACATAGTCCTTCAAATTTATATCCCCAGTACTCAGAAATCTGTTTTACAGAAAAAAAAATCTTCATAGCAGAAGAACAACAGCTTCTACTTGTTATTTTCATTGTGCTTAGATGTGTTGAATTCCCTGATTTAGTGATTTTAGAGTTCTGTTTACTTTGCACTGGAGGAGCAATTCCACTGCTCAGGCACTCAATGCTATTAATTAGCAATAATGAATATAACCATGAACATTAGAGCCAGATAAATGCCTCCTACCATTTTAATTATCTTAAAAGTGACACAAAAGAAAGATGGACCTATTTATTTAACAACTGAAAGAGAAAACATTTGTCTGTCAGCCACATATAGCCTTTGCATCTTTGCTAACAATACCAAATTACGTAGTTAAAATAGGCTGTGAAAAGCAAATGCAAGTAGTGAGAATTTTTATACTAAAAATGCAGTGAAGTACTTTCATTTACTATGGTTTAGTTCATTAGCCACAAATTTTTCCCATCATATATAGCAAGCTCAGTTATTCTTAAGTAGCTTGCTTTACAATGCTTCCATTAGAATAAAAGGAGGAAGATCTAGATTACTCTTTCCTTCAAAAAATCTCTCGTAGCTAGACAGAATATAGACTGTTGATCTCATTATTAAATACCAATTTCCGAGGCTTTAACTATGAACTTTCACTATGGGTTTGTTAAATTTCACAATATATTGCCTGTCAGAGTAAAACTCAATACCAATTTAACTAGGCATTTTGCTTAAAAGACCTCTTTGATTCTGGATGGGATATGAGCTATCTATATTACAGGTGTTATTTTAACTATTGCTAGTTAACATAAGCAGTATCTTAACCACCTTTTGAATTTTTTTAGCCTATATTTTTACCAAAACTTGGCTTGTGTTCTGCTGCTTAAGGATGGGACATGTTTAGGAGAAGAAGATTGAAACGTGGAGAAGATTTGGGACACATACAGCCCTAAATGTGTATCTACCCATATCTGAGAAAAGCAAGCAGAATTATGAGTAAGCTAGTTGTTGTCTGCTTTTGAGTCATGGTCGTGTTATTGCTGTTTGAGATGCAGGTTGGCCACTTGTGAAGGCATCAAAACTGTGTCTTGAGAACAGAAACATTTGTTGGGAAATGGAACTTAGACAGCTCTTGTACACTGTGGAGATACCATTCAACACGTGCTACTTCCAGGAACCAAGTAAATTGAGGTAATGCTTAGAAAGAGTTTGATTCTCTAATACCACAAGATTAATGTCAGTCACATTTGTACCACCGAGGCGTGGCAATGAGAGTACTCCTCAGCTTGAAGTCCCTAGGGTAGTTCTGCTGCTTGCTGCTCAACAACTAAATTGTTTAACCAACAGAAAATGAATGAAAACTGACTAAGAGTTATTGATCTGTATGGGTTATCTCCAGTAGACACGAACATGCACAGAAAAAAAATCAGTAAAGAAAATGACACACTCACTATCCCTTGACCCCTCTTACTGAGAAAAGTTGCACCTATTAAGGCTATTTTTCAAACCAGGATTCTTCTCAGAGGTCAATACCAGTATTTGCACGTCTTTTGAAATTGAAATAGTTTCTGTATCAGCAAGCAGTGGAGCAGGGACAGGAGGAAGGAATGGCTGTCAGGACAAGGGAGGATGTGATGCATAGCTAGCAGAGCACAAGCAGACCAGTAGCCATGGGATACCCAGCAGGCAGCATCACTCAACAGAGATGAGTATGTCTTGTGCCAGCGGACAGTGGAGTAAGGACCCCATCTCTGCAGCAACTCATGGAACATATTGTGGCCTAACAGTTCATCCTTGGCAGTGGCTAAAACAGTGAATGAGAGGAGCGAGGCAAGACATGACCAAGACAAGCCAGCAAGGAGGTAAGGCACCACTGCAGGAGCGGCTGACGGAGCAGAAGACAGCACGAAGCCCAGTGCTGGAAGAGTCAGCTGTGTGAGGGACAGCCAGCCGAACAAGGAGCTGTGCAGAACCATTTCCCCACAGCTTATCCCTGCAGTTGCTACCAGACCTTGCTTCCCCACAATGCTTAACGATTATAACTGCAGAAACCAGCTGGCCTAGGTAGCTGGTTTCCCCAAGAGAAAAGGAACTCAAATTGTTACAGTTACCTTTCAGGAATTACAACTCTGCTTATCTACCTTGTTAAGACTGTTCTCCCTGCAATAAAAAGATGAACATATATCTGTTATTCTGCACAGTAAAGATCTTTATGGGTGGCAGGCAGTTGCAATAAATAGCAATTTTTTTAAAGTAGGATTTCACTGTGATGTTTTAAGTGTTCACGCTGATGCTCTGCCTACAAACTATGGTTCAGGTTTTACAGTTCTCCGGTGCTTTACACGCATGCTCATACTACTTCATACTGTTGACGGTTACTTACGGGACAGTTTAAATACAGATCATGTTTACTTTTCATAAAACACTGTGGACTCTATTCTGCCATGGAATTTTGCCATCAAGTTGCATAAGAGCAGAAATGGGTCTGGGTAAGACAGGGGGGGATAATACTCAGGAAAATGGTAAGCAGACACCTGAAGTTTCTTTAAACATTTCTCAGCTGCTGTATTTTACCTTCTTAATTTGATGTGTTTGCTACCAGGTGCTATGGCCCGAGTATTTAACGAAATATTATAGAGGAGAAACCTCTACCACCTAAAGGAGTCTTTAGGAGATCACTGGTACTATTAGAGGGAGCAGATGCTGACTGAAAAACAGGGAATTTACCTACTTCAGAATTACCTATGTCGGCTGGCTTACAGATCTGAAATTGTGAATGAGTAAAATATTATGAAAAGTGCTCAGTGTCAGTCTACTGAAGAAGGGACATCACCTACTGTCAATATATCCTTGCCAGAATTATCAAGTCTTTTTGCTCATAAAAACTTGTTTCACTGGCAGTAGCTCAGAGAATAAGTTTTTCATGTATTTGTAGATACACAGCAGAATTTATACAAATAAGTGTAGTGGAGGTAGAAAAATTGTATCTGAATACAGAGGTGGATAGGAACCAGGATGTCCAGCCCCCCCCCCCAATAAATATATTATGGAATTTTCTGTGAAACAAAAATGAAAATTAAAAATTTAAAACATTTTACATAAACCTTCATTTGTGATTTGGAGACTTCAGAACTTAAACTAAAATAATTTTTACAGACAAAAAGTTAATTTGGAAAGAAAAAAAAACCTTTTCATGCAGAAATACTCTGTGGTGGATTGACCTTGGCTGGATGCCAGGTGCAAACCAAAGCCACTCTATCACTGCTGTCCTCAGCTGGGCAGGGGGAGAAAAATACAAAAAAAGGCTCGTGGGTTGAGAGAAGGACAAGAAGAGATCAGTAAGCAGTCACCATCACAGGCAAAATAGACTTGACTCAGGGAAATTAATTTATTTCCAATCAAATCAGAGTAGGATAATTAGAAATAAAACTAAATCTTAAAGCACCTTCCTCCCACCCCTCCCTTCTTCTGGGCTCAACTGAATTCTTGTTTTCTCTACCTCCCCCCTGCCCCAGTGGCAGAGGGGAGACAGGGAATGGGGGTTGCAGTCAGTACATCACACTTTGACTCTGCTGCTCCTTTGTCCTCACTTTCTTCCCTTGCTCCAGCAGGAGACAGTCCTCCATGAACTTCTCCAAACGTGGGTCCTTCCCATCGGCTGTAGTTCTTTATGAACTGCTGCAACATGGGTCCTTTCCATGGGGTGCAGTCCTTCGGAACAGACTGTTCCAGCATGGGTCACCCATGGGCTTACAAGTTCTGCCAGCAAACCTGCTCCACCATGGACCTCCATGGGCTGCAGGGGCACAGCCTGCCTCACCATGGTCTGCTCCATGGGCTGCAGGGGAATCTGCTCCGGCACCTGGAGCACCTCCTCCCTCTCCTTTTTCACTGATCTTGGTGTCTGCAGACTTGATTCTCTCAAAAGTTCTCACTTCTCTTTTCTGGCAGCTGCTGCCCAGCAGTTTTTTTTTCCCTTCTTAAATGTATTATCACAGAGGCACTACCACCATCACTGATGGGCTCAGCCTTGGCCAGTGACGGGTCCATCTTGCAGGTGGCTGGCATTTGCTCTGTCGGACACAGGGGAAGCTTCTAGCAGCTTCTAACAGAAGCCACCCCCTTTAGCCCCTGTGCTACCAAAATCTTGCCATGCAAACCCAATACATGCTCAGAAATATGGCATAGTACATTACAGAAATTCTGCATTTGGTTTTTAAACTAGATAACTTTTTCCAGACATGTTTTTCTAAGTGTTTCTTTTTTAGTGTAACTACCATGATTACTAAAATTTTCCTTAAAAAATAAAAGTATCTGCTATAATTAAGTAAACCAGTCCAATGTGATGCCTGAATTGACCTGTGATATTTAGTATGCTGGGTTACGGAAGATGTCAGAGTAGAAAATGCATAGACTGATGTTCTCAGGCCTTATTCTCGTCTTACATACACCAAGCTGCTATTGTCAGTGCAGAAGATCATTATACATTGCAGCAGATTAGGCAAAAATCAGACTATTAAGTATACTAGACAATAACTCTAATCACATTCTATTGTTAAGTTAAACAGAACAATTAATTGTAAAAAGTTATTTATGTTTGCTTTGAAAGTACTCTTTGTACCATTAAAAACAGATCAGAACTACATCTTATAGTTAGCCATTTTATTTGTCTTTACTTGCTTATGAAAAGATAAGATTTGCAATGATAACACTAATTCAGTTAGTAGTGTATCAGTTTCAGGAGCACAACTCAATTTTGTAAGCACTGGGGATTTGTGATTCTCTTATAAATCAACAGTATTTTTCAGTATAGAAAAGCTGCTGCTGTCAGCTGCCCAAAATTGCTATAACCCATTGAAGTCAGTGGAAATATGGTCATATAAAACAGCTGACAGCGGGATCAGAAGATTCAGCTTCAGAACCAATTGAAACAATCAGAACTGCCTGCATGAAATAGCTATGAAAATTGAGTGCAATGTAAACACTACTTAGGCATGAGGTGGAACAACTTCAGAAAAAAAAAAAACCAACCCAAAGATGTGTGGATATAATTAGAATCCTTAGAAAAATATCAGGAAAGAGAGTGAGAAATACAATAGTTGAACTAAAATAGAAAGAAAACACAATAGTAAATTCTGGGTTAATGTAATAGCTACAAAACAGTGAATGTGACAAGCAGCAAATAGATCTGAACCATGAAGACTCTGACACAACAGTGGCTAAGGCATGGCTGTCTCCTTCCTTTCATCTGGTCACAGTTTAATTTGCTCGGATACTTGTCTTAACCATGTGCACTATTACTCCTCTTGTATGTGTTTCCAAGAAAACTGAACTAGTATCTCTGATACATTTCTAATTTCTAATTCTAATTTCTAATTGTAATCAATACATTACTTGCAATGGGTATTTTTGTTTGTCTTCTTCAGTCGTCATGCATTTTCCATCGCAGGCCTTGCTGGATCCTGAAAATCAACTGAATTTTCTGATTTTCCATTACCTATGGAACTGTAATTTTGTGTGATAGATATTCAATATTAATCTCTTTAAAATAACTTCCATTATGCTTACATAACTGTAAAATGAACAAAACTTTACCTTCTGCTTTTTGGCATATAATAAATCCAGTTAATGAACCTAATTTCACTTTTGCGCTAGCAGGAGAAGGTCCAGGTTAAGTAAAGGAGAGATTGTATGAATTCCATCTGAGTTAATGAAGCTGATGTGCTAGTTAGCAGAAAATTATTGTTAATTACTAAGGGTCAACCTCTGAATGAAAAAAAGATATTACATACAATGAAAACCTGTTCAAAACAAGGATGGTGTGAAATGCAGTTTGCAGTACTGATAAAATAGCATTGAACTGTAAGAAATAGACATCATAAAACCCTTGTTCTCTGGTTTCATCTATTTTGACAGATCAAAAGTCTACATCAAGTCCACTGAATCCGTAAATACAAAATATTACTTGATCCAATGTCATTTTAGTGTATAGTATTGCAAGACTTCTTTAGATGGATTCCTGAGCCTGTGCTGAACCTTAAGGAGTGACTGCCTGGGTTTTTTCTCCATCTAATTCCCTGACACATAGGAACTTTTCACAGCTGCAAGTGCATTAGCTTCAGTACATTTTGGATTCATATCTTCGAACAGAGGGGAGAGAGGACTGCATGTAATTTCAACCATCTAAAAGTTAAGTTTCCAATCCAAATTGCCTGTCTACGTTCTTTCTATTGCAAGACAGACAGAAATGCACTCTCACCTGGTAATCATCTGACAATTTTAAGGAACATGTCTTAGGATCTAGTGAATCTTAAGAATAATTTACCTATTTTTTTTTTAATGCAATAAATGCTCTTTCCTGTAGAGATGTCATATACAACCACAGTAAACTCCACCAATGTAAGAGACATCACTATTGCTAGACAGGAAAAGGCAGAATCCTCTCCTGTTCGAGAAAGAAAATGGTAGATGAAATATATTCAGGTGTAAGCATAGAAGAGTAAGGTAATATTTGGTGATTGATAAATTATTAACTTCAGATCTTGCTAGGTAAAAAGAAGCATGGAAAAATCTGTCTCTACGGAGCAAGACACTCGTTACAGATGAAAGCTACAGAAACACAATAGCAAACACCATGAAACAGTTTAGCCCTCTTGGGTGAGCAGGTGCAGGTGAGACTGTAAAGATGCAAATCACCTCCTCCACAAAGAACAAGGAAGAAGAAAGCACCACAGACAAGAAAATTTTTCAGACTACCCTGCCTGAAATGTTAAAAAAACTTACATTGTTATTCAAAGAACTACCCGTACTTTTAGTCTTTTCTGCTTTTAATTGCTTCTGGACTTTGAAAGAACTGCAAGTGTGCTGCAAAACACACAACAGATAAAGAAGGAGTGTATCAAACTACAAAGTGTAGTGATTATCAATTATACTGACTGAAAAGAGGAAACAGAATGAAAGGAAGTCTGCATTGATTGAATACTACAAAGACACATTGCTGGCTCCAGTTAATGGAGTTATTTAGGAAACTGTGGGTTCTACTCCCCAAAGTAACTTCTCATAATTAATTTATTGTATTCTATTGCTTCTGAAATCCATTAAGAAAGAATGCTGTGACGTGGAAACCTACATTGTTGGCTCTTAAATGAAGACTGCAATGCTATTCCTAACCACAGAGGAATTTATTTGGAAATTATATGAAATAGGAACAAGGATAAATATAACACAATGTTGTACAAGCAGTTTTAATACAAAAATAGAGTGATAGAAAAATGCCATTGAAAAGCTTTTCTGTCTTTTTGCCCAAACAAGACATAATAGCTTTTGGGAGCAATCATGGAAATTTTTTATATCTGCATGTGACTGAGTGTTCTAAGCTAGACATGTAAAGGAGCTGGTACATATATTATATACTGACTTGTATAACCAGTGTACTGTAGGTCATATGCTAAACCAAATAGTGAAGATGGAGGAAAGCATATTCATTCAAACACCAGCACAAGGTGCGTTCTAAGATTCAAAAATAATTGTTCATGAAAATAATCTTTTTATTCTCTGTGCTCTAGTATATTCTGCAAATTCTGCTAAATCAGAATTTCCCTAGTTAGTGGAGTCAACAGAAGTTTTTCTTTAAACATCTCAGAGCCCAGAAGCCAAGATTTCAAGAACTGTAACCGGATCCTCACATTTAAAATTAATATGTATAAACATATGTGGATGAAGAGTTCTGAAATTGCATCATACTCATAAACTTCACAAATTCAGGAATCACTCGAAGCACAGGCTTATAGAAGGTTATGAAAATGCTTTTAGAATAGAACTGCATAAAGGAGAACACATAATTCACTCTGTTTAGTGTATCATTATGAACAGAAGTAGCTTCCAAAGTAGTTGAAGTGGGTAATTAATATAGAATGTATATATAGATGCTGATGAATTTGTTCTTTATTTTCTTAAACAGAGAAACTAAGTAATTCAAAGTTGTCAAATTAAAAGAGGAATTCTTTAACTTCTTCAGGAATTCATATTTGACATTAGCAATGGACAACCACACAGAAACACATTTCATGATTAAACTTTCTTGTCTAAACATAGGAGCCAGAATAATTTTTCTGACCAATAATACAATGCGTCTTTGACATAGTTCAATTACTCATGTTGCCCATCTGATAGCATGCTATACTTCACACAGATTTATATTCCTCCATAGATGATAGGCTCTATCTTATGGCTGTAATTATGACAGGTGCTTTCCCTCAATCCTGTACTGAGCTGAGCCATCGTGGCCCACGCAGATTTGTCTGTGCCATGCCTGCTGGAAGACTTCTGGGATTTCCAGTGCTCCAGGAGCCATGCACACCCATGAAGAGCAGGCCAGAAGACAGACACTTCATTGGGTCCTGTCACTGGGTGCTCTTGATGCTATGGATCATGCCTGCTTCAGTCCAGTCCCAGGAGCTGGCATCAAACAACCCATACTGCGCTGCACCACAGGCTCAGAGAGGTGTCAGGGGAGCTGGAGAAAGTCCCTATTCATCACAGAGATGTGAGGACATCGTGCGTGACTGTAGTTGGTGACCTAGGGCCTGACATCCATGACAGAGCAGCTGGTGAAGGATGCTGGCTGCAATCAGCAGCCCAACAGTGTCTTGACAAGCTGGACACCATGTGAATGCCAACAGAGCCATGGGGGACATGTAACAAGGAGCTGTAGAGCAGGTATTCCTGACAGGCTGCCCTCCCAGAAACATTCACAACATGTAGGGAATGGCCTAAATGAGCACTGTAGACACACGAGGCTCAGACTGCTCTCCAGTGCATTCTGCAAAGCGAGGAAGATGACCACGCTCTCTCCTTACCAGATTCAAGTACAGCTTTATAATCTTGCATAATATAAAAACCCTAGAAGAACCTGTGCGTATGGGACACTGGACTTGTCCAGACTTATTTGTGCCGAAAGTAGAACTCACCAAGGGTCGGGAGGGAGTAGTGGGGTTTCAGTCTGAGCAACATCTTGAACCACATGCTTATCTTCACAAGACTTGAGCCACATCTTGTGAGATTTGAGCATCGTGCTTACCTGCGAAACCAACAGGATGAGTTGCAGTGTAATGCTCAAACTGACTGAGTGACACCCGGGGCAAGGACTTGCAGCGCAATGTTGTGTCAGCAAAGCCAGCTAGACCCCCTGTACATCTGTATCAAGTTCCCTGCCTCTGTGCTGAACCATTGAACCCCACCAAAGTTCCATAATTGGCAACCCATGCTAAGAGCAAGTTGGCACACAATAATTGGCTTAGTCCCACCTCCTTAAGAGTGTAAATCTGGCATTTAGAATCCTCTGTTTTGAGGATGAGAACTCCAACTAACTGGACCGGTCAATGGGCCTGAACCTTTCTCCTCCCCAGGCAGTGACGCCTCTTTGTTAAGATTCACACCTCTGACCATGTCGAATGATGCCCAGGTGAATTTTAATTTTTGCTTAATTAATTAATTCCTGGTTAGCCTTAGGATATTTAGTGTTAAATGCAGCAAGTAAATCTGTCAACGACAATTCAGAATTTGTTATATCTGTCACCTTAATAAATCAATTACTTTTTCAACTTTGCACAGCTGTTTCAGTGAAAGTCCTTGAGAGGGCTCTGACAGGCAAATGTTGACTCTGATAAGTGGCTACACACACACTCCTTTAGGCATAAACCGTTGACCAAGTCTGGGACTAAGACTGGATCCAGCTGCACCTAAACCCCTTTCTGAGAAGGAGTTTAGAAAGCAAGCGTGTCCTTTCTGAACCTCTTGACTCAACAGGAGGGCCTTCCCCCACACCAGCCACACATCAGGCTCATATTCTTAACTCGTCAGAGGGTTTATTCCCATTGCTGATCATGCTAAAATATTAGACTTCCTGAATAGGTTTCAGACTGATTAAGATACTATCAGACTACCTGATGTATGTTTCCCTGAAATTCTAGACATATTAAATGTAATATAACCAGTGACAATAACAATATTTTATTAATTTTGTGCATTATCAGGTGTATCTACATTTGAAGGATATGTGCAACAGTGTATCTCAAGTCCATTGAAAGTGACACTTTGAAAGTAACACTTTGAAAGAAGAGCTTTATTGCAGAAATACTGATGTATTTTTGTATTAGCAATTTTTTTTTTTATTGAGAGCAACTGGACACTAGGGAATATTCAATGCTTATGCCATAGTTTTAACAATGGCAAATTTATGGTACAAGTCTAACATCTACCAGCTTCTATGGGACAAAGACTGACTCGATAATATGAGGACTGAATGTCAAGCTTTGCCAAGAAATACAGCCATGATCTGAAACCATCTGAAATGGACAGGATATATCTGACTACTCCTAGGTTACACCAAGACTAAAATTTTCAAAAATTGTTGAGTGGGGAGCTTAAGTGTCATTCACTTCCATTACCACACCAAGACAGATTTTGTAAAGGTACTTAATAACCTGAAAACACCAGTAGATACCTAGTGGCACTTTGCAAAGTTTTGCCTCTAGCTGCCCAAATGCCTCTAGGAGTTGGTCCTCATCTGCGCACTTTAGCTTTCAGCTAAGGACTTTTATGTAGTTCCACATCCAATTTTTCAGTGACAGTACTGTTTTAAATAGGCTTCATTCCTCCTCCTGCTTTCCAACAACTCATTTCCAAAGCCACAGTATAACTAAGGAAAATTAGAATTGTGCTTTTTGCAAGCTGTAAAGTTTATAACTCAGATGGTTTGGATTTAAAGTTGAGCCTGACTTGGTTGAGACCCCAGCCTCACAAACAGTTGTGCTGGGGTCTCTGAGGGAGCAGTATCCTGAAGCAGCCATGGCAGGTGGGAAGGGTCAACAATATATTGAAATTGTTGCAGAATATGAACCTTTGTCTTTAGGCCTTATTTATTTTGGTGCTTTCAAAAATGTGTCTCAGCTCTGTTGGTTGTTGCCTGGAAGCTCTCTATGCATCTTTGGATTTGAGGGTGTTTCTGTGTGTATGTGGAAGAGAAAGATTCAGGAGGCAATAAGGACATTTTCAGAGGTATTTCAAAAGGAGTAGAGGCAGTATTTTTTTTTCCTAAACTACATACTGTAAATTCTTTTTTAGCGCACTGCTTACTTGCAGCGTGGCTGCCTACATTTTCTAGTATCCGTAGAAGTATGGATAATCAGGGTACATGGAGGGATGCACGTCAAACACATAACACAAGGCATTATTTTCAGTAAATCATTGTGTCATTCTGTAAATCATTCAGTATGTTTAGCAGCATTTTCATTTAAGCTTGGAAAGATGTAGACTTCTGTAAAATCAGGACTGAATGAGACTTGAGGAAAAGTGTTGCAAAACCTAGCATGTATAAAATAATTTATCATTAAGGAAAGATAATCAATGCTTGTTTAACCTGTTATCACTACTGCTAAGTAGGTAATTCAACAAAAGCGGTTATCTTGCTATTTAAGAGGATAAATTTTGATGAAAGCAATAGATTAAACCATTAAAGCAATGATTAAAGCAATGTAAGAGAGAAACCAATTTTAGTTTATGAAACTCTTATTCCTTCTTGCAATCTCTTCTGTTTGCATCTTTAGGAAATTAGGGTGATGTCTGCATTCTTTTTTTTTTTTAGACTTCACAGGCTCACTAGTTATTGCCCTGATAATTCTGCCTGGTCACATCGGTCATTTTGTGCAAGGATATAACTGAGTGCAGTGCATCATAGAGCTAAAACCTCAGACTTAAGAGAATGAAAAATAACCTTCAGCCTGAGGGAATTCCAAAGACATATGAGCCATACTCTGAAAAGAAAATCAAAATAAAAATTTGAGTGTATGTCATGAATCTGGTTTGTCCTTAGCTGTACAATGAAGAGGAACAGGGTAACTTTTTTTAGCTGCAGCTGGTAGCACATTTCTGAAAGCATGTGTAGCATTAGCAATATGACAAATTCCAATCACTCTTCTTTTGATGTTCAAGGAAACCAGTGTCTGCTTGGAATGAACAAATATGTTGATCTTTATATAGGAATTTAAGATTCTAAGGTGACCCATGCACAAGGTCATTGAGCTGGTTTGTTTGTATAGGCTTAGTTTAAATCAATGCAGTCCCTGCTCAGACACTTTAAACAAGTTACACTGCGTAATTCTAAGCACATTAATTTTGGTCCCTGAGCTGTATAGTCAAAATAAAGCAATGTGAATCTCCCCTAAATCCTTTTGATTTAGGTTGTACTGATTTAAAAAAGCTTCACACAAGGGTAAACTATATGATTTTCAAAGTGATTTTAATTATACAAAAAACAATGTTGTGTCTAAGATTTTGTAAGTATTGGCACCCCTCTAGTAGTAGGTTACACTCATATTAGTGAACAGGGCCAGGCTGTGGCACAGGAAAGGATGCTGCCCTGTTGTCACCCCTGTGGTTCAGCGCTGCGGAGCCTGGCTCTGCCCAGGCTGCTGCCAACTCTCCTGGCAATGCCCGGGCATGCTTTGGGGGATGGCTCAGAGTGGTGGGCAGCACGGAGGAAGATAATCCATTTCCAGGCAAAAAACCAAATATGGCTGTATTGATACAAGCAAGTGCCACACAACTTGTACACAGTGCCAGAGAGTTATGTCCTCTTTTTTTTCGCTAGTGCAGAAGCAAGAGGTAGTCCTGTCTCCTCCCACCTTTCCTCCTTCTCCTTTCAAAATCAGGCACTAATCCAGAATAATTCCTGATGTTTGTCTTTGTCTTAATATAGTGATGTTGTACCATTTAATTACTGGAACCTTATATTTACTTTTGTATATTTAATAATGTAGCAACATTAGTAGTGCCTTTATGTATTAGTATAGTGGTTCAGACAAGGCAACAAACTATTCCAAGATAGTTATTTTAATACAAGTGAAATTGTAGCTGTGATGAAAGCAGAGAGGACTGTATTGCTTTGTGTATATCATTACAGTTAAAGCAATGCTAGACGCACAGTGTATATTATATTGAAAAATGAGGAGGAGGCAGAGTGGTAAGTATTGGAAGAGGTATAGAATGTTACAAACACAATTGTTGGCAAATAGATGATGCTACCTCCTCCCCACACCTTAGACAGTAAATCTTGATCTACCCGAATGCATATTTGTAACCGAAACTCCTACATTCTTTTATTCTATTTACTGTTCAGCACCAGACGTAGTGGTTTTGCCATCAGTGTGGAAGTAGTCATCCTTCAGATTCCATCAGAAGCTCACAAAATAAATTGACAATAAATGTTCTGCTTCCTTTGTAGCTTTACGGCACAACCAGTATTACCATCCTGTCAATAAAATTCATATGCAGTTTCACTGAATTCAGATATACCTGAAGGCTTATCTTCAGCATATTTTTAGCTGAACATATATCTTGCTGCATAAATGTGCAGCTTAAGACTCAAAAAATTTAGGAAGAGATATTTGAAAGAAGATGCCTTTGTACCTATTTGGAAATTTTCTTGGAAAACAAAACTGTAGTCATACAATACTTAACTATCCATATTTTATAGAACCTGGAAACAACTTTCCATTACAATATTGTATATATTTTACCACTCATCTCACACATCAGAATTCCAGGAATTATTAATGTAAGGAACAAATACATTTTCTGGGAAAAAAACTGTGAACTCAGCCTCTTCACAGGACATAAAATCCTTTAGGAGGCTGTAAGGGACCAGCACGTAACAACAACGTGACAGAGGGATTTTCATTTTCTGGTCCTCATTGGAAGGGTTAGCTGTTTTCAGAGACAACTTTCCCATCCCATGGCCAGCATCTGCGGGTCCCTTGGCTGACACAATGCACAATTTAGGACAGCCTCCTAGCAGCTTCACTGTCAGTGCTGTGTAGTCCCACTCTGTAACTTCAGGCTATTAGTGGGATTTCTAAGTTTAGAAAACAGTGGACGTGTTTAGATACTGCAGTGATTCATTTGAGTTTTCCTTTAATAGATACTACACATATTTGTTGTGTGTAGACATTAAAAACCCGTGGTCTGCAGCTTCATTTACGTGCATATCATATACAGATGCATGCATACATGTCCTGTGCATGTATAAGGTGTGCATACATATAAGCTTGGCATGCCTTCAAACTTAGGAAGGAGTGATGATGTAAATCATAGGCAGGATGCAAGCTCAGGAGCATATAGAGGGATGTATATTTGTAACTCCTTGTGATAATGATGGTAAATTTAGCCTCCAAACATGTTAAGTTAAAAGTTTATTTTTAAAGTTTTTTAATACAAGGTTGTTTTCATGTCAATAATATATATGAGTGCATAATAAATGTGTAATATATCTTCCAGTGTGCATGGCATATGTGTCTTCATCAATAAATTAAGGCCTTGTTGGTGCCTGTACGTATCTACAAGCATCTATTTGACAGACTTACTGTTTTGCTTTACACAATGTCTAAAAAATGTGTAATTTGGAAACACCTTGTAATAGGAAATTAACTGGTTTATGTGTTGATATGTAATATAAGAAAAAGTAACATAATTTTCTGTGACCAAAATGATTATTCCAGGCATGGAAAAAGGCATTAAATGAATGATCTTAAACACATTTCATTTTACCTGGACAACTTCTAAACCATAAATAAAATAACCTAAATCAAAATAGGCACTTAAAACATTTCTGAGATGAGTTTAATATACATGACTGAAGATAGACAAGGGAATGGATTTTACACTGCAGTATGCAATTTTGTTAAATAAGTGTAACAGGCATTTTTTCATTTAAGTACAGTAAGATCAGAAAATTGGACAATTTTGAAAGAGGATTGTAATATCTGTCTCTGGGGACCAATTATCTTCAACATACCAATAGGATTGCCCTCAATCTTCAAGTCTTTTACATCAAACAAGGCTGAGGTACTAAAAAAGTAATTTTATCCGTCAGGTCCTTAGGTTTTCCACTTCTCAGTGGCACTGTGAAGCTTCACACTTCCTTAATTTCCTAGCACCTCAACCATGAACCTACCCAGGGTCTACCTGGAAATTCTGAGAGTAGTAAAGAACTCTACTACGTCTCTGCCAATTTTGTCACTAACCAAAATAATAATTTCCTGACTCTTCAACTGTTTAATGATTTATTTTCCATGCAGGATTCCTTTTTCAGAATAATATTTTCTGTGTTTTAATCAACATATTTAATATGAAATAAATAATTAAAATAACATCACATGTCAAATTGTACAGCAGTTACATACATACATATTCCATATTTAATATACAAATGGTACGTACCTGTCTTGATAAAAATGAATAACTATATTGTTTTAGAAGGTACATAAAGAAGTGTTAACACGATTGTGCCAGCAATGCAGCTCCATATTACTCCATCAAATATGTCACGACTTACTGTTGGGTTAATACAAAGAAAGAATGGCTGGAAGTGGTTAATTATAATAAGGTTTTATCTGCTCATGACCTCTAGATATCTGCATTGCCCTACCAGATAATATTCCCCTGGCATATTAATAAGGTCCTGACTATTTCACCAGTGTTAATTAAAGCTAAATCTTTACCTGAAATTTTCAGGGACTACTGAACTTACATGTAAATTACTTTGAATCTTTAAGGAGAGAGCTTTTATAATTTTCATCAGTATTAATTTCAGCTGTGTTGGAATGGTCCCTTCAGCTGTTTCTGCAGGCATGGTAAGGCAATTCTGTCATGCACAGGACTCAGGCTGTGTTGAAAAGAAATAACAGCTATCTCAAAAGCTGCTAGTTATGGTTTTGCATTTTTGTCACAGTTTCTGGGTTTGATTAATCATATAGCATTAAAATAAATGGACATCACTGCTGTCATTTTTATTGTAACATCAGAAGTTTGTCAGGAGGAAAATTTCATGTTTTTAGTTTCTTGTCATGAGTTGCAGAAAAATTTTTGTGTGTAAACAAATATAGCCCAAGAATTGCAGTCTAAGGTTCACAAAAAATGATGGCTGATCTTGAAAGATGAATATGAGATAAATCCATATATGCTTAGGCACACATATATCTATTCATATCACTGATAAGTTTCCTGCTGTATTGTTTTAAGTACTGCAGGGACAGGACTTAGACATATTGTTTTAAAATAACTAATGCCACAATTTCTATAGTTTTAGAACTTACTCTTGATCTGTAAGAAGGTAAATTTCCTGTCATTTAACATTAGCTAAGTCATCCTGTCACCAGATGACTATTTGCATTATCTGACTCTTCCACTTTAACACCATGTCCCTATAGGCAATTAAATTCCTGAACTATGACTAGGCAAGTGCATTTTCCACTGGACTTTCTTCATTATTATGATGAAGCTTTCATGTTGTATGACAGTGTGGCATACAGTAAAATGCAAATGCTTCAGAAATAAGCTTCTCTTATGCAGCCTCAAAGCCACACCAATGGATCTCTCGAGATGATTTGAAATTCCATTGCATTTAATGAAAATGATCTGTGTATGATTATTAAAACAGAATTTAAAAACATGCTGTAGGATGTTCATACTTCATCAAGCCCAAACTGATTCCAATTAGTTTTCCAGTAGTTTGAGAAACTGAAAAAATATTGCAGTGAAGCAGAAAAACACCTCCATAGGGCAATATGTCTTTCATATCTTAGGATGGGATGAATTGTCCTTCAGAACTGCCTGTTCCTCTCCATTTACTATGTAGGAGGCTAGAAAACTTAGTTATATCATTTTTTTTTAATACAACGATTTTTTATGGTGGTTATTATTAGGGAAGATGAATCCTATTTTAGCATGTTATAAAGGAATTTAGGAGTCCATTAAAGTCTGATGGGAACAAATTCCATCCAAAGCTCAACTCTTACTCAGAAAGTTCTGCCAATATTGTCAGCATTTGTTTCAAGTAATTGGATAGCTCTTGCTTGATGTTTCTATGATACGTATTTCTAAATCTCTAAAAAAAAGATGATACCATCAGTTTCACCCTTTTAAGTGTAAATTTCTTTTAATCACCAGACAAAAATTAAGAGATCTTTAGAGTTCACACTAGGAAGCTCAGGAAAGGGGGCTTTTTTCTCCCATGACTTGCAGGATTTCACTTTTTAGGCAGTTTTGCTGACAGACTCCTAAATGAGTGGGTGTTTCAAATGACAACAGCTCGGGACAGGGTAAGCAGCTTGCATAGCAGACACACTTTTTCAGGTCTAGACTGTGTCTAACCCAAAGTCTTTGGTCAGCCATCACAATGTCTACCAAAATGTCTACTGACGTGACTGACTACCAAAAATGCCACTGACATGACTGAGGAAAACTGTTAATAAGCAATTCATTAAAGACAGTCAGAGTTTACAATCCTGGACTAAAATCTTCATGAAAAAAAAGTGGCTCTTATGAGAGGTAGAACAGATATTTTAAAATAAGATACCCAAAAAGTCATCATGAAACCGAAATACACTTAGTGCCACATACTGTATCTGAGCAAAGTGTATTTGCAAAACAGGGTGTCACTGCTTTTCCCTCTAGACTGAAAACTTACAGAGCAATATCATATTCAGTCATAACTATTCTGGTTTCAGCCTTTACCTCTATGTTTTTACTTTACCCTTACTTATTTAGATTTTAAAACATACTTCATATTGCTGGCAGCTGTAAGGAAGGCTAACTGATTTGTCATTCATTTGAATGAAAATCTTGCCAATCAGAAACTACAAGCATGGTTTCAAACAAATATAATTTATACGCCATAAATTTTTTCTTTGCTTTCAAGTATAGATTTGGGGTGAAGGAACTGAGCTACTTCTTAAGCGTTTCTCATTAATGTCATGAACAATTACCAAGCAAAATCAGAAGCTGCTCCATGTTTACATGAGTTCTATTTTTATGATTTGCAAAAAGCGCAAGAAAAGCTTTGGATAATTACTCAGTATCATTCACAGGGATTAAACACATCAGCTTCTCACATTAAAAGATCACAGAAGTGAACATGTTACAGGATTAATTTTTGGAGTCACTTTATGATATTTAAACATATTTAACTAATGTGAGGCAATATTATATTCCCACTTCAAAGGCATTTTTACTTTAGTTACCCAGCCAGGAGTAATCCAGTTAAAAAGAGAAATGCAGTAAAGGAACGCTTTTTTAACATCAAGCTAATAGTGATGTGAAATACTTATCAGTATCAAGAGTCCATGTTTTCTATTTCTCTTTCAGAAAGGGATAATGCAAGTTGAAAGATTTGTACGTAGACAGATGATTAAATGTTCCAGTGCCTGCTCTTGTTTTAATAAAAAAAAGAATTTTCAACTTAAAGTAGTAGTATCTCATCTTAAAAGATGCTCAACAGAAAACCTGGAATTGAACCGATTTGGTTTGGAATGGAATTTAAAAGGGAAGCTGATTGAACTGGGCACAAGTAAGCAGAATGCAGATGCAGTACAACTAGGCAGAAAATGAAAGGCACGCTTCTTGTGTGATGGATGCTCTTTGTCTTACAGGTTGCTTGCACTTGGTAAAGTGTTTGTGTAAAGCAGACTCTGGAATACATTCAGCAGTACACGGCTTTGACATGAAACTTATGTTGAATTTAGCATTCTCTGTAAGGTAACAAAACATTAACCTTGACGGAAGTATAAAGAGATATTTTGAAGCTCTCATCAGCACTTCAGTGCAATGAATTGATCTTCACTGTGTTTTTCCAAGGATGTTTACATGTATAAGATAAAAGTGGTCCTAGCTGTTGCAGCAAACCGATTCCTTGCTCTGACAGAACTTAAATGTTTGTCAAATTACAAGAAAGATGCCAAATTCTACAGGGTAAAAGGCTTCCAGATAAATGACATTAGTCTTCACGTTGTTTACATATATTCTCCATTATTTTTACAATGCTGTAGAAATGTCTCATGACACAGACTTTGCAGTTAAAATGCCTTTCAGGGCTGTAGCTGTTTCAAATATCCTGTGATGTGAAATTCTGTCAAAAATGGGTCAAGCATGAACGGGAGGTTGGTTCAACAAAAGACAAAGGTTGTTATCATACAGAAAATGAGAGATTCCTTTCACCATGTGGCTGTTTCAATGTAGTAATGGTTTTCACCCTCTTCCACGGATTTTTTCTTTTTTTTTTCAGTTAAAAGGGTTTTGTATAGTTAAATGTAAGAATGTTTGATAATAACGTTTTGTTTATCACTGAAACCATTAATTTAGGCTTCTAAAATGACAGTAGTATTTTTGCATGAATAGTATGTTAGCTTTATAACTCACAGAAAGCAAGAAGGTATGCATGTACATATGTATATACATGCATGTTTCTAGATGTGCATATACGAATATGTTTTTTGTGCATAATCTAGATAGTTGTATTCATGTTCATTTCTATGTCATATAATTCTCATTCCACTTTATTTTCTGCTTCTTTGGGCACATATCAAATCTTCTAATCAGTGGTGTGAATGGTTCAGCTTTGTGGTGACTCTTCTTGAAGGTTACTGTTTTCTCCAAGTACATACAGTCTTGAAAACTATATGAAAAGTAGTATTAGATGTATGGCATAATTTAAAAGCTGGAAAGCTATAAATAGTCCAAGAAAGATTTATGAAGGGATCCTGGTGGCAGGTGCACACAGGCACTTGTTGAAAGAAAACTGTCGTGTAGTTCCTTAATTTAGCAAACTAATAGCATCAGTATGTGTACTAAGGACATTCGCGAGTGCTCCTTATGCTAACAAGCATATAACCTGTGCTTACACTTGCATGTGTGGATAAGGCTTTAAATAGCAAATTATACATACATTAATCATTAACTTACTTCTCACCCTAATAAACTGTATTCTTGAACTACTGGGATATGATTTATGTCCAATATGATGGCATTTCGTATTTAGAACAACAGACTGAGAACCCAAAACTTCTAGCAGTATATGCTTCCTGGTACTGTAAAACAGGATATACTGATATACTTTTCCACAGATGATTTCTTATACTTAATGCTGCACATACTGCCATACAAATCTTTACTGATGCAGTACTTAAAGCATAGTACAGATTTTTTGAGTAAGTGAAAACTGAAGTGAGGAAAATAAGGAAGGCATCTAGGTGGCCATTGGAAGACATTCTTCCTCTTTAACTGCAAAGATAAATTTGTATAAAGGACTAAGGTTCAGAATAGAGGTCTAGTCTGAAGACTTTTACTGAAAATTAGATATGCGACATTTTGTTTACATTTCTTTTCCAAAACTGAGTAACCTAAGGTTTGTGGTTTCCCAAATCAAGACACTTTAATTTTTGATGCCGCTGCTAATTGTAGATGACAAATTTCCCATGTCCCTGGAGATTTGCCTCTCCCTAGACTCCACACAAGAAAGAGCAAGTATAGTAACACAGCTGTGGGCACAAAAATATCCTGATATTAATGAAGTGGGAGGGAGGAGGGTGCTGAGCTTGCTTTCCTCTCTTTCCTTCCCTCCCCAGTTCCCGCTGGACACATAGCAGGAGACTGCCTTTTTGATGGGAGGGAGGGGTACTCCTCTCCTATCAGGGGTCTTCTCTGCCCTTTCCACCCCTCCCTTCCCTCCCACTTTATTGCCCCATTTACATCTCCAGAGCCCTTCCACAGCTTTTCACTGTCTCCGTTAATCTGGTAAATAAGGCCTGGAGTCAGAGCAAAACTGCAGTACTGCAAATATGAGTAGCAAACGAGCCTCTTGTGGGAGAGACTAGCAAACAGGCTCATCTAATTCTTTTTACTCCTTGTCTATAATTGCTGTGCTCTAGAGGCTGCGGCAACACGCATTACTAGTAAGTTTGGATTTTATAACCTCTAAGCTTCAGGAATTTGAATCCATATTTTTCCACGTCTGATGAAGTGCCATAACCACCTGGTGAAGAGGCAGGGTAAGGATGTTTCAGCCTCCCTGTGGAAAGTCTCACATTAAACAAAAAGAAAGCTTTGCTAAGCCTAAAGAAGAAGAGAAAGAGCGTAACTCCTTTAACCCAAACGGAAGAGGGACGTGGGTTTGGCTCCCAGGGCTACCTGCCCGTTTTACCCGCCCATGGACATGAGGCTTACAGAGCACAGGGAAGGGTGACAAAGGCGAGGTGTAGATAAACTCAATCTCACTGGCTTAAAGCTGATTGCATAAGGCAGATTTGAAAATTTATATTAAAAATAAACCTTGAAAGAAAACAAGGAGTCAGAGTTACCAATATATATATTATTCTACATACCATTTTTTAGTTAAAGGCACCATTTTTCTCTTTGAGAACAGAAGTGGATCTTAACAGTGATGCTGAGTCATATTCTGGTACGTGGAAATGAAAAAAAATGTTGCTCTTGTTAGTGTCCACTGTATGGAGCTGAGAGAAATTTGCCCTTTATGTTTTTAATTGAAAATTTAAGCATCAATCAGTTAAAGGTCAAAATATACATGTACACTTTAAATGAAGAAAACCTTTCATCCAACAATTTCATCCAACACTTTCAAATTCTTGTATCTCAAAAGAGCTAACTACACTGTAGATGCTCAGGGAATTTTATTTTATTTTGTTAACTTGCAAGTGAAATTTTCATGTCAGCAAGTTGTAAGCAGAGAATGTCCAATAAACTATACAGTCAATTTATAAACAAGATTTTCTTCATTCTGATTTAAAAACAAATTTATATCATCTAGATGATTGATGATAGACAAGAATTAGGTTCTTATTTATTTGATACATCTTTTTATTTTTTTTTTCAGGATGTCTGTTTAAAGGTAGCCCTCTTAGTAGGTCTGGCCTATTTGCAAAGGATGGTGGAATAATTTTGAGAAAATTGATCTTATAATTTTTTCTACTTCTACTTATTTGGACGACAAGAAATTTTCTAGTGGATTTTGGTAGCTGTTGCCTTCTCCACTGGTGTTTTCCTGTCAATTCACTTCAGCTGCTGCACGTTTCATTGTATACGACACCTATTCTACTCATTTCATTTTCATAGTTTAGTATCTGCTAAGTATTCTTACAATGATTTCATGGAGAATTCCACATACTCTTTCATCCAAGTCTCAGTCAAGCCCAGGCCCACCTTCACTCTGAAGATGAAATGCTATTGTGTTTATTCTTCCATAGATCATCCTATATGAAAAACAGGTTTTTGCATATTTTGATAAAGAAATGTAATTATATGATTGAATGTTAAGATGGCATTTGACTCTCAGCAGAGTATTTGGGTACCCTGCATATCTTTAGACTATCATAAAGATTGAAATTGATTAGCAGTCAGGTAGTATGGGCAATTCTAGTATACCGACTCGTGTAACCACAAGAAGAGCACAGAGGCTTTGGAAAGATGCTACCTTACAATTCACAGGACTAAAACACCAGGGTTATCCTTATTGCTTGCTGTGCTGTACCCTGATTTAACAGTGCAAGGGCATGTAACCAGAAAAATACAACATAACCAACACCGCTTCACATCAAACACTAAGGTACAATTCCTTTTAATGCTTGTCAGACAATTCTTATATAAGTAGCAGTATGGAACAGGATAACAGAGCGATCTAAAGAAGCATCCACACAGCTCATCTGGGTTTGTTGCTGACTTGTACCCAATCTAGAAACAGCTTCACCTGTTGATGTGTGGTCAACATCATTGACAATCCCCCAGGTAGATTTGCAGACAGTCCCTGAACAGCGATTGCAGAATGCAGAACTCTAGGATTTCATGGAACACTCAAAAAAATTTGAACTCAGGAATAAGATCAAACTCACAGAAAAAAAAAGTGGTTCCTACCCTCAGCCAACACCTATTTATGAACTCAGCATGACGTCTATGGTATGGAATATTTCCATTGGCCAGCTTGGATCAGCTGCCTGGCTGTGCTCCCTCCCAGCACACCTGCTCATTAGCTGAACATGGGAGACTGGAAAAAGTCCTCAATTTCTTAGCAACAACTAATAACTTAAATGTTATCAACATTCTTCTCCTACTGAATCCAAAACACAGCAGCTACTGGGAAGAAAATTAACTCTATCCCAGTCAAAACCAGGACACCTATTAATTATGAAGATATACTTCCAATATTAATTTAGTTTTAACAAAGAGTATTCACCTGTGGTATTGTATAACTTTCTGGTTTTTCTTAAAAATTTTTTTTGTTTTTTCTTTTTTGTTTTTTCTTCTCAGGTCTACTGAGAAAAGATTTGCTGTTCTTTTAGCTACCATTTTGTAAAAGGCAATGTAGAAAACTATTGACTTCAGTTCGTCTGCCAACGCTTCTTTGTTTTTAGGAGCTTAGGGTAGCAATGCTATAGGGTGACATCCAAGCACAGATGTCCATGAAAATAGGCAGTCATAAAATCTTTAAAGAACAGTCAGTGATAAAAGCAAAGACTTCTTACTTTTATATTACATTCTTCTACAACCCCCAGACTTACTGCTTTAAAGTATTATTATAATGACTACCTAAATGGCTGCCATGAATTTTTGCTGATGAATATAATTACTACACATGGAATCCTATCTTACAATAAGGTTATTAAGGGTACAGAATGAACCACTCAAAAGTTATGAAATGCCAGATATATTTAACAATGGGACAAAGTAATATCTATTTTTAGCTTAACTGAATTACTGGAATAAGCAGGTAAGGTTTCGCGTACACAAACCTATGACTGAAAGAGTAAGAGGCAACTTCAAGGTAAACAAATTAAGAATCTGTGCAAGAATGAAGGGTTAGCAAATTTTCAGGATGAAAACAAATGAGAATGTACCACACAACACGCAAGTCCCCTGAATTCACAATTTTAAGCTCTGAGCAGAGTTATATAAGCTTTTGTTTCCAGCCTTACCTTTTGAAGCAGATTATTAGAAATTGAACATTGTTTTTTAATTAATAGCTTGTCCTGGTATCTGGACTTGTTTTTATGCCTGCTCCATTACTTATTTAGAAGTAAAATGTAAAAGCAATGAAAGAAATTTCATGGTCCATTTAAAGCACGGAGCCAAATATTTCATTTTCTCTAAAAGACTGTAAAACAGGAAAATCTCAGCTCATATGAATGCAGGGAAGTAAACATTATCAGCATGCGATGGAAATTTAGTAAATTAGACATGTGGAGCTCCAAATCAGTGATTTTTTAATACACTCCTTGGATTTGGTTCCTTAGCCACTCTATTCAATATATTGTCTGATTTTTCGCGTGACTATATGAAAAACACTTCAGGATATTGTATGTGTTTTGTTTAATGGAGGTTTTACAGACCCATTCGGAATCTCACCATAGTACCCATGTTAAAAAAATGCACTTTCATCTGAGGCTCATCTTAATATTTCCGCTGGACGAGAAATACCCTTGCTGTTAAAGAAATGCCTTACAATCCCACAGATTTTTATTTTCCATTTTATCTTGTTTGTCTCAAGCCTATGCTTTTCTCAGCTATGTCAGGAAGCAAGAAATTTCCTTGTTCCTCATCCATCCATTTAATTTAGCTGGTTACCTTTCGCTTTTCATTTTGTGTGTTTGGAGCAATGTCACATAAGCCAGCTGTTCATCCTACAGTGGATTTTTTAGAGCTTGCGTCTGTTTCGAATTTTACTGGCTTGACAGATGTCTATACTCATATTAAGATTAAATTAGCTTCCTGAGACAGTCTATACCTCATACAACCGTTTTGGATTTTTCCACACTCTGCTGTGCCACTACAAGCCTGTCTTTTCCCAAAGAGAAAAGCAATTTTCCATTTCCACATGTGTTAGTATTACATTTTCAGCTATACAGACGTCCATCCACTGGTTCTCACTGCCTTTGGTTTTGAACAGGAAAAAATTTGACAATGCAGCACATTTCCCAGACAGCATAACAGCTTCAGTAAAGCCTTGCCCACACATTAATGAGACGGAGGTCCTGCCTGGGGTGCTGAACATTGGTCCTGAGCCTGCTACTGAAGTCTACCTTCATTTTACTGTTTTATGGATCATCATTCTCTCTTTTGTCTGCATCAGGTCGTAATAATCAGTGATGCACCCACCATACTGTGGGATTACAGTAGGCAAGAGACAAAGTGCTTTTTTTACTTATTTGTGTGCACATCTTCATTTAAGCCATGTTTATTCTATTAAAGGCGACTAGTAGCAGTCTGAAGCCCCTTCAGCAAGCCCAGCTGTACTCTTTTGCAGATGTCTAATATAAAGCCAGGCAGCAGAGTAATTTTGTAGAGGACTAGCTTAATCCTAGCATTGTTTCCCTAAGGATGTGGCATATTTACCCCATTACAGACCTGAAGAATCTGGTTTTGGAAATCATTATGACAGTTTATGCTACTCCCTCACCAAACTGAAGATGAAGAAAAAAGACATCTCTTTTTCAGGGCGAATCATAGACATGGTAAATCTAGTTAAAGGCCTAGAAAATGCCACTCTACATTTACTGCACTTGGGTTCTGTTTTACAGAACTTGGTTTCTGTAATTTTATTTTAGAATTTTAAGCATCTGAGTAATTCTTGAGCTTCAAATACAGATATGCTCTTTAAAGATTTGCATAGCTATTGTATATAGGGTTCCAATTCTGTGGAAATTTCCTTTTAGGACAGATTGAGCTAGCAATACATTTATCTCTACATTCAACTCTTAGCTATATCTTTGTCCGGTTTATATATTTGACAGAAAGCATATTATAGGAAAAACAGGTTTAAGATTAAATACCAAGGCTGAAAAGAAACTTTTTTACTCCCACTCTCTACTTCCATCCTCTGAATGTGATAACTGGGACTCATTCTGCTAGACAGCCTATTAGGTTGGAGATGCAGTGTAATTTTCCTTCCCAGCGCCCCTTTGGCAAATCCCATATTAAGGGACGTGCCATAATTTAGGAAGTTGTTACAAAAGGAGCTGCAACACTACATGTGAGAGACCTGTTCATCACTGGATAGCCCCTCAGTGCTCTCCTATAATAACTTCTGGACTCTTGGTTTAGGAAGGGATCATGCCAACAACCAAAACAGCCACAGGCTAAGGGCATAACTGAAAACTGGCATAAATCTGCTTCAGCCTTGACAGTGAGATCTGTGGTGTGTTACTACACAGGACTGCATGGGGACCTACCCTGGCCTTGCTGCTGGGGTGTGAGCAGTCTTTTACAGCTGCTTATCCACCTTTCCATGAGTACAACTGAAAAGCTATTGGCACAGCTCTGAGTGACATACAAGTCTCTCACTGATTTTTCTTCATTGATGTCTAATGAATGATGTCTTTAATGAATATATGTAATTTCAGAACTTGCAATAAATTGTGGACAGTTTTTGTCTCTTATCCCCCAGGTCTGGCTCCATGCTTTATATGAAATACTGACAGCTTGCAAGCAATATTTTTTCCAGCTCTGAACTTTTACAGAAAAGTCTTGTCTCTATCAGTGTAAATGATTGTGTGTACATATATAAACACACCTATATATACAAATTTGAGACATTCAGTCCATGTAGCATTGTATTTTGTAACTAGTGAAGGAAAAACTGTACAGATTCCTCAGTGGCTCAGATATGATATGACAGATGTTCAGAATACACTTAGTTGTTTGACATTTTAAGACGATTAAACCAAATTTGGTTTTGATTCTAATACTTTAAATTAGCCATGGAGATTACAGACTGCCCTAATTCTCAGTTTTGTAGCAGAGATTCAAAGCAGAAATCCACGTATTTTCAAAATATTAACAACTTGTATGTTGATGCTACTTTTCTATATTCTATTGATGTAATATTGTAAAAAATATTAGAAAAACTGTGAGATTATTTTCAGTGGGAATGAAACAACAAAGTAGATATTTTATCTACAAGATGTGGTTGGCATAATTTTTATTTCTATTTCATTCCTTTTGTACATATACATGGATATTGGGGCATCCACAGCTTCTCTGGGCAACCTGTTCCAGTGCCTGGCCACCCTCATAGCAAAGAATTTCTTCCTAATATCTAATCTAAACCTACCCTCTCTCAGTTTAAAACTGTTACCCCTTGTCCTATCACTACACTCCCTGATAAAGTGTCCCTCCTCATCTTTCCTGTAGGCCCGCTTTAAGTACTGGAAAGCTGCTATAAGGCCTTCACAGAACCTTCTCTTCTGTAGGCTAAACTGCCTCAACTGTCTCAGCCTGTCCTCTTATGGGAGGTTCTTCAGCCCCCTGATTGTCTTCATGGGCCTCCTCTGGGCCTCCTCTGGTCCCACTCAAGCAGGTCCTTGTCTGTCTTTTGCTGGAGCACCAGAGCTGAACACAGGACTCCAGGTGGGGTCTCATGAGAACAGAGCAGAGGGGTAGAATCACCTCCCTTGACCTGCTGGCTACTGTTCTTTTGATGCAGCCCATGAATGTACTTGTATTCTTTTGAAATCATAGAATGATTTATTCTGAAAGGAATCTGTAAAAGTCTTCTAGTTCAACCTTCTCCTCAAAGCAGCTCCAGTCAGACCAGGTTGCTCAGTGCTTTGTCCAGCCAAAGTTGAATATGTCCAAGGATCAAACCTCCACAGCTTCCCGAGCAACTTGTTTCAGTTTCTGACTACTCTCAAAGAGTTTTTCCTTACATTTAAAAGACTTTCACTTACTGCAGCTTATATGTTTTACCTCTTATCTTCCCACTGTGTTACCTTTGAGAAGAATTTGACACTGTCTTCTCTACCCCCTACTATTAAGCAGCAGAAGACAGCAGTAAGGTCTTCCTTTATCCTTCCCTTGTCATGGCTGAAGAGACCCAGCTCTCTCAGCCTATCGCTGTACTTCATGTGCTCCAGCTGCTCACCATTCTGGTAACCCTTCACTGGACGTGTTCCAGTCTGCCAGTGTCTTTTTTGTACTGGGGAGCCACAAACTGTATGTAGCACTCCAGATGGGTGTCACAAGTGCTGAATAAAAAAGTAGAATGGTTCCCCTCTGCCTCCTGGCTGCAATCCTGCCAGCGCAGCCCAAGGGGAAGTCCTCTGCTGGCAGGGCAGATGGCTGACTCGGTTTACAACCATTTTGAAATTAAAATCTTTGTAAATCCATTAAGTAAAATATGCATTGCTTATGTCTTTTAAGCAAACATAGGAAAATACTCAAAGAAAATCACAGAATCACAGAATCACAGAGTCACAGAATCACAGAATCACAGAATCACAGAATGGTAGGGGTTGGAAGGGACCTGTGTGGGTAATCTAGTCCAACCCCCCTGCTGAAGCAGGGTCACCTACAACAGGCTGCACAGGATCTTGTCCAGGCAGGTCTTGAATATCTCCAGAGAAGGAGACTCCACAACCTCCCTGGGCAGCCTGTTCCAGGGCTCCGTCACCCTCAGAGGGAAGAAGTTCTTCCTC
>Ga0065711_1000928_pt1 | contig 51868 bp, 23 predicted proteins | sample Hoacrofraction12_FD_59098 | JGI IMG/M metagenome (GOLD analysis project Ga0065711, IMG submission 59098) | Hoatzin crop microbial communities from Cojedes, Venezuela - Epithelial fraction 12 v2 (version 2) | ecosystem: Host-associated > Birds > Digestive system > Esophagus > Crop | place... | reverse complement strand
TCTCTGGACATGCTCCAGCAACTCAATGTCTTTATTGTAGTGAGGGGCCCAAAACCAAACACAGTACTTGAGGTGCGGCCTCACCAGTGCCCTGTACAGGGCACAATCACCTCCCTACTCCTGCTGGCCACACTATTCCTGATATAAGCCAGGATGCTGTTGGCCTTCTTGGCCACCTGGGCACACTGCTGGCTCATGTTCAGCTGGCTGTCAGCCAACACCCCAAGATCCTTTTCCACTGGGCAGCTCTCCAGCCACTCCTCCCCAAGCCTGTAGTGTTGCATGGGGTTGTTGTCCCCAAAGTGCAGAACCCCGCACTTGGTCTTGTTGAAACTCATACAGTTGGCCTCGGCCCATTGATCCAGTCTGTCCAGTTCCCTCTGCAGAGCCTTCCTACCCTCGAGCAGATCGACACTCCCACCCAACTTGGTGTCATCTGCAAACTTCCTGAAGGAGCGCTCAGTCCCCTCATCCAGATCATTGATAAAGATGTTAAACAAGACTGGACCCAAAACTGAGCCCTGGGGAACACCACTTGTGACCGGCCGTTAACTGGATTTAACTCCATTCACCACCACTCTGCACTCAGCCATTCAGCCAGTTCTATATCCAGCAAAGAGCACACTCATCCAAACCATGGGCAGCTAGTTTCTTCAGGAGGATGCTGTGGGGAACAGTGTCAAAGGCCTTACTAAAGTCCAGGTAGACAACATCCACAGCCTTTCCCTCATCAACTAGGCGGGTCACCTGGTCATTGGAGGAGATCAGGTTGGTCAAGCAGGACCTGCCTTTCCTGAACCGATGCTGGCTGGGCCTGATCACCTTGTCATCCTTCACATGCCCAGTGAGCGCACTCAGGATGAATCGCTCCGTAATCTTGCCTGGCACCGAGGTCAGACCTGTAGTTCCTTGGATCCTCCTTCCGGCCCTTCTTGTAGATGGGTGTTACATTGGCAAGCCTCCAGTCATCTGCTACCTCCCCCGTTAGCCAGGACTGCTGATAGATGGTGGAGGGTGGCTTGGCCAGCTCCTCCGCCAGTTCCCTCAGCACTGTTTGTTGAATCCCATCCAGTCCCATAGACTTGTAAGTGTCCAGGTGGCACAGCAGGTCATTAACTGCTTCCTCCTGGATTATGGGAGGTTTATTCCGTTCTCCTTCCCTTTCTTCCAGCACTGGGGGCTGACTTCCCTGGGAATAACCAGTCTGACTATGAAAGACTGAGGCAAAGAAGGCATGAAGTGCCTCAGCCTTTTCCTCATCGTTGTTGGCAATATTCCCCACCACATCCAATAAGGGGTGGACACTCTCCCTGGCCCTCTTTTTGTTGTATTTTGTTAGTATTTGTAAAAACATTTTTTGCTGTCCCTTATAACAGTGGCCAGCCTGAGTTCTAGCTGGGCTTTTGCCTTTCTAATTTCCTCTCTGCACAACCTAACGTGACTCCTGTACTCCTCTTGAGTTGCCTGCCCTTTCTTCCATAGGTGGTAGACCCTCCTTTTTTTCCTGAGTCCCAGCAAGAGCTCCTTGTTTAGCCAGGCCAGTCATCTTCGCCGCCGGTTCCTCTTGCAGCACATGGGGACAGCCTGCTCCTGTGCCTTTAAGACTTCTTCCTTGAAGAATGTAGCAATTGCAGCAAATCAGTAATATTTTCTACTCTATCATCTTATAGTGAATTTTCTGAATACTGACTTATAAAGAATATGTGATCTGTATATCATGCATGCTTTCAGAAGATGCTGCATTTACTAACCCACCTCAAGCTTTGGAAGTAAGAATTATCTCTTTCAAGGAAAGAATTTGGCATTTGTATATTAGGAGCTTCAAGGTGACTTCAACAGAGGTGAAAGAGCAAATAGCACAGGAATATGAATTTGCTGAGACCTCTTGGCAATCAGGTACTGGGAATATGAGTCCCGAGATGTGGACGATCTGTAATAACTTGCAGTCTGAGCCAAACACACTTACACAAAAATCTTTTCTCTAACGGGTATTGGACTTCTTGCTAGCTTAAGAGGAACTGAAAATGTTATTTGTATGTATTTTCTGAACTGGAGTAGCAACTATAAACTTGCAAAGCTTTTGTGCTCAGCACTTATATAAATGGGAAAAAGATGTTCCTGAAAAGCTATAGTTCATTTTGGGAAGGATAAAATGTGTCAGGTTCTACCCTCCCTGGCAGAGCTTCACCAGCAGATTCTGCATCTGAGACCATTCTAGACATGTCTGTGAGATGCGCTGGAATGCTGTGCTGTTGTTACAGATTACAACACAGTGCTCCTACAGAATCTGAATTTTATCATGTGTTCCTGAGGAGGTTCTCAGCTGAGTTTGGTGGGTGGAATGGAAAACAACAGTAAACAAACAGGAAGATACCAGTAGTGCTCTTACTTATGCCAGAGAATTTTGATAGTAGGTTGCTTACATTCACCTGATAATGGGTTTGCTGAAAAGCCAACGTATGTCAAGTTCTCAGGCTGACGTACCTTTTTCTTCTTGAAAAGGATTTGTGAATCTGATATAATTTTCTGTTCTATATTGTTGTTTAGACCATGCAGTTTTTCTGTTCTTACTCAGTTTTTTTAAACTGGTAGTCTTAATGCTGTAGAAGAACCCATGTCAGGTTCTAGATTTCACCCATTAATCAGATGAGAGATTTTTGTTCTGTGCATGAGTGTGTTGGTGCCTTTACTTCCATGCAATAGAACTTCCCATTTGGTAGTCTCCTAATTTTGTTTGGTAGCAAAATGAAGAACAGTTCTCCAGCCCTGTGGGTCAAATTTATTATTTTTACTACACATTTTGTTGTCGAGGAGGGGCAGCTTATAAGGAAGACAGGCCGTATTGCTCACAGAGGTGCACAGCAAAAGGACAATAGGCAATAGTCACAAGCTGTAACATGGGAAATTACAATTGGATATAAACAAAAAGAAAAATTGCTATTAGAATGGTTAAGGAGCACTGGATTAAGTTTCTCAGAGTTTCAGTCCCTAAATTTACAAGACTCGTAGTAACCTTTTCCAGCTTTGATGTAGCCCTGCTTTGAGCAGGAAATTGGACTAAATTGACATTCTGACCTAAGTTATCGTATGATTATTCATGCCAGCACGAAGCATGCATAAAATGCCATCAGATTGGAATTCTAAGATGCTAATTCTGCTGTAAAAAAATACCATTGTACTGCTATAAAAAGGTCTGAGAGAGTTTATAGATGTGAAATACTTTTACAAACATTTATCTCCTTCTTTTCTGAGTTTTAATTTCACCCATCTTCTTTGCAGACTGAGATCAGAAAAAGAATTACGTATGTGAATTAACAATAGTATGAAGAAAAAATAAATGTTATTGGGATAGAACTTTAATTTTGGGGATTCTGGGAATGTTTTCAAAAATCATTATATCTGGTTAATCCAGAAAGAGCGAGGTTATCACTCACAGGAAATACCGACTTTTATCTGAAACAATTATTTGTGTAATATTTATCTAACAGGAAAACAGTATGTTCCACAGGTCACTTAATAACTCCTAGTGCATAAGGTGTTTGCAAACACATGGAGCACACTTCTTAACCCAGTCCATAACACATACATAGAGGATTAATATAGTCGTTTGTTTTTTTAATATTCTTTTCTTCTACTAGTTGAATTTGCAGCCAAAAAAACTCTATAAAGCCAAGAATTAAATGAGGTTAACTTTCTGAGATTGCAATACTCTGTTTGAGCTTTTAGAGCTTTTAGTTTGGTTTTGATTTCTTCTCTGATTTGGAGGAAGGTGTTTCAGAGGATATTTTGGGAGGATGTGAATGTTGAGTGAGACTTCTGCGACAGTATTCACAACTATTGTAATATTTTAGTTAATGTTTGTGTTCTGTGATGTTTTAAGACATTTTTCTGTAGTTCACAGGAATTGAAAAGTATAGATCTTAGTTTGTTGTGACAAGCATGTTCTGACAGTGCTGTTACTGAACCACTAGAAGAAGATGTGAATTGAATGCTGAAATGTTGAAAAAGCTGCTGTTTACAAAGCTGTCTCAAGGGCTCGTGTATTACTATTGCCATGTGCTATTGTTTCCATTGGATTCTGCCTCAATAGAAAGTTTTTACAGTATAGTTTCAGAATGATTCTATTTCAGACCTAATAGAAGATAAGCTTGTTTTTAAATAAAAGTGTTCTTGATGGAACATGATCTGTTGCTAACTAATTTTTGACATCAGTAGCCATGGGATTTCAAGATACGCAGAGAAAGGAGCTGATGAGAGTGGATTTTACTTGAGCTTTGTCTTGAAACAGGTAAATAATACGTAGCTACAAAATATAGTTTGACCATATTTGTATCAACTCGAAGTTGATTAATGGTGTGTAAAAATCAGATAAGGGACTACTGCTTTGAACTACCTCCATTGGTCTAAGTTTTCATGCTAGAGTACTTAGCAGAATCGTAACAAGTGACATACATTGTTGTGCACGGAATATTTTGATGTGTTTTTGTTGTTGTTGTTGTTGTTGTATTTTAATTCATACAGAAGCATAAAGTTTTGAGATGCAAAAAGATTGATTTAGTCCTGCTAGAACTTAGTTATATTTTGCTTTGAGTTCACTATGTAAACTGTGGTTTCTTTTTTGAAATGCACATCCAGCAGAAACTGGTCTGCACTTCGTTTTATCAGTAGAAGTAAGAATATTGAAGACTGTATATAAACGATTTCTCCTGTAAGTGGTATTACAGTATTTGGGTTGCATCCACTTCATCATTATTTGTCACTACTAGCAATGGCTTTGTGTTTGTGTAAATTTTGTATAAATTGCTTGTAAACCTGTGTTCAAAGTTATATGATTACAAATTTAAGCACTTTGTATTTCCTGCAGATTAAGCGTGCAGTTATGGGATTTTTTTTTTAAATTAAAAAAAAAAGCAAAACCTATCTTAAGAATGGATGAAGCTGCACTTTCTTTCTTGTATTGTCTAGTTTGGGTATGTCTGGCTGTCGCATGGCTCCGTGAAGAGGCAAAAGAGCAGCAAGTCTCCTTTATACGGTGATTGCCCTCACTTATTTGAGGAGGTCTTAGTCACAGACTGCCCCTGTGGCCAAGGACACGCTGGAGATGACGAAGTGTATTGTTATAACTCTGCCTCAGCAGACGAACTATTCCACTTCCTTAAGAGATGAAGTACTGTGCATTACAGCTTTGTTCCTTGCTATGATCTGCACCCAAGGCCTGATCAACACAGAGCATAGCTAGAAAACCTACAACAAATTTTACACACTCACTCAGAGCCTCTGTACTCCTTCTCTGCACTCATACAATTGGAATACTAAAACTGCTTAAAGTATCCTCACAAAAGGCAAGAGTGTTACTCTTCCTCATCTTCATTTAAATGCATTCAGTTAGTTACTGAAGTCAGCGGATGAACCTTGCATTATGCTTTCATAATAGCTTTCATGAGTTTTGCAAGACTGTGTTGCAAAATTCTATCAGTTTTCCAGAGTTAAAAACTAAAACTGTGTAGGCAGTCTCAGTGATGATTCAGTTTTCTCAAACTTGATGATTGTATATTGTAGGTACTTCCCAGTCAGTATTTTCCCCTTCGTTTGTGATTGCTTTCTGTAAAAGAAGGCCGCTACAAATCATAATGGTATGTGTGAAACTGAATGGCATGTGTTGGTAAAAAGCATTTGGGTACCATGCAAGAAATGTTATGCTGTATCGTGAATTCATTTCAGCCTTAAGCCTGCCTTTTTCTTTCTTGTATAATTTCTAAAGGTAAAAGTACCATACAACAGAGACTAATTCTGCAAAATACCCACCTACCAAACATTGGGTATAGGTATATTTTGGATGATGAAGATAGCTAACACCTTGCCACACATGACTTCTGTATATAATATGCTTCTTTACCAGCCAAAATTGACATTTTTTCTAGTCAACCACTGCTTTGGAAAGGTGCAAAACAAATAAGAACAATCAGCATTTTTGGCTATTACAGTAATCACCATCTTTCTGTATTTACTGAGAAATCCAGGCCTAAGCAAATAACTATGCCATTTTTTCAATTAAGAAATTATTTAAATAACCCTTTTCCTTATGCTTTTCTAAATCATCACATAATCAAAACCTAAATATAATCTCCTGTTGTCTTCTAGCAAATGCAGCCTGGAGCCTCAGCCAAAACTTTCAGTAGTATCTTAATGTAGTAAATAATGGCAGACATAGAAGGCACTACAGTGCAGTGCTGAACTCTGCTCATTGTGCCAGAGGCTGTTGTGCTTGCTATCAGCTCTGTGCAGACTGCCTGTGCCATCATCAGCGGTTTGTGGCAGCTGTCACTCTCTCTTTTTTTAGTGTCCCTGTTATGGTCCTGCAAATTGCGCATAGTAGATATTAGCCGATATGAGTGCACATGAGCAAAATCTTTTCTGTCCTTTTTTTAAGAGGTGGTGTAGAACTTGAGCACTAATTATTAATTCTTTCAACATGCAAATCCCAAGTTCACCTTTGTTTAATGGGCCCAGACCACAGTGGGGGTAAATAGTTGCTGACTGTTATATTCATTAAAAATTATGCAACTGTTTCTGTTTGAAACACTAGATCAGCTGGTTGATGATTTGTTTGTTTCAGGAATTTACCTCTTGGATTTAATCTACATTGATTCTGCATATCCCGCTTCAGGCAGCATTATGGAGAATGAACAAAGATCCAATCAAATGAACAATATTCTGCGAATAATAGCTGATCTGCAAGTCTCCTGTAACTATGGTTGGTAAATTTTGTCATACCTATTAAGTCTTCACTAAAATTTTTTAGTACAACATTGTGAAAGTGAGTTTTGGCTCTGTGTAAAGGCAACACGAGAGGTTAATGTTGGTAGAGTTGAACACTAGTAAGTGACGCAGCTTCCACTTCTGTGCAGTTTCAGTCTTACCAATAAATTAGGCAAATAAGCGTGTATTCTAAATTGTAAGAGCTGTAAAGGAAGTTGTGCAAAGTTTGCTGCTACATGTGGACTCAAATGACATACTTTGAAGTATAGCTGTTGCATTTCGGTTGTATTCTGTTTCAGTGAGAGAATTGCCCTGGTATCTTTCATTTCCTTTTCAGTAGATATGACATATTTGGAGTGTAGAATGTGTTGTTAGTATCCTGATAATATCTTTGCAAAACAAAATACAAGTATTTTAATCTATACAGCAGTTGTTAAATTATGTGTTAAGCTTTTCCACATACCTCACTTGTTGATGAAGTGAGCAACAGGAGGGGGCTGCTTTTTTTTATTAACAAGATTTTGCTCTAAAATTAATTTCTGCAATTCTAGCCTGTTAGTGAGGCCTTATGTCAAGAAATGTGCTGGTTTTGGGGTCTGGATGAATATTCCGCGTACTGTTAGTGACCTAGCATGACTTTTCATTGCTTAAACATGAAACAGGCTGGGAAACCTTGAGAGCAGCTGTACAATTAAATAAACTCAGAACATTTAACTGCTACAGTTTCAGAGAGTTTTGAATATAAAAAAATTAAATGTTAGATTGTGAGAAAATGAGGTGAGAAATAACTTGTCTATGCTTAAGTATCCAGCCCCTGTGCTTTGCTGTCAGCTTTGGTATTATAAAGTACTTAAAGGTAGGGACTAGGCATAATAATGTATGATTCTGAATAGCTAGATTATTCGGCTATCATGTTGTTATTGTGAGCTTCTTTGAATACTTTGAATGATAAAGAAACCCTTTCCTCTTTACAGTTTTGGCAGCTTCCTGCATTACTGTGCACTCATTTTGAGTTCTTTGTTAAAATCAAAATGAACATTAAAACATGGCCTTCAAGAAACAATATTCTGGAATAATGGGTGCCTTTAAAACAGTTGTCTTTATGAAAGCNTCTAAGTTAGATACTACAAGGAACGTTCTGTCCATGTACCATGCATCAAAGGATTTTTCTGTCATTCTGAACTTAGGTTCTTTCTTGGTATTCAATGTTGTAATTTTTAAGTCTCTACTTCATATGAGAATCACTAACAGCCATGGCTACAGGCTTTAATTTCCTCCAGAACAGTGAGCACAAAATTCAGGCAGAGTTTGCAGCAAATAACTCTTTTCCACTTGTGAGATCGCATATAATAAAATCCACTAGCTTTCATGATGATGAAAGGCATGTTTTTTTTAACATCTGAGCATCACTTTTGCTCAATCAAATCTTTAATATCGTCTTAGAGTCAAAAGTAGTATATCTGCCTGATTTATTCTTTAGGAAGGTTCAAATTCTCTGTTTCCACTAATATAACCATGAGAATCAGAAAAAAAAACAAACCGAAAGCATAATTAATTTTGGATTATGTAAACATTCATCTTTTTTTCGTTTGAACACTCCACAGATCATCTTACAACACTGCCCCATGTGCAAAAGTATTTGAAGTCTGTCCGTTACATTGAAGAACTTCAGAAATTTGTAGAAGATGACAATTATAAGTAAGTACTGTTCTTTTCTTCAGATTTTGAAGAATTTAATGGAAGGATCACTTGGCTGTTGGTTTGATTCAGAGTTGAGAAAAAGACAATTGGCAGAAGATGTTTTGGGGTTTATCTGGTATTCTTAATACTTTATTAATGGAGCTGGTAATACCAGGATGCCTGAGTAAAATCCAGAATGACAGTCTTCCTTCATGACTCTAACCAGATTTCCAGGATGAGATATCTTTGTAAAAGTTAAAAGCAGATGAATATCTAGTCTTTATCACATGGTGGTTGTATTCTGGGAATCTTTTTCAGGAACGCTAAAGCCATCTCCAGGATTGACTCTGTGCTACTGTAAATAAGACATAAAAAATATCTTCCAATTTTAAATTACTATTTTTAATAAGCTGGTACTTAAGATATAAACCTAACAATTTGAGGGGTTTAAGCATGTTAAGCAATGCTTACAAAAGAGGTGGAGAAGAGCTAACTCACACAGTGGTGTGAAATGGACACCACAGAGCACATTGGTCAGTACATGAATGTGCTCCACTTAAAGGATGTGATAATCCGTGGCCAATAATTCTGAAAGAACTAGCATATTAAACCATAGGTCTAGCAGTCAGGGTTTTAAATAACTCAACCAAGGTAATGCAATGCTATGTAATTAGCTCTTGACAAATATGGTACCTGTATTTTGGTGAGCAGAATTAAAAGTAGTCAAGGTAAACAGATGTTCAGTAGTGTGATGGTGGTAGGAAAGATTTTACAATATGTTTTGGAGAGCAAGGTTGTTAATGAACTTCTGTAAAACCAGTTTTGTTACCAGTTTTAGTAGATAGTTAAGAATTTTGACTCAGAATTTGTGTGTACTTAGACCATATGCTAATGAAAGAGTGTTGGAAGGGTTCACTGAAGCAGAAAATTATTTCAGTATCACAAAGGAAGAATCAGATGCCCTGATGACTAAAACGGTAGTGACACAAGACTCAAATTGTTATATATTTATTCTAACAATAATTTATGGTGTTGATTAGTAGATGTCTGTCAGAAATGAGATACAGCCATGAAAAGACATATTAGTCCCTACTCACTATCAAATACAGTGTTTCTATAAAAAAATTAAATTGCTAATACTGCTTCAGAAGGAGCTGGTGAGGCCTTATGTGGAATACTATATGCCATTCTGGCCATCCAAGCTTACAGTGGGTTTAAAAAAATATTAGTGCAATCAGATGAATAAAGTCTGTCTTGTAACACCAGATGTAAAGAACTAGTTCTGGCTTTAGCCTAGAAAAGGGGAAGTTTAGGTAATAGAATCACTATGTATAAACACAATTGGGAGAAAATAGGGAGGGTAAAGAGCAATTTAAACTAATATAGCTGATATTGCTGGCATACAGATGCAAAATCCTACTGAGACAGTTTGGGAAAAAAAAGGTGTCACCGTAACAGGGACAAAAACCCACGTTTGAGCATAGCATGAGTGAAGTGATTTGTCTTTTCGCTTCGATTTTGAACATAGCTGCAGTTGGTGATAACTCCAGCTGCCAAAGCTGTTCCACTTAGCTCTGGTTCAGGCCACTGTGCATACAGTACTATTCGTCAGCCAAATCTGTCGATATGGGTTCTTGTGATAAATGTGTGTGGAATGTTGTTTTTCCTGAGAGAATAATTCTAAAAGTAAACCTGGTCAGACAAGGTATTCTTTTGGAACTTGTCCGAGTATTATCAGGACATACTTCAAACAGAGAGAAGATGTCCAAAAGCTCTCCCCTTGCTTAGGGTAAACACCAGCAAAGGAAGCCGAACCAGCATTGAGTAGTTCACTGCAAAAGGAAATACTTGGCCATGGTTTGATAGGTTTGTGCTTTAGTGTCTGTTTGATCACAGATACTAAGAATAGTGATGTTTCTGTAGGAAAATTATTTGGAAAAAAAGACTGTGTTTATATGATATTTTCATAGCAAAATTTATCTGCTTCATGGAGTTAGACTTCCTGCCAGAGTACTGATGATAGAATGCGTATGTTCTTCCTTTTCTGAGTCTTATGACATTGTATATGTTTCACAAATAAAGATGTGTTGTGCAACAGATGCACGGTGAACACTAGCGTTGTGCACAGCCTTTTGAAAAGGTCAGGCAGTCCAAGACTTGTGTTAAGGGTAGTCTGAGATTTAAATCTCAGTGTTAAAATTTAACAAATGGTCATTATTTACTAATTTCCCACATACTTCCATGCTTCATTAAAGTCGCAAATAAAGAGCAAAATTAAACTGAGTAGTAATTGGTAAAGGTGAAGAATTGTAGTCAGTATAGGCCTTGCAGCCCCTGGATTGGATTCAAGAAACTAGTCATGTTGCTTAATTTGATTTCTAGATGGTGTTTCCTGATGGTGAATGTTAACATTAGATATAAAATAGCTTTCATGAAATATAATATCTTAGGAAAAATAGATTACATGAGTGGTTTCTGTAAGTATATGATACTATAACATAATATTTGGAAAAACTACAAGTCACGAGTTAATTCCAGTTTAAATCTGAAAATCTTTTTAACAAAGCAGCAGCCTTGCTAATAATGCTGGAAGGTATTTGATGTATCTTATAGATCATTTAGTACTTTTTGTTTAGTTATTTGTGAGAATACTTCATTCAAAATTATGAGTTTTCTTTCTAGGCTTCACTAAGGCAAGGAAAAGTTGGACTGAAGAGATAATGAAAAGAGGGAAATATTTTATTCGTAGCGTAGTAAAGTTGCTGCAGTTTATATACATTGGAGAATTTTGACCTTTTTCTGCCATGTTTGTTTCATCAGAATAAAGCTTTAAATTAAAGTCTGTATTCATCAAAACTCATCACAACTACCCGTAAACAGAACTCTCATTCCTCTTCCATCTTTGAATTTGATAAGAAGTTTTTTGATTTTGTTTTGAATATTTTATTTCACATTTTCCTCTCAGTTTTCCCTAATGGATCTACATTTTCATAGCATTTTCTGGTCCCATGCCAGAAGAAACTAAGCCTTAAAAAGGCAGTGAGTGCTGAGTTTTTACAGTGGGAATCTCCTCGTTTTTCTCTTTCTCTTTCCAGTGACCGCTCTTTTTGAGCCAGGGACAGCATTAGTGTACTCTTCAGAGATGTATGCTTGACCTTTGGCAGGGAGAACAGAGCTGTCTCAGTACCAGGCTGTCAGGGAGGGAAGCGTACATAGTTGCTCTAAAATGTACTGGCAGGATCCCAACATGTTTCAGCAAATGAAAACCTCAATTACACTGAAAAGGGAAATTTGGCAGCCGCTTTTATGTAAACAAAGCTTTTCTCTACAATTTTTGTCCCAGTCCAATTGCTTGCTTTAGGTTCGTGCTTGTCAGCAAGTAGGAACACTCCAGAAAACCCCTGACAATGATGTCATATCCTAAAGATGATCTTTCTTGCTCAGCCCATGTACTGTTCTCTGCAGAAACTGAGAAATTATACATTTGCTAGTTACAAGACTAAGGGGGCAAAAATAGGACCTAAAGCATCAGGATTCCTTCTAGTGATACCCTAAATGTATAGGAAATTGTTGTTATCTCAGGGTAGCACTGGCAGTCAGCGGGCTTCAGAGATGCCACGATGCAGCTGCTGCAGGATCTTCTTCCTCCTCCAGCAGTGTAAGCAGTGATCCGAGGAGAGTGCTTGTACCGGGTAAGCAGTTTTTCCCTGAGCAAGGCAGCGCTATCCAAACATTGTGACACCATGCCACATCCTTTCCTAACCTGCTGTGCCTTGCAGCGGTTCCAAAACAAATTTTTTTGATAACCTTTTGGTATCGTTAGGTCAGGCTTGGTATTCTCAGGAGTTGTGCTTGTCTAAATTGTCCTTGGTATTCTCCGCAATTGTTCTTTGAGTAAAGCCAGTTTGAAGACCGTTATTTGTATTACAATGTTATCTGGACAGGACAGTCAGGGTTGGAATCCCATTCTGTAGGCTACTACCTATACATATAATTAATTCCCTTAGAGCAGATTAGGCAAGACACTGATAGTGTCTTATATACTAGTAAGATGATTTGCAGAAAGATCAGTTAAAATTTAGATTCAATTAGGCAGGATGCTATAGGAAAGCATCCAAGAGAAATTAATAGGCAGTTAAAACATTCTACTGACTCCTAACAATGATGGTGCTATAAAAGTGCCAGCTGCACTATATTGTTTTTAGTCTTATGGTAACAGGAATTGTATGGCAGGTGCTTGAAATATTAGTACTTCAAACAATGAACCTTGGCCACAGTCCATCTTAAGTAGGCCTCCCAGGCAGCTATATTCCGTGGACCTTTTCCACCAAGAGTTGTTGTCAAAGGCAAGGGTAGAGGGAAACCTTTGCTGTTACTGTGAGATATCTAGTGATCCAGTGACCATATGGATCAATAGCTATAGTTGTGGTTTGGCTACCTCTTCCACAGGACATTCTCAGGGACAGTGAAGCTTCCAGGAACTGTTGGACCTACTGTGTTCAGTGCTACATAGGCAGCCCAAAATATTCCAAATATGTCAGACCCATTTTGCTTCATACACAAATACTGGTCAGAAGTGCCCTGAGTGACAGCTTTGAGGACTGTACTGCTTTATTGCAACTTAGATCGTCCTTGTCTCGAGAAAGATGAAGAAGTTTTGTTCAGCCTCCTCATGGAGCAGCTAAATTTTTGTTCATGTAAGGCTATTCTCTGTCTTCATTCACTTGCTTAATATTAGGAGAATTGAGTAAAAGTAACGTGACTGTCCTAGCAGTAGTTTCATCCTGTACTGGAGAGCATACTTCTGTGAAATAGAACTATGCTGAAGACTGGCCACCTATTTTATTTTCTGCATTATGTTAGGTTCCTCTTTTCCAGATTATCAGGAAGGTTACTCTTAAATGAGCTATATGGTGGCACCCAGTAGCGTAGTGCTATTTAAGACTAGGCTGAGATAGAGGTCCAGCTTAATTTATAGAGCATAGCAGCCCTAACACATTCCAGAAGATATTTTGAGTATCAGCCTTTAAAAAAAATTGTTTACATCATCTTTTTACTATCCAAGAACAAAGCCTTCACATACTCTTCCTGTACCTTGTTCTTTAAAATAAAAGTTTTGTCTTAATTCCCATAGGTAAATTGGTGGTTTGTTAATTCATGGAATCACAGAATCACAGAATGATGGGGATCATCCAGTCCAACCCCTCTGCCAAAGCAGGATCACCTAGAGCAGGCTGCACAGGACCTCATCCGGGTGGGTTTTGAATATCTCAAGAGAAGAAGACTCCACAACCCCTCTGGGCAGCCTGTTCCAGTGCTCCGTCACCCTCAAAGTAAAGAAGTTCTTCCTTGTGTTCAGATGGAACTTCCTATGCTTCAGTTTGTGCCCATTGCCCCTTGTCCTGTCGCTGGGCACCACTGAAAAGAGTCCGGCCCCATCCTCTTGACACCCATCCTGAAGATATTTATAAGCATTTGTAAGATCCCCTCTCAGCCTTCTCTTCTTCAGGCTGAACAAGCCCAGCTCCCTCAGCCTTTCCTCATAGGAGAGATGCTCCAGTCTCCTCATCATCTTTGTAGCCCTCCGCTGGACTCTCCCCAGTAGTTCCTTGTCTTTCTTGAACTGGGGAGCCCAGATCTGGACACAGTACTCCAGATGGGGCCTCACTAGGGCAGAGTAGAGGGGGAGGAGAACCTCCCTCGACCTACTGGCCACACTCTGCTTAATGCACCCCAGGATGCCATTGGCCTTCTCGGCAGCCAGGGCATACTGCTGGCTCATGGTTGACTTGTTGTCCACATGTTGGGGTTGGTTTTTTTTCCCTATTACTTCTAGTTTATGTTTCATCTTAGATTGTTAATACTAACTTCTCCTCAGGTTTGGAATTTCAGTTTATAATGGGCAGTTTCTGAGCTTGATATCTAGGATTTATCCTGGCATGTCTCTCAGCTGAACTCTTGCTGTACAATTTTGGAATGTTGAAATTTCATATCAGCACTTAGACCTTGCACTAAGACTAGGCTTCCTCACCATGATACAGGAAAGATTTTGGTTCTGAAAAGAATTGCTGAAAAAAAAAAAAATCTAACAGTGCTGTGTTACTGGATGAAGATAGTGACTTATAAGATGAATTTCTGATCATATACAGGTGCAAACAAAAAAGAGAATGTCATTATGAGTAGTTTATTAGGCATGCTGGAGCAAAGGGTTTTTACTTGTAGTAATACTAGTGAATATCATTGGGGACAGTGAGCTGTGAGAATGTAATTTGGTCTGTGATGGATCCAAATGATGAATGTTGGTTGTAAGCACATCAGGTGTCAAATCCTGCACAGACCTATTGAGAAGTATCACACTAAGCCTCTGAAGGACCAGAGATTCTGACTCTGTGAGTGCTATATGGGAGACGTTGCTCATACTGCTGGCATAACTATATGCACATGTGGTGAGGTGTGAGAGCAGATGAGCATGCGTGTCCGTGCATGTAACCTGTGCTTCTCGTTGGAAAATGCAGTGTCTGAGGAACTGCAGGAATTAATTTGGGTGGTGACAAACAAGCCAAGATTGATTGAAACTGTACTGACTGTCAGTATCTCTTCTTTGAAATAAAAATGGTTTTGATTGTTTTTAGCCTTCTAGGGGGAGAGAGGGAAGAGGAGAGAAGGTGGTCCAGGAATGACATCTCATTGTCAGAATATATTCCCTTTTCTCACAGTTTATATTAAATATTTTGTTAAACATGTCAGCATTGCTATTTTATATTCACCAAAATTCAAATTTAGGATCATATTTATTTGTTGTTCTTTTAATATATCCTGTGTTTTCCTAAACTGAATAGCTAAACTGCATTTTTGTGTATTTGAAAACATTGCAGAATTCTGGCATTGAAGTCACTGACCAAACTGTCAGAGAATTAGCAAGGCCTGAGATTTCATTATGTACTTTAACATAACCAAAAAGATAAACAACATTACCTAACTTTACATTTTTTAAAGAGATGACTAGTGGAGAGTGATGTAATCTCATTTTATAGCACTGAAGACTCACTTGTTGCATTGTCAGTGAACTTCTAAGTGCAGCACACACCACAGGTGCATTCTAGATTATATTATGATACCATGCCTCTTTCTAAAACCTCATTAAAAGCATAAACATGTTAGGTCTTACTTTCTGAGTTATATTCCCCTTTTCTTCTTTACAATAATATTTTTAAGCAGAAAGAGAGAAATAGTGTAGTACAAGTAGCTGTAAGTTGCTCTTACTTGCTTTTGTCAGGTGTTGTGGTCACTAAAGAAGGTATGAGGATGCTCTTGCCTTAAAACTGATAGCAGGTTATGGCATTTCCCCTTATGTACGTATTCATAGGCGGTATTTCACCTGTGCTGTTTCTCAAATGTGTAAGAGTTGTGCTGGGTCTTGGAGCTTCATACATAGTAAGCTAATTGATATAAAACGTAAAGGTAAGCTAATTGATATAAAACGTAAAGGTGGACAGGTAATTTGTGGCTTCTTCAGGTATGTGAGGAAGTCCCGCCACAACTGCTCTGAAAAATACCTGAATCTGTAAATAGCTGTCTGAAGTGATAGACTGGACCTGCTTAATGAGCACGATTCAGTTCAGCATGCTTAACAGTAATAGTCTAGTCTGTAATCCTTACCTATAGATTTAAATTCCTTTTTGTTTAACAAAGCAAGAAATTTTGAGGAGGAATGCGTTACAAATCACATCATTGTAAAAGGGAGAAGCTATTTGCTCACATGGACTGAATTGCAGTCATATCTTTTTGCAACAGGCTTATTAGACAAATGTTTCCAGTGAAATTGTGTCTGTTGCCACAGGGAACAAATAGAACTGAGTAATGTATTTGATAACAGGATAAGGAAAGAGCATCAGAGATGAGTTCCTCAAAGCTGACAGAAACTGAAACATGTAGTTATCATATGTTGGGAAGGATAGGTAACAGCTCCCTTGTACAAACAAAAATAGAAGAAAGACATTAGCAGTTGTGGAACAGTGATGAGTTAGCTGCTTCTGTTTGGAGAACAACTGTTATGCGAAACAAGTTGAAATGAGTGTTCTGTTTTGCGAAAGGACCTTGGCTCATCAAATATGAGCTAACCCAGTATAAAGCACTTAATACCCAGCTTATCTGTAAATAGGACAGTTCTGCAGGAGATTCTTAAAACCAAGAATTTTTTTTAAAAAAGCTTTCTGTGCAAAAATCAAGCTCATAGCATGGGAACAATAAACCTCTAATATACATCAGCCTCAAAAATGAATAAAGGAGTAACTACTGTGCAAGAGATGCAACTGGAACAATTCTACAGGCATGGAAGGTAAATTCACATGGTAGAGCCCTATTTACAGGGAAAGACTTCATTAAGCATTTTTGCCATTTTTCTGTGCTGAAAGGAACTTCCATACGATAAACAGTTAAATCGTGGATTGAGTTGTATTATTGTAGCTTTCTCATTGTTGGCTTCTAGGAGAGGCATGTTGCTACTTCCTGGTCACGGAAATCATGTTGACTGAAAGAAAAGGTAGTCTGGAAAGGAACAGTTCATTACGTACTTGAAATACATTACTTCAGATAGTTAAAAGAATCTAGCACTATCGGAAGAACAGAAATTCTAAAACATGAAAAGGGACCATAGGTTTGTTAACTAACCTCACACTAAAACGTAGTTTACAATGTTTTGAATACTGTGGAGAATGGACTGGAAGGTATTCCCCATAAAACTCTGTGTACATGAAAGACAAGGTAGTAAGGAAAGTGACAGTTAAGCCATATGGGATATTTTGAAATGCTGCTATAGGTTGCTCCTGATAAGGAGTATAAAATACCAGTTTCTGTTTTCATAGACTTCCCTCACAGTTTCTTTCTTGGAGGTAACAAGTAGTGATTTACTTGAAAAATTTATTGTTTTGTTACATAACAAAATTAATAACAAGACTTCCAATGAAGTAAAATTCCTGCTTACCACTACCAAAGTAATTATTTTGTTCAGTTTTTTTCAACTTTCACTGAGAAAATTTTTTTGTTAATTTATGTAAAAACTTGTTTTTCCAGAATATCATTACGAATTGAGCCAGGTAGCAGCTCTCCTCGACTGGTTTCCTCCAAAGAAGATCTTGCAGGTATGAAACTTCATTTGAAAATTTGAGTTGAAGGAAATAATTTTAATTACAGAAATCCTCCACTGAAGTGTACAGAAAAACACATTTTATATCAGGGAGGTTTTGGAGGAATTAATCAGTTTCAAATATGGGCTTTTGTTGCAGTTACAGAATTATCTTGTAAGGACTATCAGAGAATTGATCCCTTTCAGTGCATATGCCCGGAACATCCTTGGTCCAGAACACCACTCCTCTGATAGCTGTAAAAGGTCTGATATTTACTGCAGATTTCTACATAGCCAGCTTGTACTTGAGTTAGCACTGTCCTTTGTCTTAAATAATCTTCTTCCTGTATGATATTCACCCTTGGAGGTTCTTACAGTAAAAAATTCTATACCACATATCAAGGCTGAGTTCACACGTATCAGCATTCATTTGACTAGGCAAAACAAATCCATTGATCTTAAATGAATGAGAACAATGTGATTTCAGAAGTAAGACTTAATTTGCAGACATTGTAGAGGAGGAATGTACTGTTATTTGCCTTTCTGGAGAACAGGTTTACCTGGATGGCAAAGGAGCGTTTTTAGGGTGATTTGTTAGTAGGTTTCACGTTTTCGATAGGTAGCAGAAAACCTATTGGACTTTCCTCTACTGAGGTTAAAAACCCAGCTACAGCACATCTAAAATTAATGGCTGGAATTGACCACTGCAAGTTGCCAAAGCTGTCAATATTGATACCAAGTCTCCCACTAACCTTGTTACCCTATCAGAGTCTACTGAGGGACCGTGATTCATAGGAGTGTTACTGTGAGCTTCTTTGTCCAGAAGCCAGACCTGGTAATGCAGTGGTATTATCAGTAACATGAGTCATCAGTAAAGATTGCTGACTTGTATATAAACCATTGCAGTTCGAGGGATAATACAGGATGCATATTTGTTAGCATTAGAACATGAAATAGATTGTGTGATTTTTTACAAATGTTTGCATTTTCATTATTATTTAAGAAGTGAGGAAGGAAGAGTGCTCTTTCAGTACAAACGAATCAGTGCAGTGAATAACATAGGAAATTCTGCTTTCAGGTTTCTGTGTGAACTAACACATAAATTTGAGACAATTTCATTGTGTAAAGTAGGAGGACAAAAGATTTGTAATAGCTTTTATCAACATCTAAAAAATGACAGTACCATCCATAAGCTGACCAGAACAAATCTGCTGTACCAACACAGTTTATTTCTATGAACAAACTAAAAAAACATCAGACTATGTGAAATGTACTTACTGCTATAGGAGCCATTCTCTCAAAAGCTGTTCTGTTTTTATCTCTTAAACCTGAATGGCTGATGTTCTGTCTTACCACGTGTGAATGTGAAATGTGAATGTGAATGTGAATGTGAAAAACTCAAGGGGTCCAGACCACATCTGACAAGCAATTTCATTTGGCATTCAAAATACCTTCTCACCAAATGAGAGAGAGCCAAAGTCAATGAAAGAGAGAAAGAAAAGGAACATGCTAGATATGAAAGGAGAAGAATAAATATAGGTGGTTTTCTTCCACCTCCCAGCTCTTCCTATTGGCTGCTATGAAACCCTTTCTAAGTGTCAAATGGCAAGTCATTTGTAGGGAGCGTCTTGTTGGTCTCAGGATGATGAATGCTATTCCCAGAGTCAGATAAACATTTCATCTGGTCTTCAGTCCATACGGGTCTAAGGAAAAAGGAATGAAATCTATAGAAATAATAATTTGGAAGAAAACATTTATTCAGGAAGGCATTCTCCCCTTCCCTCCTCAATGCTCAGTATTATTATTTGCTGTGTTAAGGTATAAGGAAGTAGTTCACAGGAGGAATTTTTTTTTTTAACTAGGTAAGGTCAAAAGGACTGCTTAATTAGCACTTTTTGTACAGGCATGTGTATTGGGTCTGGCTGGGATGGAGTTAACTTTCCCAGTAGCAGCCCTCATAGTGCTGTGCTGTGTATTGGTAGCTGGAAAGGTGTTGATAAGGCACCAGGGCAATGGCTGCTGCCAGGCAGTGCTCACACTGCACCAAGGCTGTCTCTCCAACATTCCCCCCACAAAAGGTCAGTAGGCTGGAGGTGGGCGAGAGCTTGGGACAGGACATAGCCAGGACAGCTGACCCGAGCTGATCAAGGGGCTATTCCATACCTTATGATGTGCTCAGCAATAAAAGCTAAAAGAAAAGAGCAGAGGGGCAGGACATTCATTGTTAAGGTGTTTGTCTTCTGAAGCAACCACTGTAAGTGCTGAGGCCCTTCTTCCCAGGCAGTGGCTGGGCGTTTTCTGCTGGTGGGAAGCAGAAGATAAATTTGGTTTTGTTTTCCTTTACTTCCACATACAGCCTTTCTTTTCGTTATTAAACTGCCTTTATCTTGACCCATAAGGGGTTTTTTGTCTTTTCTCCCCCTCTGTCCTACGGAGCAGGAGGAGTAATAGAGTGGCTTGTTGGGCACCTGGCAGCCAGCCAAGGTCAACCTATCACATCATGTGATATTGGATTTTGCTTTTGGGAGGATTTGCTTTTTCATACTTGAAACTCTAAGTAATTACCCCTCATATGATTATGTATTACATATGTAAAGCAGACATAGGAGTAAACTTTTTTGTCTTCTGGCTTTCACTTTTTGTTGCTCACATTTAAATGCTTTACACTAGGGCTTTGATGTTAACATTTCATTAGGATGATTGTGGAAGTTCTAACTGTTATTGTAGCAGCATAGTATGTGATCATCACTAATACTCTAATTCTTAATTGACGGCTTAGACTTTATTAGAGCTGTAATGGAAGGCAAATAAAAATACGGTTCCAAAGTTGGAAACAAGAACTTTGAACTCTGCTGAGCCAGGCAAGTAATATGGCTTTATACTGCAGTGAGCTCAACTGGCGTTCACAAATACTGATCGGGGCAACGTTCAGTAGTACCTACTCTGTTGAATATGTGATCATATGGTATCTGGCAGTATTAGGAGAGGGTGAACTTCCCCCTCTGAATCTGTAGTGCCCCTATATGCTCTGTAAGATTGCTTTATTCAGGGTGAGAATTAATATGACGACTAGCAACCAAGTCTAGAGTCATTCCTGTTGCTCCATTCTTCTGTTACTATCTCCTTCGAAAGCTTGACACACTTGTGGACTGCTGTATTTCTTGCTCAGCTAGAGAGTTCTCATTTACTGCCAGTTAGACAATGAATGCCTCCAGCACTTTGTAATACCCACATGAATTTTTCAGTGACCTGCACCTATGTGGCTGCAAAAATGCTACTAAAGGGAATTCAGTGTACTTTATTGAAAGAACAAATTAATTTCTGGAGAAGGCTAGTTAAGTAAGTTAGCATGAATTCAAATTGAAATTTAAATAAGCATAAAGGCAATAATTTGTTGTTTATTTCACAACATTAATACATAGAAATATAGCCATATGTTAGTCTTGAATAATTCCGAGCTAAAATACCCAAATATCATTAATGAGATATTTGACCATAGAGAATTTAAAATAGCACATTCGAAGGTATTTGAGTCAACTTTACTCGGTTCCAAATTATAGTTTATTTCCACTTCAGTATTGTGTGCCAGGAGTAAATCCTTTGCAGTCAGCAAGCTATAATGATAAGAGATGATCTCAAAATAGTTTAGGCAGTAGTTTAATGTTTCAGTCAATAGTTTAAGGCACAGGAGTCTGAATATAGTGATTTTAAGGCAAAATAAAGGTTCTTGGCCCATAAGGGCAGTCATTAGTTCAGTTGTCCTGATACTCAAAAAGTTAATACATTACTAACAGCAAGGAGTCTAGTTGAGTTCTGCGTGTGACGTACTGCCTTCTTATAGGTGGCCGTGTGTTTCCAAATATGGGGAAAAAGCTCATGGTAGTAATTCCAAAGTCTATAATGGACTTAAGTGCAGGGAGTAGTATCTTCTGCGTGTCCTAAAGTATAATAACTTGTGTTGATGCTGGAAATGGATTTTCCTTCCCAGCATAGTGACTTTATCTTCTACCCAACTTCAGTTTTCTCTCTTTCAAAAGAACATTAACAGTATACTCTAGCCAGGGACATTGTGGGTTTCTTTTTTCCCCATTAAAGTATCTTTATGAGAGTGAGGCTCAATAAAAAAAAACACAGTTAAATCCTTCAGTATTTCTGTTTGCAAAGTACTGGAGAAAACCATGTGTCCATTTTCCACTTTGGTTGCCAGCTGGTTTTCCAGTAAAATCAAACAGGAGGCAGACATCTGATTAAACAGAATGTCTCACAACAAGCTATGTTTGGTATATTAGTGGCTAAGATGGTCTCGGTTACCAAATGCATATATGGTTGTGAATAGTGCTTTCACAGGAAGATTTCATGCCTTCCATAACACTGCAGAGATTCTTCTCTCTTGCAAGTAGCATTTAAAAAGGAGATTTAAACAGTTTTAATTGTATGCTTTCAGGAACTGTGTGATTCATACAACTTCCTTGGCAGCAACTTAAGTCTGTTCATTCTGTCTTGCTGTGGTTAGAGAGAGAGAGAGAAAGTAGCTGGAGAGCTTATAGTATGCTATCTGTTCACAGTTTCCAGTTGAATTAGCTGTAAAAGACATCTGTGTTTCTACAGTGTTGGCTAGGAAGTGCCCAGCATTTGTGGTACAGCTATTAGACAGATTGTTTTGGAAGGTGTAACTCAAGATAATTTCCCAGAACAAAAGAAAATATTTAATGTAATATATGGTAAATAAGTTAGCCTTCTAATCAACTGAAGATGCTTGGAATTTGCACACAAAGTGTAGCTTAATATAGAAAACTTTATGCATGCTCTTTTTTATCTTAATGTTATTTTGAAAAGTTCACAGCACAGTGGTAACCAGAATATAGGAAATGGTTACTCGTTCTCAGAAATATACCGTGTTTATCCTGTCGTGGAAAACAATATAAAAAGATTAAAAAATGATAAAAAATATAAAAGATAAAAAATAATTACAATATCCAGAAAATAATGTATAATACTAAGTGACTCAAAGACTAGTCTTCATGAGTCTGTGATTTTTAATGCATCCCTTTGTTGAAGTTAGCATTTAGAAGTCCTTTTTAGCAACAGCCAGGCCTCAGCTTTGGGCAGCCCTTATTTTGGGGTTGTCGTTATGCAGCAGTCCCCCCTCCTTTTTTAAAATTTTTTTCCAAGTAGGTCTTGGTATAATTCTTGAGAGGAGAATATGTAGACCAGAGGTTTTATGTTACCACCCTATCAGGAATCTGGAGTAATTAATCTGAAGCAGGTGTGTTCTCTTTTTTGTTACTGGGGTAAAATTCAGCCCATTGTGTTGAGTCCGTTCAGCGAAGAATGAGTTGCTAAAGAACTTTTAATACTTATTTCAATTAGTTGGGAGCAGTAGATTTGTTGGATGTAAAGTATGTGATAGGTAGGAGTTGAAAATGTAGAAAATGTAGAAACAGAGGGAAAGAAGACTGGGATCTTTGCACATTTGTAACCCTCTGGAAGTAGGTATGCTACACTGTTGACGTCTGTACAGCAGTCCCAGCATTTTAGCATTAAAAAACACCACACCGTCATTTTCCGTGTAAACACTGAGTTGACATTTAGTTTTGCCATTTGTTTTACTGGTTGCTTTGGCAACTAATAAATAGTTTGTGCTAAGTGCTTTAGCAGCCAGTCGTTCTGTGGAAATGAGGATTGTCTAATCCTCCTGCAAGTGCTTGGTTATTGCTTCATGTGCAAAGTGTCTGCTTTTCTTACACTGTACTTAAGGTCGAAATGGAAGAATTATGTTTTCTTCACAAAAGTTTACAGACCGTCCAGAAAACTTTGCTCTTTAGTTTCAAACTTACACTCATTTCCAGTCTCTTCCTCTGTGATACTTTCCCTACAAATTTTTACAACTATTTTGAGTATTTTTGAAATAAATTAATACCAGACAAATATGTGGGATTCACATGTCGTTAACCACTAAATCCAGCCAGAATTAGTGTGCTGTGTTTTGTTTTTTAACGGACCAAAGCTTCACAAAAACTGTAGAAGAATATTCTGTCAAAGCAAATATAAAGTTATCAGGGAGAGAAAGATCATGCTCAGTTTTTAACTTCATATTACTTTCTGTGACTTCCTTACCGAACAAGTCTCTTTAATGTCCTAGTTTACTGATGCTTATTTTAACTACCAAGCTATTACTCACTAGGAATGTTAAGAACATATAAAACAAGCCACAGGACAAGGGGCTTTTCTGCTCTTTTTTTTTTTTTCCCCCTTCTTTCTTCAGAGCAGTCACCCAAAATAATTTCTGTGAAAAGGTTTTGGGGTTTTTTTTGATTGATTAGTTAATGTATTTTGTTGAACCCAAACTTCAGAACTTCCCTGTGAGAGCTATGCTCTCACCATGGGCATGTCTTCACTGCCAATATGGATATCATCGAAGCTCACGCACTACCCTGCAGATCCAGCTGCAAGAAATTCAACATTTTTGCTAAAGTGTAAGTCGGGGTTTTGCACATTCCAGTGGTGCAGCATAAGTAACACAAATGCTGACAATTAGTGATTCCGTATAAGTAACACCTGAAATTGAAAGTATCACCTCTATTCAGGAAGCACTTGAAGGAAACACACTCAAGTGTGCTTACTGTGCAGTCAGAAGTACACTAGAAATATGGTTAGTTGTACTTGGTCTTAATAGAGCGGCACAGACAGAAGTGCCCCAGGTTCCTGGTGCATTTGTCCAGTTTGCTGTTGTCCTTGCTAACTATATTAAACTTGTGATCTTGCCTGTACTGTAATTTGATCTTTTGCCACATTGTTAGTGTATTTCTATAGTCTTACTCTTGGAGATACTGGATTGAGTACTACTGGACAAACTCCTCTAGGGTCCATTTTGTACATTTTGACGCTTCATAGACTTCGTATAGTAACATCAGCAAACTCCCCTCTGTGTCCGCATCACTTAATTGGTCACTTTCTGGCAATTATAGCAAAAAAAAAAGTAAGTCAGAATTGAATGGTCTGAGAAAATGGAACTACTTCCTCACATATGCGTGTAGGTTTTTCATAACAGCAATGGAGACAGGGTGAGCGGAGCTGTGCCTGCCTACGCTGTACTTGTCCATTAAAGGGACATTAGTATCCTGAGATAACAGCCCAGCATGATTCACTGTTAAACTTATGGGAAGAAAAAGTATAAGTTAGTATGCTCATGTGATTGAAAGTTCTCTTTTTCATAACTGTTGTTATTGATAGACATTACAAAAGATTGACATACATATCAGTGTTTATTCCCTTGCTGCAAACCATGCTTTTGGAATTAACCTTTAAATTAGTGGATTTTGTTAATGCAAATTTGAATGTAAAGCAAAGACTACATCGAAGGAAGACCATGCTGTGTATCTGTTCCAAGCATTCTTGGCACCGGTAGGTGGTAGCATTTGTAAGAAACCCAGAAAAAACCCTGGGCCAATCTACTCTTGTTACAGGTTTGGGGAGAGACGTATGAGAGAAGGGCTGTGAAGAAACATCTTCTAATAAATTGCCTAATAAGTGTATTCTGGAGTCCTGTAAATGTAAAATAGGTTCTAAAAACAGAACCTGGAAATAAAGGGAAGCAAGAGAATACCATGTATGCCAGGTCTCTCTCTATCAATCTGTCATTTTTTGTTTGATTGTTTAAGAAATTTGGGATGGGAGGTTACTTGCACAAAGCAAATAAGTTGAGTTTGGGGGAGGAAAGAAATGTCCATATCATGACTTTTTTGGATTACTAAATGAAGAAGGTTGTTGTTAGACTTCTTTAAGCTGTTTTCTGATTGTTTAGGTAAGAAAACCTGCACATTTCATCTGAAAATCTACTAAAGGCTGTAATAAAGGAAGGATCATTGAGAAGTAGAAGAGAATCAAGAAAAAAGAACAAGCTGTAGATGGATAAGTGGAGGATAGAAATTAGAGAACCTGTGAATGATTTGAAGGAAAATGTAAACAGCAAGATATTCTTTACGCAATTTAAAAGTAGAAGGCACTTGAGAAAATTTGGTTCATCTGGACTGTCAGTGAAAGAAAAACACTTAGAGAAGGAAAGGACAGTGCAGCAAAACCAGACAGTTTATTTCCAGCAGTCTTAATCATGATTTCTACTGAATGTTTCCCTAAACTTAACATACTCTTCTTAAATGCAAAAAATGAAAAGAGAATGAGGATTTGTGGAAGATTAACAATATAAAGTCTGGAATGAAACAGTGACTTAATCTTTTTCTTCCTGTGATATTTCTATAATTAGAAATTCTTGATCGCCAAAGTAGACAGACTAATTTTCTATACCAGTTACTGTCCTTAGGATAAAAAAAAATAATGCACTGGAGAATAAGGTTTCCAAATTAATTTTTGTAACTGTATCTGTACCTTTTGCTGTTATGAAGGGTGGAGGTGGAGATTAGAATAGGACACTAATTACAGCAACAAGGATCATGTGGCAGAAATACAAAATCCTATTTTATGTTCCCTTTACTCCCAGGGCATGGTATTAGAAATAGTTCATAGTCCTTTGGAAAAAAAGAGTACTTTCATTCAATAACCAGAGTCATCTTCCTGACCTCTTCAGCAACAGGCCTTTGCATGCTGTTTCCAAAGACAGCAGGCAGACCTCAATTTGTCTGACCAAAACAGAGCGCTTTTTTTTCTGCATTTGGTGGGCTTTTGGGGAACTTGAGGGAGCATAGAGAGGTGTAGCCAAAGACTGATTCTTGTTCTTATTTTGCTCTGTCTGAGAAGCAGCCATAATGTACGTCTCTTGCATGTTGTAGGCATTAATAGGTTTTAGCTGAATTGTAAAGCAGTACTCTGAAAATTAAAACTATGCTTTTACAACAGCCATCATGCTAGATTAAAATCTTTTGCATCATTCTTGATTCTGTGCACAAAATTCTTCTTAAATTCTTTATTGTGTGTTTTGTAAGTAGGTCTTTGTATTTCAAAGTTTTAATTATCACCCACTGACTTTGGTTACAATGGCAACAGAACAGTAAAAATTTACAGCGAAGATTTAACTAGAGAATCTGTGGCTTGGAATGTCTAATAAGTTTTAGAAACAGAGCTGATAAGTATCAGTTTTACTTCTTAGCTGCTTACAAAATAATAGTAAATAGTTGAGACTGTTTTACCTTCCTGAAAAGTCACTTTATTTTTTGCATATAATATGCAACGCATTTTCACTTTCCTGTTTGGATGCCTAGTATTGGTTTATTGATAGAATTTTAGTGGAGAAAAACTGTGAACTGTAACTCGTTCACCCTGTTGCTTTTTTTAAAAGCTCTGGAGACTGTAAATGTTCACATGTTCTACTGAAGGATTGCAAAAGTAACATTCATTTATAACATTTGAAGGATTATTCATGGAAAAATTATGCAAAGGAAAAAACAGTGAGATCCTTTGGGATATGTGTAAGCTTTTCCAAATGTTCTTGCCACATATCTCTGAACAGCACTCAGCTCATTCTGATGAAGTTATCTCACGTTCTCTAACACAAACAAATTTTTAATAATGTTGTAATATTTTTATACATTATTTTTTTGCATGTCAGCATAGTCTTGAAAATGATGCTGAGAAATAATGAAAACCAAACTAACCCTTGTTCATGCCAGCCGACTTGAAAAATCCTACTAAGAGTGCTTTGTCTCCATGAAAGGCAAAATAACAGAATAGCAATCATGGTAACAGTATGCACTAGGAGTGGAGCCAGGAGAGTAAAGAGCAGAGTTAGCAGTAGCAGATGACTTCACTTATTGGAAAAAAAGGAACAAAATAACTCAATCTCAAATGAATTTAAATATTGGAATTTTGTTATCAGCAGTATCAGGCATAGCTTCCCCAGCTAATGGCTCAGCAGTCTGGTATGTCCATAAACATCCCTTGGTCTGTGCAGTTTTCATCAGTATCTTACCACTTACCCTCTTTGGCATCCTTCTTGGCACACATTCTCTTGTCTCTTACCTCTTTGCAGAAATGAGATCATCTCCCCTGTGCCCCATAAGTTACACTGACACCCTCTGCACCCCAGACTGCAGCACAGGTCTTGTCTAATGAGAACTCTGAACTTCACAGTTCTGCTTCATAGACATTTGACAACAGAGCAGATGCAAAGAATTTGTAAAGTTTTTGAGCTCAGATTCTTTTTACCTTAGCACAAGGTTAACAGAGCCAAACTGTATATATTTGCTTCTCTTCCCTTGGAGATGAAGAAGATGCAGAACGCCATAGAAAATGGCCACTACAGACAGAGTAATACTGGCACAGCTGATATTTCTGTCTCATCTTATCCCGCAAAGTATTCTGTTTTCTGTCATCCGGATCTTCACTAAAGACACCTAACTAGGAATTAGAACAAGTCCATTACCTCCTTTCACCGGACTGGTGAAAGCAACTGTGATTGCCATGTATAATAGCAAGGAAGCCAGGCTAGAACTGTTGGCTTAAGTTGTAAGTCTCCTATACCTATTTCCACAAATTCTGTCACCCTTGACACATCTCACCTTAGCCAGGTAATATTTTAACCTGAACTGAAGTCTGATTCTATGATCTTATTTTCAGTCTGACATATGCAGTCCTTTTAGACACATTACGTTATTTGTTTCACTTTTTTTTTTAAGCAAACTTCTGTTCTGAAGCTGTCCATGTAATAAAAGCTCTTGCTAAAATCAAGTTGTAGTGATCGATCTTTAAATATTTTTGTGTTGTATTCATATTAGTGCACATTTCACTCCATGCTTCCTAAATGGCGGTCTGATTTCTGAAAAAAAGGGAGTATAGAGTGAAAACTCCCAGAGAACTATTTTTGTTGGCAGACAACATCTCTTATTTTTTGTAGGTTTTGATAGCAATAACATTTGAACTTATAAATACTTTAAAATAGCTAGAGTCAAATCCAGCTGACTTTGATTTTGTAATGGCTTGATTGTGTCAGATCAAGACCTGTTATTTTGTTGTTCTTTCTCTAGTAGAGTAGTTTTGGTGCAGTCTCCATGCTTTGTTTCAGTGAACACTGTCTTAGAATTATTCGAACAGTCTTACTGCTTCCAGCTCTGTGACTCTCCATAGTGAGAAACTTAAACCTTTAAACTCTTATGTACGAGAAAATTTAACAGTTATTTTGACACATGGAGTAGTGTCTATGTGAAAAAGTGCTGCACTGTACTAGTCCTCATTTAGGGCTGTGGCTTGAGATTGCTACTCTTTCACAGGCTGTAGTTTCAACTGTTCGTTAAACAATGTTTCAGTAGCTCTTGGTGAACGATAATGTCATCCACATAAAAGGACTTAATGTAAATCAGGATTTAGAACTGGCACCAGAGAGAAAGAGCTGAATGACACAACAGGAAGTATTAGAAAACTGAACCAATCCTGCAGCCAAATTAGGAGACAAGTAGTGACTTAATACATTGCAAGGTGTGACAGTAACCTCAGAGTGGCCATGTTAACTGAAGTTCATGCTGAGTTTCAGACTAAACTCTGGCTGATACATGCTCAGAATTTTCAGGAAAATTCTCTTTCAGCTGCCATTATCTTCATACTGGGTCTCAATTCCAATATATTTTAAGCTTCTTAGCAGGTAGTAAACACCTCAGTAGTCCTAAGTATTTTATTGTTCACAAGTTGACAAATATCTGATGGAAAGGCACTACAAACAAAGCATGTAGAGAGAACTTTTTGTGGAACCTAGTTCATCAGAAGGGCTGGAGAGTTTCAGATAAAAGAATTTGTAATCCATTCTGAAACTTCTAAATGTGTTTGGTTTGTCTCTGTGTAAATTTTAAGAATTTGTAATGAAAACTTGTGGTAAAAGACTTTAGTGAAATACATATCCTTGCTAGTAATGCAAGAGGCAAGATTTGCAGACCTAAGTGTGAAATACTAATTCAAACAGTTTTTACACTAAACTAGTCTCCACCTAATTTGCTCAGATTTATACTTTTTATATTCTAACTTGTGCTTAGCCTCCACAGCAGAAGAGGAAGATAAACCCTATTGTCTTTAGGGAAGAAGCTTCCAATGTCGTCTTACAGCCCAAATGCAACAAGATTTTAATTGAAAATGCAGCAGAGCATTGTACTCTGCTCTCTTCAGACCTTGCAGGCATATGGTTCTGGTTGAATCTCTGGATCAAGTAATGCTTAAAAGTGCATTTTTTTAAAACTGCATGTGGCCTTTAAGCTTGAAACCTTCTCTGAAGCCGCATACACCAGTGACTCATGCTACTGGTGTCATGTTTCGCAAATTCTCAGTTGTGCGATGGCAGGCAAAAATGCCGTCCTATGTAAGATGGCATATAGGCATAAGGTAGAAAACAGCATTACAAACTGTTTTCTTTTTTTGTTCTCCCACCAAATTGGTCATCTGATGAATGATGTTACTGAAGGTTCCTCTAATGAACTCTTTTCCCCTCTCTGTTGCTAGAAGCAGTTTCTTCTTTCTGCTTGTCTTGAGGCTCCCTTCGTTGTTAATTAAACAGCACAATGAGCAGTTTGCTCAAATGTGCAGAACACTCTGTGAATGCAATTTTTCTCCTTACTGCTAGGGAAAAAAACCTTTGCAATTCTCCGTAGTAATGATCCAGTTCGTGGTGAAATTCCTGAGTCTAGGCTGTGGGGAAATAAAAATACAAATAATTTGGAATTAATTAGTTTATTTCATAAGTCTATATTGCCGAGAGGGTATGGACAATAAAGCATCTTGCATCTATTTGTGTTATTTTTTGCCTCTTACTAGGATAAACTCATTACTGGTTCTTCTGTTCTTCTTGTGTCTCATGAATCCTCATTTCAAGGCAGAAGAAATTGATGAATAACTTCTGTGCTTTGGGAGAGATGGAGTAGCCTATATAACAGATAGAATCATAGAATACCTCAAGTTGGAAGAGACCCATAAGGATCATCAAGTCCAGCTCCCTGCTTCTCGCAGGACTACCTCAAACTAAATTATATTTCAAAGAGCGTTGTCAAGACACTCCTTGTACTCTGACAGGCCTGCTGCCATGACCACTTCCCTGGGGAGCCTGTTCCAGGGACCAACCACCCTCTCAGAACCATTTATGTTACGAGTGTACCTGCACATCCTGTTGTCAAACTGTGCCCTGGAATGTTGGGGGGTTGTTTGTTTGTTTTCTATTTCTGTTTATTCCTAATTTGAGGCCAGACACTTTCATGAGGATTCTGATGATAGTTGTATGTGGTTTTTCCACATCACAAAATTTCTGTCTCTGTCAACCTCTAAATGGGTTTTTTTAGGTTAGAGGCCAGAAGCTGATCAAACTAAGGTCGCTGGAGCCTTCAAGAAGTGGTTCCTGTAATGTACGGGGAAGTCTGTTTCGCTGCTACCTGAGCTGTACCAAGTCTGGAGATAGATATGGAGCAGACGGCCACTTTTGTGACCACTTTTCCCACTTCTGTCACGAGCATCAATGCTGCAACTAAATGTTTAAAAGTGAAATCTCAGCTGTTTATTGTGAAGCCAAGAATAGCCCTACATTCACTAAGGATGATGATAGTCAATGTTGTTCACCACTGTATTGCAAAGTTCACTGCCAGCCTTTTGCAAACATCATCGGGGAACTGGAACAAGAACAGCTTGTCTGTGTTTTCAGTGAGGCCTCATAAAATCTGTAAAATGAGAAGAAGAATAATTGCAGTGAGACATCTGTAGAGCTCATAGATGATTGAGAAGTAATGCATCTGTCTGGCCATTAGATACATGAAAAGCCCCTGCTTTCTCTTACATGCTTAAGATGTGAGTCAGTATAAGCAGATTGTTTACAGTTTATTCACAACGTGGAGTTGTGAACGAAATTCAAAACATGTGTGAGCATTCCTGCTCACACCCGAAGTACGAACTGACTTTATGGCTCTGTATATTACACTTTGGCACATCCAGCTGTTGTAAGGGTGCCAAGACTTTTTGTAGGAGTTCATTGTTAAAAGTATGTGCAAAGCTGTTTTAAAAATTACTTCCAGACAGTTCAAGAATATAGAGATGAATTCGTAACAGAAATGGATGGTGTAACCCTAATGCACAAGAAACAGTTCTTCAGAAATGGTGCCTTTTGGTTATCTGTAGCAGTTCATTTTAATCAGTGGCTAAACACACCAGCCCATGAGATTTCTGAGTTTTGTATCAGTTCAGTGTTAAATGATCTCTGTCTTTTAGGTCCATCTGATGTGTCAGCGATGATGAAATTTAGCAGGAGGCCCACGTGTCCTGATGCCTCAGTAGCAGCAAGTCTACCTACACCTCCTGTACCAAGGCACAGGAAGAGTCACAGCCTGGGAAACAAGTGGGTACTCCAGGCTGTCTCACACTCAGGCAATTTCATGCATCGCAAGGGTTTAAGATAGCAGCAGAACACTCTGGTATTTGTCCCTTCCATTTCTTGTATTTGAAGAGTGCTTCAGGCTTTACTATGTAGTCTCTAGGTTTTCTCTTGACACACTGTTATTTTTGCTGACTCTATTCTCTGCTAGTGCCAGACGTTGGCAGTACTTGAAAGCTGTGTATCCACTTTGGTCTGTGGATTCCTGGTGTGCATAACTGATTTTTTTTTTTTTAATTTAGTTTTTTATACATCTTTCTAATACATCTAAGGAAACTTACTAGCTGCTTGGCACAACTTATCAGTCAGGAAAGGTGTGACCTTTTGCATTGTTTTACCTGGTTAATATGGATTAGAAACATTTTTCTCTACCATTTACCCAGCTAAGTGGGAGCACCTGCTCCCCAGTTAAGGTTTCAGCATCTGCCAAATTTCACAATTAACAGCTTAGGGAAAAAGAAGCTCACAGGGCTTGTCCAAGGTCATAGAGTGTTGATGTGTTAGTTCAGCTTAGTGAAGGACCGCTAAGCAGTGGCTTAACTGGGGTCTGCTTTTTCTGTTTTTCTACCTTTGCCTCCACCCAGGGCGTTCAGGTTTCATACAGAGAAGAGTCAAAAAAATTTAGAACTTCCCATCTGCAGAAATTTCGTAATTGTTACTTACAAAGACCACTAAAACCTGAAACTTGTTTTGGTAGTCAAGGAGCATACGTACAGCAGAGGCAGAATGTGAGCAGTACTGTTTAATGGCCTGCTGCTTAATAAGCTATTGGTAAGGCAAAGTCTGAGTGGAAATACTGGGAGTTGAGGGTTGCTCTTAGCTGACGTAAGCGAGGTTTTGCATTCTTCTTGTTCCAATTTCACAGCATGATGTGTCAGCTCGGCGTGGTGGAGAGCAGAAGCGCCACCTTCCCGACAGAGAGGCCACGGCACCTCCTGGATGACAGCGTCCTGGAGTCGCACAGCCCAGCCCGCGTCCACGCACGCAGCCCGCTGCTCGCCAACGGCCTTTCCATAGGTAGGGTTGGGGGACACTGACATTGCTGCTTTTCTGTCCCAGGGCTCAGGAACCTCACAGACATACCCAGAAGTAGGGAGCTGGGAAGATTGTTAGCTCCTGTGCACAGACTGGTCCCTTTCATGGGAGAAAGCAGACCAGAATTGCTACTCAGCTACCTAGTCAGCTTTATCTCAGCTTTCCTCAGCTACCTACTGATGGTTTTGGTAAAAGTGGCATGAAGGCAGATTGTTTTTATATGTGCTCCTTATATGACACAGAGGATTTTTCAGCTTTCACCAGGAAAAAAAAAAAAGTGCTACTGAAAAGTGGATATATATTTTTAAAGCTACCTTTTCACAAAGAAAACTGTCAATTTAACAATATATTTTAGAAGATGGGAGAACAGTTTAGCTGTGCTCTCTGAGACTTCAAAAGAAGTGTAAAATGAACTTCTGAAAGAGGATGATAACAATTACATTATGATATTATAATTAATAAAATAATTATTGTAACAAAAACAAAGTGATCGAGAATCTGTGTTCTAAGCAAGAGAAAGCCAACTTAGAAGTGACTCAGGCTGTTTCTAGAATAGGAAATAGACTGTGAAAGATAGCAGGTTACTTGACCAGGAAGAGTTTGACACTAAGATGATCTTTGAACTTCTGAAAATACAGACACAGCTCACTGTGTTATACTGAGCATTAGATCAGTCCTGGGCAAATTGAAACTGTGAGCTAAATAGCTGTGCCAGGGAAGTAGGGACAAATCGGTCATGGGCTTTGAGGAGAAATAGGGACTATCATTGTGAATACCATCATACTGATTTGTTGTGGTTCCTAGCAGTAGCATACAGCTGGCATATCCTCTGTTACAGGTGTGCTTGCTTGTTGAAAACAAACAGTAATATCATGCCCAATAACTTTAATCGACTTACAGTTGTTGTGGTAGAAATATTGTCTTACAAGGTAACTGGATTTTGTGTTCCTGAAGTGCTCAGCTTTTGAAGGAAAAGCAGCATAATGAAAATTAAAGTAATATGTAGATGTTTGGTATTTAAACACAGCAGTAACAATTACTTCATTAAGAAGTGAGATATTATAAATGGGAAGACTCATGTAAGCCTCTTCCAATTTTAGATCTAAAGACTTCAGCTTTGAAACATGATTTGAGTAAGCAATTTCCATGGTACTATATAAAGATTATTCTGGTGATCCACATACGTTGACTTTGTATTTTCCCTTGGGTGGTTTTCTTACTCTTTCTCTGTACTACTCTTTTCTAGATAGCAGTGAAAGCTCAGAATTTAGTGAGGAGCTGCCACCAGGGCTTGAAAGGTGAGTTAGTCTGCATGTACGCTCACTGAGCACTCTACAGACTTAGCTAAGAAATTCACAAATGATCCCTAATATCGGTAAGCCCTAAATCAATAGTTAGTTTTATCAAATTACTGATAAGTTTGGAAAAAATGGAAAACTTTTTAAAATAAAGCACTGTAAAGTTATCGTGGTTTTCTTCCCCTGGACCTGAAAAGACTGCGAACTATCTCTGTCATGTTTACCAAACCCTAACTGTTGAAGTCTCAGACTAGAATTTCCCTCATCAGATATTTGCATTCACAAACAGGGGTCGTTTATATGCCACGCTGGGGCCTAACTGGAGGGTGCCGATCCGGAATTCTCCTAGGAGTCAAAGCTGTGTCTACAGGTACAGTTCAGGGTCTACTTTGCTTAGTGTATGGTGGTAAACTTTCATTTGGGTCGCTACGCTTTCCTAGCGTAATGTATTTTGTGTCCGAAAGTATCCTTATATGACCATACCAACTCGTGGGAGTCTTCCCCTCCTGCTGTTGATGCTAAAGCAGGGCTATGGCCGATTCAGATGAAATTCAGTTTAGCTGTTGTTTTATCTAATTATATCTGGCTTCTGTGTTGCAGAAAACTATTGTTTACTTTGGGGTTTATGACATTACAGAAGCAGGTTTGTCATGAAGGCAATCTTTGCTGTCTGTGACAAATAATGATGTTAGAAGGACACCTTCCTGACACTTTCTCACAATTTATTTCCTGATTTGAAGGACAGCTAGCCATAACATCTCTTTGTGTCAGAGAACTATAGTATGATGTTTTGATTTTGTACAGTAAAGAGATGTTACCTTGGACCCTGAGTAAGAGAAAGAACATCTGCAGTGCCATATGTAGCAGGCACTCCCAGTGTTGCTAGTCACTAAGACATGGACTTTTCAAAAACAGGTAATCCATTTACAGCCCAAAGAGAGGTGACGTGAAAAATTGTATGTAGTTAGAGGGATAAAAATCATTCATTGCATCCATACCTGACCTGGACTTGATAAATTCTGTGGTAGTGGGAAGTGAAGAAGTATATATGGAAAGTAAAGAAAATAGGGCCCTGAAGGAGTATTCTGCAAATACTAGGGTGTGGTTGGAGTTCAAATCCAGTCGGTTTTTATTTTGTATAAATTAGTTTGCTTCAGCCATTGTAGAAATGTTGATACAATGTGTAAATGTAAGTACAGCCATTTTACTTGAGCTAGTAACATCTAATAGCAGCACAAGTTAGAAGTTAGACAGGAATAAAAATGCATACATTATAAATAAGTAAAGGAATAAATTTTGGAACAATATTTCAGCTATTGTACCTGCTTCTGGAAAATCCTCTCTTAACATGTACATGGTAGATTTGTTTCAAAAATGTACACAAGCTAGACATACAAAATATAAGAAGATAAAGATGGGAAAAGCTTTTTAAATCCACAAAGAAGAATAATTCCCTAAAATACATTTCTTACATTTATCCACCATCAAGTAATTCTGATGCTTGCGTTCATACGTCCTTTTCTGGAATCTTCTACTGCTTCTGTCAGAAAACTAGAATTGGCAAGAATACACATTAGCACAGACAAGGCAGTTCCATTTAATCGAAGAAGACTTCCAGTTTGAAGTGCTGTTCTTGCATAGGTGGTGTTGCTGTGGATATCACTTTCACCAGCGTGTGTTTATATGACACTATTATATTTGTTCACAGACAGAATAGTGTTCCTTTCACAATGAATGGTACATCATACACATGTCCTTTTCCTTGTATTCATTACTAGACGTGATTTAGTTGGCTCTGGTAAACTTCAGTGGCCCTTACAAGACTCTCAGAGCTGTGATCATATGGCAATGAAGACAAGTTAGCAGCAGATAATGCTAACAGATCATCGCTTACCAATCAATCTTTGGTTGTTGTGTTCTTAATTACATTTCTAATTTATCCTGTATTTGAGTTCTTTCAGTTGTAGCACTTTTTCACTGTTGTATGTGGGAAGCTCTATGTTTGTCCTGGGAAAGGAAAAAATATTTCAATCACTGTGCAATAAAGAATTTGTCATTGTTACATAGTTTTCCTGACTTTTTTTCCAGTTAGCCAAGGTAGTTTCCTACATTCTTTTTTGACAGTTAAAGTTTATTTTAAGATAAAATTACACTTGCCGGAGCTCTTATTGCCAAAATTTTAAGCCATAAGTTTCCAGAAATCCAGATAATTTCTGTCACTTACCAGAATAAAATAGAAAATTGCCTGTTTTCCCTTTGACATTCAGCCTCAATATTTATTCTGTTTTGTTTTATTTTTTCATGTCTGAGCCACCAGAATAGAATCTTTTGTTGATTTGCTGTTTTTCAAAGATCCTGGTTCCTGTTTGATGTCTAAGTCTAGAAACTATATATTACAGAGTCAAGTGTTAGATGATACACTATATGTAAGGCAATGCAGGAAAAATGTATTTAGAGCTAAATTATATTGCTTGCGTTTTGTCATTATTTGTCTGCTTCAATACATATGACAACGTTTTGTCTCTCCAGCCCAACAGGGGCCTGCAGCTGCACAGTAGGTAGTTCCACAGGAGTCGTTACCATGGAAGGGCCATTAAGAAGAAAAACATTGCTCAAAGAAGGCAAGAAACCTACTGTAAGTGATTCTAATTCTTCCTGTGATTCTAATTCAGTAGTGGCTGTTTTAACTGCCGGGATTAGATTAAAACTGCAGCTGGATACCACACAAAACAATGTTCCTTGTTATTACCAATTGTAAAATCGTTTTCTGTTCAAAGTTTTAGCTGTGTTATAACAAGGTTGTAATCTTTGTATGTCACTTGCTCTACAGCAGCTTTGCTTCTCCCTGCATTTGCAACTAATGTCTCTAGGTTGTGACAACAGAGCAAGATTAAATCAGCTCTGTAAATCAGCATGCATTTTTGTGAGGGCAGAAATTTAGTATCATGGTGAAATGGGAAGGCTGCAGGGCATCCACCCATACCACCAAAGTTGTGGTAATTCATACTTAACCTAGATTCACAGGTTTCACATGATTCTGGTCCTACTCATTTGGTAATTTTCTGTAGAGTTCACTGTACTTTTGATATGCAACCCTACTGTTCAGTGCTAAAAGATTTGAAGAATCGTAGAGATGTCATCTCAATAAATTTTATTGATCAAATGCAGAAGTCCAAGATGTGTCCAGTAGAAGGCAGCACACTGTTTTGCTGTGAAGCAATCAGTCCTGCTATTTTTATGAGATACCTAAGTAAGATGGATCCTATTCACAGCCAGTCATCCAAATTTAGGTAGCTGGGCTGAGTTACACTGGAAGACATTCTTTATCTGACTGTCCATTCCTTGCTTCTGAAATGAACTTTGGTAGCACTTGGACTTGCTTGTGAATAGGTTTTTGAAATGTCAGAGATATGCAGAGTTTTTCATAATTTTTTTCCTTTCTGATTCAGCTCTCCTCGTGGACTAGATACTGGGTTATGCTTTCAGGATCAACTCTTCTGTACTTTGGAGCAAAATCTTTAAGAGGCACCGAAAGAAAACATGTAAGCTTTTAATTTGTTCTAAAAGCAAAAATTGCATATTCATCAGCAGATCTGGAAAGATGTTTGAAGTGTACTTGCTGTTGCAGGCTAAGCCATATGTCTGCACAACTTTCATAGTCAAAAGTTAATCCCTAGTACAGTCTCAGCTGTGATTGACTTGTCTGTCTCTTCCAGTATAAATCTACACCTGGTAAAAAAGTCTCCATTGTGGGCTGGATGGTGGCACTGCCTGATGACCCTGAGCATCCTGATATTTTCCAGCTAAATAACCCTGACAAAGGTAGATGTTGCAGGATGGACATTGTTTGCATTGTATTTCTGTTACAGGAAGTAGATTAATCTCAATTAATGAGTTTGTGGATTACAGAACTTGCAGTGGCGCTCATTTAAAAGACTGAAGAGGGAGATTTTCAATATAGAATTTTCAAGGGAGAGTACAAATGAAATTGAACATATTTCTACAATATGCTGTGGTGCTTCTATGGTGCCTACACAGGTATTGCTGTATTTTCACAGTTACTGCAAGTTTTGCAGAAATTGTCCAACCAGTGTGAGATTGCTGCATATCCATGTGCCCGCATACCCTCATCTCCAAGTTTCTGAATAGCTTTCTTAAAATTGGTCAGTATCAAATCCTGACTTACGCTGAGGGCAGTTAAAATACTGAAAATTGAAAATTACTGAAATGAAAATTCTTCAAACATCAAACCATTTACCAATAAAAAGCCTTTTAAGTAATTATTAATTACTTTTAAATAATTATTTTTTAAGTGCCATAACTCTTCTGCCTTGATTAAGCTTCAAAAACTTGAAAATATCAGAAAGCCCCTGGAGTTATTTTGCACTTTGAGTGGTTACATAAAGATTTCTGAGGCTCTCTTCACTTTTCACATTCTCAACTGTGGTGCTGGATGTGGATTTGCATCCACTGTGCAAAGTGCATCTCTTGGATGTTGACTAAAATGCACAAAGTATTTAATTGCAAGAAACAATTTACAAAATAATGAGGCATAGATGTTCTGATACTCCCTTCACCTGAGGATTGTTGGATAACATGCCTCACATGGTCTCGATTATACAAGCAACATCCTGCTTGAGCATCTGAGGTGCAAATTAATTTAACAGTTACTTCAGAACTTTGGCTTCTGCACAGAAATTAGAATCCCTTGAAACTACATGTCTGTCTGCAAATTTAGAGCCTTTGATTTTCTTGGTTTTGTAGGTGATGTTTACAAGTTCCAGACTGGTTCAAGGTTTCATGCAATATTATGGCATAAGCATTTGGATGATGCGTGCAAAAGCAACAAGCCTCAGGTAAGGTTGTGAAACTTACTTCTACCCACTTTTTCATATTTGCCAGAAAATCTTTACTAGAAAAGATACCTCTTTTCAATCTGTGTGCACACAGTCCTGTGGGGACAGACAAAACTCCGCCTTTTGTACATTGATCCAATTTTTTCAATAGGAGGAATAAAAATTATTTAAAAATATAGAATTCCCACCAAATCAGGATTTGTGCAGGTCTAGCTATAGGTTTGGTTCCTTAACAGTATATGACCTCTACACTCACTGCTTCAAGCGAGGTAGCCCCATCTCTATTTCAGAAGAGGCTTTCTCATGGACAAAGAAAGCAAACATGCTAAGCATTAACTCCAGTGACTGGATCTGTAAGTGCCACTGAAGAAAGTGTCCTATAAAATGCTATGTTTGTCCTTTATGTAGCAGCCTCATTCTTCTCTTGAGGAAAATGTTCATTCTTAAAAAGATTCCCAAAGGTTATATTAATAGGATGCTGATCCATATAGGTCCTAAAACAGGATGCAGCTTGACAGTCTTCTTTACACACACACATCCACCCCCCCCATCCCCCCTCCCTTCCTTTCAGTTATGGCGTTAGCCCTCTTCTGGGTCTATTTGGGACTTACTACACTTTTCACACTGGATAATAAATTATTAGCTCTCTCTATTTTATAACGTGACAGTTTCCCAATGCCATAATAGGCTCAGGAGCATTATATTGCTGAATAATTTACATTGTCTTCCAGGTACCTGCTAATCTAATGTCATTCGAATAATTTGCTCTCCTACCTGGTGCGACTTCAAGTGCCAAACTGAAAAAACAGGCTGTTGTTCTCTAAGGAGGAAGAGGAGAATGGTTTTCCTGACATGAGCCAGCCACAAATACTTCAGCACTTTCCTGTGTAACTTGAAAGTGATTCTGACACAGCTTTTAAAAGCAGAAAGTGAATGTTGCCTTTAGGACCGGATATAGTCTCATGCACTGAGTGAAAGCAGACAAGTCAGAGGGACAGAAGATTAATCCTGACTCCTGCAGGATTCTAGAACCCTCAACTTCTTGTGGTCAGAGACTGCTGTGAACTGATGTTTGACCACAAATTGAGCATCATATCTTCTGCCTATTCTTTTTTTAACGGTTCTTTTTATTGTTAAGCTGCTTTGTGTGACTGAAGAATATTTGGCCCATGTTGGGTTTCAATTCTTTCTAATGCACAGAATGATTTACAGTGTTAACTTGCTGCAAAGTGTCAATTAGAATAGAAAATTGTGGAACAACATTTTTATAATCTAAGTGCACTGAGTTGCTTGGCAGGGTGGCTGCCTCAGATTTTGTATCAAATCTCTGGACAATTCTTCTGTTCACATTTGAGCTATTTGGGAAAAATGTATTTTGGCACAGGACAGTTGGTTTTCTCTTCATTCAGTTATGTTACTCAGGAATGCCCTGACAGTGGATTTAAGGTTGTTTAAATTTATGTTGTGCTAAAGGTTGTCTTTCATTCTCTTACTAGTGGCATAGCTGTGTACAAGTTTGTTTTGTTCTTCAGTCTGAATGTTGTTCATCTTAAACCCCTTGGTACAGGGAAGCGGGTAATCAGGTGTTATGTATCACATGGCCCTGGGTCCTCAGAATTCCATATCGTTTTTTCTGTTCAGTCTTTCTGTGGATGACTCTGCTCCACTCAATTTCAGTGCATGATGCACCTTTATAACATACAGTACATGTCATACAGTACTGGCAGATGGTACTGCTATTATGAAATTACGATGACAATGAAAGCTAGGCAAGACTGGCTGACAGTGGAGCAAGTAAAAAGAAGCCTCCACACCAGTGTCCAGAGAACAACAACAAAAAAAAAGTAACTTGAGCCTTCTCTTCTGAAAGAACCCTCTCTGCATCCATAGCTGTATCCCTGCTGTGCCCTAGGACTCCTGTGATCAGTTTTTTTCTGTTCCCATACTAAGTTCAGCACTTTTTCTGGTTGAAATTCTTTCACCATAAGGCATCAGTATTCAGACTTCATCAATCACCAGAAAACCTCTTCTGAGTTTCCTAAGACTGCATAGAGGAGAAATTTGCAAGCCAGCCTCTAGATTACAAACCATGAAAAAAAAGTCAGAGCCTATGATAGAACAAGCTCCCTGGCATTAGGAATATTTATTCTGTGGGGTTGCATGATTTTCTACATTTTTATTTTGAAACTTCTCAAAGAACAGCAACAAAAAATACCTGTATTTTTTAAATGTAGGTCAGCTGTAACTTTTGTGTTATTTTAAGTGTTCGTGTTACAATCCTGAGAATACATAGCAACTTGTCAAGAAAACTAGTTCCTGCCAACTGCATTTGGATCCTGGGACATGTGAAAGTGTATGTAAAGTTGACAAAGTTTCTTTGATAGCTCAGTTGTGTGATAAGAATGGTAATGCAAAATATATTTATACTTTTTTTCTCTTTACCTTTTTTTCTCCTTTTTTGCTAAATTAAGACAACTTTTAACTAGGAAAAACATCAGCATCTGTGAGGGCAGAGCATCCAATGCCATTAGAGACAGTGTAGAAGCTTTTGAATGTGGTAAAATCCTGTCACCGGTAAATGACTTCAGACTGTTAGAATGTGATACAATCTGAATTATTCTGAACCTGTGGACTTTTGTGATTAGTTATCAGTGAGATTGTTCATGAAGATGCAAGTGTTATGTGAACTGCCATTTTAATGAATGTGCCACCTATGACCATGTGTGCTGTGTGTTATTAGCATTCATAGGGAATGAACAATGTGCAGAACGGTGACCAAAATGATGACACGCTAACTGAAACAGAACTGTTCAAGTCAAGAGTTTTTGTTAAAGTTACTTTATTAGTAGCCCTTGCCCCTTTAAAGGGAATAACCTGACCTGTCTTAAATATAAGCTAAATTTAAAATGGGACACTTATTAGAATCAAACATACATACATGAGAAGCATGTAAATACCTACTCATTTCTAATGTGATGTAGTGGAAGTGAACACCAATGAGGACTCGTGACATTTTTTCCAGCATATTGCAATTGATATAAATGAATAGATCTTGTAGCAACTTTCAGTTATGTTTAAGAAGCCTTCCTTGGAAAAAACAGTAACTGATGATTGATACAGTAGCACTAGAACAAGCCTGTACACACTCCCAAGTTTAATGGCTTTTAGAATTTAAGGTCTCTAAAGTGTTATGTATGTTATTGTATGTACAAGAAGTAGAGTGTTCTAGCCTTCAAAAATATACTTCTACTCAAAATTATGAGCCATAGAGCCTGTTGGAGCAGTTACAAAAGAGTCCATTTTCACTTGCTTGTAAAACAGATTCCCAACTAGAAAGGAAGCATCTTTGCCAGAAACCATGACATGCCCCAAAACATTGTGGCATAAGTGAAAGGCGATATTTACGAACCATTCTTATACCCAGTCATTTGTCACTGACAGAAGATGAATCTGTGGAGAAATTAAACCCTTCAATCCTACTCAATCCTCATACTCAAATGCTACTCAAAACCTTGGAATTTGGAAATATGTCAAAAGTAACTTGAATTCCCTCACACTACTGTCATTTGCATTTAAAAAGCATTATATAGAAGAAAGGTGAACGTAATAGTTTTACACAATAGGTAAACATCTTTTCAGTATAGCACAATTGACAAATTGCTGCACAATATAAAAAATTCAGAATGATGGCAGTCTAAGAATATTATTAAAATGTCTTAAACCAATTCTAAATGACTTTTTAAGTATTAAACAGTTTGTAGCTGCTGATTTGAGTTCTTAAGCTGTCATTTGGTACCATTTGCTGTCATCTGGTACTTTAATGTGAACTGAAAGCTGCTATTGAAATACAATGCATTGCATATTATTACTGATTAATACAGCATTTTCACAAAAAATCACAAATTGTACAAGTTTTCATCCATCAAAGAGAATAACTGCAATAGTTGTGTAAAAATAAATGTTCTCAGAATTACTATTTTCAGAATTGTGAAGATATAAAAAACATGTAGGCAATATTATTAATTTATTAATGTGCAATTTTGATGTAATTCAGTGCCAAAATGCATGTTTTTCCAAATAGCACTAAAATGAGGCAAAGAAAGTAGTTTTCAAATTGCAACTTATTTTTCACATTATAATGTAAACTAATTTCAACATTTTGGTTTGTTCTGTGTGAAAACTTTTGCACTATTTTTGGCTGTATTTTCCAGCAGTCCACTGCATGCCATTTGTGTAAGGATTCTTTCTATAATTCTTGTGAACTGTTTCACTCATAATAACCCTGGCATTGGAATCTAGGTTTTTGGCAAAGTATTTGTTACCTCAGTCTTGTATCAAGTTGCTGTATTTTTCAGTTTGTTACATTGATAATGATTGTTTCACTAATTAAATACTTTAATGTAAAAAAAAGTTTGTTTACTTCAACAGCAATTGCATTTGGTTGTAAGTTTAGAGATATGCAGAGTATGTATGCTGTTAACAATAAAATATTCTGAAAAAGAATAGTAGAGGTATAAAGGAACATTTTAGATCAAAGGCAGCAAGTATGTTTTCTTTGTGAATGAATAGTATATACAGTTGTGTAGCCATTTAACAATGTAAATACAACAGAATCCAAATTTCTAACAAACATTTGAAAAACCCTACAAATTTGCAGTTCTTTCAAGTGGGGTTTGGAAAGTCCAAAAAGTAGAGACGAACCTATGCTACTCTTTTTTTAAGAAATGTATTTTATTACTGCCAAACTTGCATGTTGACTTGGATAGCAAGGTAAATTTCTTTGCACTTACAATTAAACTTTATTTACACACTTGAATTCTCAACTACACCCGCTGAAATCAACAGGAAAAAATATTTCATCCACTAATAAGACAATCTGCCCTGCATTACACAGTACATCAGTGTGGACATGTATAATAATATTTTCTGATATTAAAATCTGAAATTTCCTCTCCGATTTCAGTGATGAGATCAAGATTCAGTCAGAACCTTGATACGCTGAGCACAGCTGACAGGTATAGNCTAGCAATTAAATGTTTCATGGAACTTCCTTTTGGAAAAGATCAATATGGAAATGTTGACCAGTGTCTGTCTTCTTTGATAACTTCTCTTCTTCTGTGTACCGTTCTTCTATCAATCCCCATGTGTAAGAAATCAGGAAAGGAAGGCAAGAGATCGGCATGGCTGAGTGGAGACCTGCTGGTCAAACTAAAAGGCAAGAAGGAAATGCACAGGCAGTGGAAGCAGGGGCAGGTATCCTGGAAACAGTACGGGGACACTGCACGGTTGTGCAGGGATGGAGTCAGGAAGGACAAGGCACGGCAGGAGCTGAACTTAGCAAGGGATGCAAAGAAGAATAAGAAGGGCTTCTACAGGTAAGTCAGCCAGAAGAGGAAGGTCAAAGAGTGTACCCCCCTGATGAGCAAGACTGGCAAACTGATGACAACAGACAAGGAGAAGGCTGAGGTACTCAACAGCTTTTTTTGCCTCAGTCTTCACTGGCAACCTCTTTTCCTACACCTCTCGAGTGGATGGACTGCAAGACAGGGACTGGGGGAGCAAAGTTTCTCCCACTGTAACACAAGATCAGGTCTGTGACCACCTGAGGAACCTGAACGCATGTAAGTCTATGGGACCTGATGGGATGCATCCAAGAGTCCTGAGGGAATTGGCTGATACAGTTGCGAAGACACTCTCCATGAGATCTGAGAAGTCATGACTGGAAAAAGGGAAACATTGCACTCATATTTAAAAAGGGTAGAAAGGAGAACCCTGGGAACTACCAGCCTGTCAGCATCACCTCTGTGCCTGGGAAGATCATGGAGCAGATCCTCTCAGAAGCTATGCTAAGGCACACGGAGGACAGGGAGGTGATTTGAGACAGCCAGCATGGCTTCACCAAGGGCAAGTCCTGCCTGACCAGCCTAGTGGCCTTCTATGATGGAGTGACTACATTAGTGGACAAGGGAAGAGCTATGGATGTCATCTATCTGGACTTCTGTAAGGCGTTTGATACAGTTCCCCACTAAATCCTTCTCTCTAAACTGGAGAGCTACGGATTTGATGTGTGGACTGTTTGGTGGACAAGGAATTGGTTGGATGGTTGCATCCAGAGATTAGTGGTCAACGGCTCAATATTCAGGTGGAAATCAGTGACAAATGGTATCTCTCAGGGATCGGTATTGGGACCAGTACTGTTTAACATCTTCATCAATGACGTAGACAGCAGGATCGAGTGCACCCTCAGTAAGTTTGCTGATGACACCAAGCTGAGTGGTGCAGTCAACACACCTGAGGGACGGGATGCCATCCAGAGGGACCTGGTGAGCTGGAGAGGTGGGCCCCTGTGAACCTCATGAGGTTCAACAAGGCTAAGTGCAAGGTCCTGCAGCTGAGTTGGGGCAACCCCGGTATCACTATAGTCTGGGGAATGAAGGGATGGAGAGGAGCCCTGCCCAGAAGGACTTGAGGGTACTGCTGGATGAAAAGCTGGATGTCACCTGGCAATGAGCACTGGCTGCATCCCCAGCAGTGTGGGCAGCAGGGCAAGGTAGGGGATTCTGCCCCTCTGCCCCGCTCTGGTGAGTCCCCCCCGAGTGTCCTGCATCCAGCTCTGGAGCCCTCAGCACAGGACAGATCTGGAGCTGTTGGAGCGGGGCCAGAGGGGGCCCCAGCAATGATCCGAGGGCTGGAGCCCCTCTGCTGGGAGGAAAGGCTGGGAGAGCTGGGGCTGCTCAGCCTGGGGAAGAAAAGGCTCCGGGAACGCCTTACTGCAGCCTTCCAGTACTTAAAGGGGGCCTGTAGGAAGGATGGGGACAGACTTTTTAGCAGGGCCTGTAGCGACAGGACAAGGGGTGATGGTTTTAAACTAAAAGAGGGGAGATTTAGACATAAGGAAGAAATGCTTTACACTGAGGGAGGTGAGGCCCTGGCACAGGTTGCCCAGAGAGGTGATATATGCCCCATACCTGGGAACATTCCAGGTCAGGCTGGACGGGGCTCTGATTGACCTGATCCTGTTGAAGATGTCCCTGCTTATGGTAGGAGGTTGGACTGGGTGGCCTTTAAAGGTCCCTTCCAACCCATTCTGATTTCCCATTCAAGGTAAATAAACTCCAGATTATGACTGGCAAAGAAGGTGCTTTAATTTCTGCTGAAACCTAATTTCATGAGCAATTGCCTGAGACATAAATTGGATGTTCCCTAATGTGAAGGCAACAGCAAAACAAGCTCATATAAAATGGCTGCTTTTAGAGCTGAAAAAGAAAGCACATATCCCTTTCCTGAAATGAGCTCCTTTTCCTGTTACCCCCAGAAACAGGAAGAGAGTTTCAAGACTTTTTAATTGCTTTGTAGTCTTGGAAATCACTCAGATCTCTAACCAGGGTCATGTCCAGTGTTTCATTGTAAATATTTTATAAAGAAAGCATCAATAAGCGTCTACCAAATGGTTCTTTTCACTGATAGCACCAGTTTAAATGGGAAAATTGATTGGAATTCCTCTCTTCCTCACAGGCAACAGAACAGAAAATAAACAAAGTGAGCACATTAGGAAGGAAAAGCAACAATCACTGTAATCCAGATTGCCATTATTATTGTTACAGAGGCAAGTTGCAGGGGAGAAGGAGGACTACTTTCTGCACTGCAGTATTTCACTGTGAGGTAACTTGCTTTTGTGATGCAACACCCAAAGACGAGTACTGGAGAGCTTGTTAAATGCTTATTATGTCCAAGCCTCTTGTTTTATAACCTGGAAGAGAAAAAACAAAATGAAATCTTTAATAAGTTTGTTCCTACTTTAGATGTCAGGGTGTGGTAGGTATGTTAGTGATGGCACTTGTAAATTGCATTAATTTTTCTTCTTCTGAAATCAGTAATGGTGGTTGTGGTATTTCCATAGCTGTGATCTCTTACTATGAGCATTTGTTTATCAAATTCCGAAAATATACCAGACCTTTCCTTAGAGGGAGGGTAAAGAAAAAAGAAACTAAGTTAAAGTTTACATGTCTCAGTAGAGCTCAGATGTGAAAGCAAGTCAGATAAGCATATCAGGAAGATGAAAACACCCATTTTGCGTCAACTAAAACACAGTTGTGCATAAGAAAGTGCAGATAGTAATGAATTGGAGGAAGTATCCTTTATATTTCTGGACTTTGTCTGTAGCCATGCTTTTACTGCCAGAAATCAGCTTTTCGGTTTTAAGGAAGAGTAAAATGTGTTCCAAGTGGTTACTTGCTTCAGATGATCCATACTTGAGGTTTGCAAGCATGATGTAATTGAATATAAAGCAAACAAGCAAGGTCAGAAAACAGATCTGTCGAAGTGTATGTATAGAGGAAAGTCTATCCAATTCTGCAGAACTAAAAAAAGTTAACAACCAGCTAGGTATTTTACATATTATTTGTTAATTGATACCACTATCTTAATAAAATGATAAATGTATTTTAATAAATTTTAATAAAAATGTCATATTTTTTTTAACACATACGAACACCCTAGAACCCTGGAAACACTGGAAGGTAGTTGCAGCAAAATGGTTAGCATTTCTTGTAATAATACAAAACTATTGATTATGAACCTGTTTGACATAAACACAATGAATGTATGCCTTGTCTTTTAGAGGGTAATGCCACACTTTTTCATGGGGCGAAGAGACAAAAAAATTGGAAGGCGAGGGAAGGGGCAGTTGGCTGGTGCAGAAATGAGTAGGTGAAGATTAAAAAAAAACAAAACAAAAAACTCAAACCCAACCCACTTCCTTTTAGATTACAAGATGTTCTTTGCTGCTTTCAAGTACAGCATACGTGGAAGTCCAACTAGCCCTGTCTGCACTGTTTAATAGTGCAATTATTTTAATTCTTTCAACAGCTGGGAGAGGGAATAGTTTTTATTTCACCTACCAACCTCAAAGAGGGTACATTTGTAACTGCTGAGGAGACTTGATCTTCAGATCGTGAGGTTGAGTGCAGATGACAGAGTAAAAACATGATTTAGCACAGCCACAGAGTTACGAAAGTTATTTAGACAGTCATTAAAAACACTATTTTGCAGCCATCTTTTGGATCACTGTGTGAAGCTGAGCACCTTATATGTTGTATCTGAGAGTTAACATAGCGTACTGTTTTGATTAGGTCATTGTTTTCTGCAAACATCACATGTACTGAACCCCTCCACAACCAGAGAGAGGTTCCTAGGTCCTAGAGCAACACAAACAAGGATATTCACATTATAGTTTAGATTTTTAATTAATTTTTAAAGAATGAACATGAAATGACAAAGTAAGATAACACACAATTAAATTCCTCTTTCAGTAATTAAGTTTCCGGAGCAGTCTCTAGCTAGAAGAGGATAGTGGTTACTCACCTCTAGCAAAGTAGGTTGAGCAGATTCATACAGTTCTGGATTTGTATCACAGGAACAATGCAGTTGTCTTCCTCCAAGATTAGAGGGAGGAGCTTGCTAGTGTTAATAAGAGCCCTACAGGTAGCAGAGAGACTGTTCTCAGCGTAGTCTGACCTGAGGCTGTCCTTGTCACTGCTCTTAACACGTAGCCTAGCGTAACTAGTGTTATCTCTTATGGGCATGCTCCATTTCCAGAGGTGCAAAAGACTGTGAATCCAGTGGGATAATTACATTCAATTAGCAGTACAATGGGAAGTGTTAAGAGGAGATCTAGCAATTCCCGAGCTGTGAATATGCTGATTAACCATTAGGGGAAGCATCCGTGGAGCACATATGGCTATGAAGTTCCTTAGATGTGTTTTGAGATCAAGCTGCCTTTGTCTTGCTGCCCTGTATGTGCTCTGAGGAGACGAAGAAAGGGGGAGATCTTTTAATGTCAGAGCTAACTTCTGTGCCAACCCCTGACTCATGGCTACTGTATAGCAGGAGCACATTTGTTTCAGTCAAATGTTTCACTTTGGAGTGAGGACAACATAGCACACTGTGACATCATAAAAGGTAGGAAACAAAAAAAAAGGATTGATGCTAAGGTAGGGCATGTATGACCTAGAGTGAACTCAGATGATGGCTGGTTAAGCCAAGGCTGTCAGTTAATATTTGAGATCGCTCTATAAAACTGGGATCATCCTAGTGGTGGTTAAAACCAGTATGCTGGTATTTTGCCATTTTCCCTGCAGCTCTGTAAGCTTTCTGAGCTTCTGTCTTGGTGATGAATTGTTTTAGGACAGATATACCTTCTCTGTAACCCCTTAGCACTATGATATACAAGCGGTCTAGATGAAAGTGTTTGCAAACTGATTTTTTTTTTCCTAATTGTTCTGTGCCTGAAATGTTTCAGTAGTTAGAGGAGATTGGGTTTGGGCTTGTGTGAATTTTGTTCTATTAAATGCTTGTGATTTTATTCATGACTCTCAAGAATTTTTTATTTTTTGCTGTTACTTAAACTTCTGGTGGTGGCTGGTTCTCTATATGGTTTTCACAGAATCACAGAATGTTCGGGTTTGGAAGGGACCTCTGTGGGTCATCTAGTCCAACCCCCCTGCTGAAGCAGGGTCACCTACAACAAGCTGCACAGGACCGTGTCTAGGCGGGTTTCTGTTTAACCTTTACAATGTACAGAGGCTGGTATTTGTACTTCTTTTTTTTCTTTCATTTTTTCATAACTCATTTTGTTTTCTTATAGAGCTGAAGGTCAAGAAAATAAGTTGCTTTTCTCTGTTTCTTTTCTTACCACTCAGTGAGTATTATGCTGCATAGATTAAGCTTTATTATCAGACAAGGATTTTTTTACCCAACATTCTAGCACAGAAGTATGGCAAAGTGGTAGTGCAGTCCTTGGTTTAGTAAATCTTGGGAATCTGGTAAGTTTTCAGCTGGTGTTAACTACATGTGGAAGATTATGGAAATCCTGTTCTGGTTCTTGGGGGGAAAAAAAAAGTTCAGCAAGTCCTGTACCAGTTGTTAGAACGTGGACAATAATAGCGTCTGGGTAGAAAGCAAGCTTGGTGTTGTCTGATATCCCATCTTCATTAGTAACTGGGCTCAGCTGCCTTCTAAGAAGCAGCGAGAAATCCTGTACCTGCCATTAGGCACTATTCAAACTGCAAGATAATTATCTCCTGTCCTGTTATCTGGTGCCCAACTGAAGCTTTGCGGGACACTGAAGAAGTTTTTTTTATAATTTATCTTTGTTACATAAATTATTAATGAAAGTGTGTCTGAATCTCAAAGGTATGTTGTGGTCAAGCTTTCTGTAAATTTTTGTAATGGTAATAGGAGTTTTAGATAGCGTATAGCAGCATTCCAAGGTGGTTTAGGTGTTATATCAAAAAACTATTGGGCAAAACCAAACCAGAAACAGCAAGACAAAATAAGAAATGAGGCAAGAATGTACTATACAAGCAAAGCGTTTGTGGGTACGTACATGGCTTTTATTCAGGTTTCTTTGACCTTTCTACTCTTTAGCATCCATATACCCACTAATATTTAAAAGTGTAAGGAATGTATGTATACTGTGAGACACGAATGTGGTCTGTAGCAAGCTTAAACTGTGCAGATTATAATTCCAATATCCATGTGTATTCTGTGGTTACACAGATCCACACTGAGTCTTAACATACTGTATGTTATTTACTTGCAGTGTCTTGTATATTTTGCAATTTATAACAGGCCTTTAAACTGCTGGTTGGAATTATTTTAAGTCTTTAGCATGGTGGTCTGCTAAAGCAATATGGTTTTCCCCTCCCTCCGTATGTATTTATGGAAAGGGAGAGGTGATGGAAGGCATACACAGACAGTGAACTAAATTCATACTCAGGCTTATGCCCAACTGCCAACTTTGGCATGCACTATGAGGGGCATAGGGCTCCATCAGCCCTACAGAGATCACCAAGTGATGATTATGTCTCAGTTTAAAACTTTTCTGTATTTGCTGAATCTTTGAACTGAGAAAAGGGGGAGTGAGAAAAGAAAGGGCCTTAAGGGGGGGGCTGTTATTTGTTGTGGGGTTTTTTTTTTCCTCCTCCAGTTATTTTGTAAATCTTTCTCATGAGCTTATTTCTTTGCCTATGCTTTAAGGTAAATAGGCAAAGTGATTGCTTTGTGTCTGGAAGTGAACCCTTTCAACTCTCTTCTTACCTGTCTCTGAACTTCATTGTTTCTCTCCTGCCTTTTGCTAGGCAGAATAAACAGAAATGCTCGTTGAACTTTCAGTTTCCACAGAAACACTGGAAACTTGTCAATGTATTTCAGAATGTTTTTTAACATGTTCAAACATTCCTCTCTCTCTAGTTAATTAACAATTAATGTATCCACCAAGGAAAGCTGTGCCAGGAAAGAGGGACATATCAGTACAAAGTCCAATTGACAATGGACTGGTTCCTTCTGCTGGCTATTTGCACGAAGTCACAAAGGATCAGACTGAGACATGCCTCTTGCTGACTCCACTCTTCCTTCAGCTTAGTAATCTCCTGACATCGTGATAGGGGCCAGGAGAAGAGACCTCCTAGAATGGAGAGTTCACTGAAGAAACTGCAAGTTAAAGGTAAGTATAGAAGTTTGGAGTCACCTCCATCTATGAGGTGATACAGTTCCTGTGGAAAAGGGGAAGAGGACTCCAGGCATGAGCACAAGCCCTTTGGAAAATCCATAGTGCCAGGGCAAACTGATGCAGCTCTGGTGGTGTGGTATATTTCTAGGAAAGTAAATGTGAAGTCTTAAAGGTGAAAGACTTTTTTTCTAATAATTTTTTGGTTTGTCATGGTGTTGGTGGCTTGGTGGTTTTTTGTGATTTTTTTTTTTTTTTTTTTTTTTT